>Ga0315274_10005022_pt1 | contig 19400 bp, 5 predicted proteins | sample YL17G02_20_MG_FD_203700 | JGI IMG/M metagenome (GOLD analysis project Ga0315274, IMG submission 203700) | Sediment microbial communities from Yellowstone Lake, YNP, Wyoming, USA - YL17G02_20 | ecosystem: Environmental > Aquatic > Freshwater > Lake > Sediment | place: USA: Wyoming | collected... | reverse complement strand
AGACAGAGGCAGCGACACAGCGAGCGGCGAGGAAGGGAGAAAAAGAAGACCCCCCTTTTCTCGCTCCTTCGGCTCTCTTTTTCACTTTTGAGCGGGAGAGCGAGGAGTGATCGAAGCCATCGCCGCATCCCCCGCTTCATTCTCGCTCTGCTTCAGCTCTTTCCTCTGTTCTTTCTCATAGCGAGCGCATAACCCGATTTTCTCGCGCTCAGCGCCGTTGTGGGCGCTGAGAACGGGAGCACGCCGAGAGAGAAGCAAGTTTCAGTCGAACAGAGATCGACGTCGATCGCCCCACCGTCGCCGTTCCTGGCTTCCTTTTTCCCTTCCTTTTCCCTCGAAAGAAGGAAAAAACAAGAACAAAAAACATCATGTCCGACGCCCTCAACACACTCTATGAAGGCCTCCGCTCCAACCTCACCACCAAGCGCAAGGCCGCCCTCAAGAGCCTGGTGACCTTTTTGGAACAGGAGCAGCAGGCCGACGACGAGTCCAGGGGCGGCGGAGGAGGAGGAGGAAACGCGACGTGGCTCCGCCGCCTTGACGCGGAGACGGCCGCGGTCCCGGCCGGCGCCGCCCTCCCTCAAAGCACCTGGCCCGCGCTGCTGCACGCGACCGCCAAGTGCGTCGGCGTCGAGGTCGGGCTCGGGGCATCCGACGATGGAAGCCTGCGTGACCCGCCGAGGCCGTCGGACGTGGCCGCCGCGAGGGCGCTGCGCGCCGTCGTCGCTGCGGCGGACTCGGCGGCGCGGCGCCCGCGCGGCGTGCCCGGCATCGCCGCTGCCTCCGCCTCGGGCGGCGGCGCGGCCTCCCTCACCGCGTGCACCGTGGCCGCGCCCCCACCGCTCGCCCGCAGGGCGGCCAAGCTCCTCCGACACGTCAGGGACGTCCTTCTGGCCTCGCCCATCTCCGGGAACGCCCTCTCTTCGGAGTACGCGTCGCTGCTGCGCTCTCAGCTGCTGCCGCCGAGGGCAGACGCCGGGGCCTACCTCGCTCGCGCACCCGCGGGCGTTGTCAGGGACCTGATAGCGTGGGCCTCCGGGGCCGCCGAGGCGGCCGTGAGGGGGAAGGGGAGGAGGACGGCCGCCGAGGACGAAGAGCAAGAGGCCCTCGGGAGAGGCGCGGCAGCCCCCGCGGCCGCCGCCGCCTCGTTTGCCGCCGAGGCCGAGCAAGCCCTCGCGATCCTCGCGCTGCTCCTCCGCTGCGCCCCGTGTGACGTCGGGAGCGAGGCCCGCGAGGCGTCCTCCCGCGCGATAGCGCGCGTCGCGACGGCGCTGAACGCCGCGGCCGCCGCCGCGGCCGAGGAAGGGCTCGCCGACCTCACCGCCGGCGGCGTTGGAGGAGGAGGAGGCGGCAGCGGCGACGGAGGCACAGCCGCAAACGACGCCGCCGCCGCCGGCCTCGCCGCGGCTTCCGCCGCCCTCTCCAGGCTCGAGCCCTCCCCTTTGGCCGTCCCGACCTACGCCCGCGTCCACGGTGCCCTGCTCCAGGCCGCCGCGGCCCTCCTCGAGCGCGAAGGGACGGAGATGACGGCGGCGGGCTCCCCTGCCCCGGCGGCGGCGGCGGGTGGGACGGGCGCGGTGCGGCGGCTGTCGCTGCTCTGCCGGCCCTCCGCTGCGGCGGCCTGGCGCGCGCTGGGGCCCCTCGGGAGGTCTTCGAGGGACAAGAGGATCCGGGCCGCGGCCGTGGCGTACGTGAGCGCGCTGGCTGACACGGGGCAGCTCCACGACGACGCCGAATTCGTTGGTGGCGGGGGTGGCGGGGGGAGTGGCTGCGTCGCTGGTACTGCTGCCGCGTCGACTTCTTCTTCTTCTTCTTCTTCCTCTTCTGCGGTTGCCCAGTCGGCGTCTTCGCTCCTCGAGCTCCTGGTCTGGGTCCGCGGGGCCGTCGCGAACGAGGCCTTTGCTGGCTGGAAGAAGGCGGGACCGGAGGGCAGCGCCGCCGTCGGCCCCTCGACGCCCGGGGGGCGCAGGGCGCTGCTGCGGCTCGCGGCTGCGGTCGAGGCTGCGGCCGGGCTCTCGAGGCACGCGCCCTCTCTGAGAGCCGCCGCGGCTTCTTCCTCGTCGCCGTCTTCCGCGATCGCCTCTGCTGCTGCAAACGCCGCGGCTTCGGTGGAAGCTTGCGACGGGGAGGAGGACGGCGAAGAAGGAAACGAGGGGGAAGAGGAAGAGAGGCGCCGCCGCAGCCGCGGCGGCGCGTCTTTATCTTCGGCCGAGGCCGCTGCGGCGGCGGGCGCGCGGGGGCGGCGAGTGCTGAGGCAGCACACCGAGCGAGCCGCGATCGTCACCGAGACGAACGCTTCCGCTGCTGCTCGGGCTCATCCCGCCCCTCCCGTTCCTGCTCCGGAGCCAAAGAGGCGTAAGACCGACGCGGAGAATGCTGCTGCGGCGGCGGAGGCAGCAGCATCGCCCGTTCCTGCCTCCACCGCGCCTCCTCCGCTGCCGCTCCCGCCGCCGCTCGCCAGGGTCGTCGCGTCCCGCGCGGGCAGCGCCGCCCGCTGGGCGCCCGTCGCCGCAGCGGCGCTGCTCTCCATGGCTCCGGGGCCCTCCGCGCGGGACGTCGCAGCGATGCTCGCGGGAGCGGCGGAGGCAGCGAGGAGGCATCGGGCTCCCGCGGCGGCTCCCCGGGGCCCCGCCGCCGCCGCCGCGAGCGCCGCGAGCGCTTCGGTGCCGCCCGCGACAGCAGATGCCGCCGTCGCGCTGCTGCGCCTCCTCGAGGCCGCCGTCGTCTCGTGCCCTCGCTCCCTGCTGAGATCCCTCCGTAACGGTGGCGATGGCCGCTTCAGTGACGAGGAAGAAGGGAACGGAGGAGGAGACTCTGCCGACGACGAGACGACCGACGAGGAAGGAGGAGGCGACGGCGACGGGGAAGAAGAGGAATCTCACCGCCGCCGACGACGCCGCTCCCTCTCCGCTTCCGCCTCCGCGGCCCTCGCGTCGCTGACTTCCTGGGCCGCGGCCTGGCTGGGATGCCCCAAGGCACCGCACGCCGTCGCCGACGCCGCCGCCTCGGCACTGGCCGCCGTCGCGAGGCGCGGGCTGTTGGTCGGCAGCAGCGCCGCTGCGCTGGCGGCACGACGAGGCGGTGGCGGTGGCGGCAACGCTTCCTCCTCCTCCTCCTCCTCCTCCTCCTCCTCCTCCGCACCCGCGTCTGCCCTCCTCCCCGTCTCTGTCGCGGCAGCATCCGCGCTCGCCTCTTCACCTGGGCTCCTCCACTCGCGGGACCCGCTCCCGAGGGCGCTGTTGGCGCTCCTGGCGGCTGCGCCGCCCGTGAACCTCGCGGCTCTCTCTCCGACGACGGCGACCGCCGTCGCCTCCGCTGCTGCCTCTCCGACGTCGACCGCAAGAGGCGCTCTGCTTGAGCGGGTGCTCTCCCGTCGCACACTTGCGGCGTCACCCGCGCTTGCGGCTGCCGCCGCGGTGGCTCTCCTGGGGAGGGGCAACGGAAGAGGAGGAGAGGGAGGAAGCTCTTCGCCTTCGCCGCCGCTGTCGCCGTCGGGGCTCCGCGCCATTGCGCTCGACGACTTCGAGGCGGAGTCGCTCGCCGACCTCTGCTTCGACCCTTCCTGCGCCGCCCTGCCGCAGCCGTCCTCCGCGGACCTGGCGAGCCCGCCGCCACACGCGCCGCCGCCGATCGCCGGCGACGCCGGGCAGCTCCTGGACGCGCCGGCGCTCGCGCCTCAGGTGGCCTCTCCTCCCCCCTCGCGCTCCGCTCCCGCTTCCTCCTTCTCTGCTGCCGCCGCCGCCGCTACTTCTCCTTCGCCTTCGACCTCGTCTCTCGTGGAGTCCGCCGCCGCGCTCGACAGGGCGACGAGGGCGCACCGCGCCGCGAGGGCCCGCGCAGAGCTCGCGCGCCTCCCGGCCCCCGCCGTGCCGCTCACCAGGGCGGCCGCCGCCGTAGCAGCAGACTCCGCCGCCGCGGCCCTCGCCGCGGCGCTCGAGACGGCCCGCCGCGACGCGCAGGGGGCCGCCTCGCTGGCCCAAGAGGCCGCCCAGCAGCAGGCTCTGGCGTCGGCCGCCCTCGCAGCGGCCTGTGCCGCCGCGGCGGCCGGCACCGACGGCGGGATGCTGAGCCCCTCGGCGGCCGAGGAAGCGCGCGCGGCGCTCGAGAGGCTGCGGTTCGCCTCTCTGGCGAGCCAGGACGCGGACCTGTCGCTGCTCGGCGCGTGGCACGCCGCGTGGGCCGTCGCCGTCGCCGTCACCGGTGGAGAGGGCGAGGAGAGCGGCGGCAGCAGAGGAGGCTCCGGTGGAGACGGCGACGACGAAGGCGACGGCGACGAAAGCGACGACTCGGGCCTCGCCGCCTCGGTCCACCCCCTCCCCTGCCCGGCGCTCTCCCTCCGCCTACGCCCTCGCGGCCGCGTCCCGGTCCTCCTCTCCGAGGCCGCCCCGGCCGTGGCCTCGGCCGCGGTGCGCCTCGCGGAGCGCGCCGGGAGCCTTGGCGCCAAGCGGGGCGACCCGGCGAGGGACGAGCTGATCCTGCGGTCACTGTCCGCACTGGCGGCAGCCGTTTCGTCGGCTTCGCCGGTGGCGGTCTCGGCGCCGCCGCCGCCGGCGGGAGCAGCGGCGATGGAAGGAGGAGGGGGTGAAGAGGCGGAGAGCCTCCTCCTCCCTCTGCACCCTTCCCTCGCGCTCTCCGGGGCCCTCGAGGCCGCGTCTCGCGAGCTCGGGCGCCTCTGCGCCGACGCGGACGCGAGCGCCGAGCTCGCGGTGCAGGCCGCGGCGACGTCCGCGGCGGGGACCCTCAGCGACGATGAGCTCGACGACGAAGACGGCGGAGGGGGAGGAGGAAGAGGCCTCGGCGTCGGTGCGGGCTTTGGCGCGGGGCCAACGCAGCTGACCGCCGGAAGAGAGCAGCGAGACGACTTTGACCTGACCGCTGCCGCCTTCCCGTCGACTCTCACGCTCGGCCTCGGTGGGAGCGGCGGCTTCGGAAGAGGAGGAGGAGGAGGAGGAGGAGGAGGAGGAGGAGGAGGAGGAGGAGGAAGCGGCTCGGCCGTCGCTGCCGCCCTCGCGACTGCCGGCCGGGACTCCGCCGTCCGCGCCCTCGCGGCCATGGCCCGCGCCGCCCCACTGGTTTCCGCGCGCGCCCTCGCCGGCATCGCCGAGAGATGGGTCCTCAGCCGCGCCTCGGCGGACCCGCAGCAGTCGCAACCGATTGCGACGCAAGACGGGGAAGAGGAAGGAGACTACGAGACGCCGCCGCCGCCGGCCGCGCTCGAGCGGCTCCTCGCCGCGCTCGTCGGCGTCGCGCGCGTCGGAGCCTCTTCTCCTCTCTTCGACGGCGACCACGACGACGAAGAGGGCGCCGACTCCTCTGTCTCCGTCGCGGCTTCCGCAGCGGCAGCCCTCGTCCTGCGAGGGGGGCTCCTCGCGCCGCGCAAGGGCTCGGCCTTCGCACCGTCACGGGCGCTGCTCGTCGGGGCCTGGGCGGTGGCCGGGTTGGCGCGCGCGGCGCTCGACCGGTGCGCCGCGCTCTCCGTCGCCTCCCCTTCCTCGTCCCGCTCATCCGTCGACTCTCGGCGGCTGCTGGTCGACGCCACCCGCGCCGACGCCGCGGACCTCCTCTGGGACCCGCTCGCCGGCCTCATGGAGTTTGCGGAGAGCCAGTTCGGCGCCGCCGACGACGAGGGAGCCGCCGCCGCCGCGCTCTCGGGCCCGGGGTTCTTCGCGCGCGCGGCCCTCGCGACCGCTGCTTCGGCCTGCCTCGCCGCGGGAGGAGCCAAGCACTGGTCCGAGGAGAACGCAGGGGACGTGATCGACGTCGTCGTCGACGGCGGGGTCAAGGTCCCCGCGGAGCCGCAGCAGCGGGGGGAGCAGCGAGGCGGGGGGCGGCGGCAGGCGGCGCCGGCGGCAGGGGCGGCGGCAGACCGGCCGGCCGGGCCGGCCTTCGCCCTCCGCCTCGCCGCGGCCGCCCCGGCGGCGCACCTCACCCGCCTCTACAGCAGGCCCGGTGCCGTCGTGCTCCACCTGGAGCGGGCGGCGCGCCTGGGCGACCCCGCGACGGGCGAGGTGACCCGCGACGGCGCGGGGCTCGCGCTGCTGGGCGCCTCGCTCGCCGCGGCCGAGGGCGGCTGGCTCTCGCTCTGCCCTGCCCTCGACGCCGCGCCCACCCCGTGCCCGCTGCGGCAGGAAGCCAAGTCGGACGGGGACTCCGACGCCCAGGAGCGCGCGGCAGCCCGCGCGCTGCTGTCCGCCGCGGGCGTCGCGGCCCTGGCAGCGGCGGCCGCCGGCGGCGGCCCCGGCGGCGGCGGCCCCGGCGGCGTGCGCCTTCAGCGGACCGCCCGCGCCGCGCTACGCGCCGGCGCCGTCGCGCTCGGCTACGGCTCCCGGGCCCAGTACGTCCGCGCGCGCGCCCTTTGGATCGCGAACGACTGGACGGGCGTGGGGTACGACGACGCCGCCGCGGCCGCGAGGGCCGCGGCCGCTCCCGGAGGAGGACCCGGACTGACGCCGCCGGGGTCGGCGGCGGCGGCGTCGCCTCCCCCTCAGGGACGAGAGCTCGCGGTGCTGCCCCGCCCGATGATCCCGATCTCCGTCCTCGCCGCCGCCGCCCCCGTCGTGGGGGGAAGCCTCCGCACGGGGAGGCTGCTGCTGAGGGAGCTGAGCGCGCACCTGGTGCCGGCGCTCACGGTCAACCAAGACGGCCTCGGCCTCCGCGCGCTCGCCGCCGCCGTCGGCCCTGCCGCCTCCTCCGGCGCTGTCTCCTCCGAAAACGACCCCGCCGCTCTCGACCGCGCCGCCGCCGCCCTCGTGAGGGAGCACTACGCTTCGATCATGGCGGCGGTTCTCCCGGGATCGCGCCACTTTGGCCTTGGGACCGGAGGAGGAAGGAGCGGCGGCGGCAGCGTTGGCGGCGAAAACAACGGCAGCGACGCCGCTGCCGCCGCAGCAGCAGCAGCAGCAGCAGACAACGGTGGCGACAAGTCGTACGTCATCGGCCAGGGCCTGCTCCGGGACCTGATCCCGAGCGTCGAGGAGTCTGACGAGCTGTTCGAGCAGTCGGTCCCGCGGGCCGTGGCGGAGATCCTGCTGCTGGCGGCGTCGGGAGAAGGGTGGGGCGTCGACCCCTGGGGGCGGCAGGGTGGCGGCGGCGGCGGCGGCGCGCCCTTCTCCCCCTCGCCGGAGAACGCCAGCGAGGAGGACGAGAAGGCGACGCCCTTCCCCGCTCTCGGCCCGATATACGCCTCCGATGCCGCGCACGCGCTTCTCAGAGCCCTGAGCCGCGAGGCCGAGGCGCAGGGGCCGGCGCCGCTGCGCGCGCTCGTCAGGGCTCGCGCGGCGGCGGCGGCGGCCCGCGGGCGGAGGCACCGCGCGGCGGCGCTCGGCCCCCTCAGGGCCGTCGTGGCCTTTCTGAGCCCGGGGGGCGCCGCGAGGGCCGGCGCGACGTTTGCTGCCGCCTCCACGCTCGTTGAGGCCGCCCTGGCGGACAGGGGCTCGCTCGCGAGGGCCTGCTGCGGCGCGCTGAGGTGGCTGCTGTGCTCCGAGGATCAGGAAGGAGGCGACGGCGGCGGCGGCGGCGGCGGCGGCGGCGGCGGCGACGGCGACGGCGACGGGGCGCTCGCCGCCGGGCTCGAGGGCTCGGCGCCCAGGCTCCTCTCCCTGCTCTGTGGCGCTGCCTCCGCTGCTGCCGCCGCTGCTGCTTCTGCGGGCGCAGGGGAGTCAGCGCGCCCCTCGCCCCCCAGCAGCGACGGAGCCGCGACGGGAGGAGTGGCCCCGCTCGTGTCCCTCGCCTCGGCCTTCGCGGCGCGCTTCCCGCGCGAGGTCGCGGCCGAGTGCGACGTCCCGCCGGCGCCGCGGTCGCTCGCTCCCGTGCGCGCGGCGCTGCTGCTGCGGCAGCGCCGCCGCTCCGGCCCCGGGAACGTCTTCGCTGGCCTCCCTCCGCCTGCTGCTCCTTCTTCGGATGATTCCTCTTTTTTCGTTGACGACCTCGTGCGCTTCTCCCTGAGGGCCCCATCGCTGGCGCCGGCCTCGCGGGAGGCGGCGGCCAGGAAGCTCCGGAAGAGGCTCCACGCTTCTCTGTCGTCGTCAACGGCGGCGGCAGGAACTATGGCGGCGACGACGGCGACGCTGCCGTCGCTGCTGCTGCCTCCCGAGCAGCGGCGGGAGCTCGAGGAGGGAGACGGCGAGAGCGCCGAGAGAGCCGCCACAGAGGCCAGCGCTGCCGCCCGGAGGGCCGCGTGGCGCCTCGTGCGAGCCGGGGCGGCGGCGGCCGCGGACGGGCCTCCTTCACATTCTGCTGCCGCTGCCGCTGATGTTCCCTCTCACGAGAGCTGCAGCAGCAGCAGCAGCACCACCACCAACCGGCTGGGTTCTTCCTCCTCCTCCTCCTCCTCTTCTGCGACGCTGCGCCTCGCCGCAGACGTCCTGGCGACGCTGGGACCGCTCAAGGTCGGGGCCGACCTTCCCCCGATCAACGGCGTCAGCACAGGAAGGGGCAGCAGTTTCCCGGCCGCACCGGCCTCCCCGGCGCGCGGCGGCGGAACGGGAGGAGCAGGGGGAACGCCGGGCCTCAAGTCCGCGCTCGCATCTCTTTTTCCTCTCCTGGTCGGCGCCGTCGAGGCGTGCCCGCCCTCGCGGCAGAAGCTCGCCGCCGTCGCTCAGGACTGCCTGGAGATGCTCGTGGCGCTCCCGGTCTCGAGAGAGGCGCTCGAAGAGATCCGCCTCGCCGCCGCCGCCGCCGCCGCCGAGCGCCAGCGCCGCTCCCAGGGCGGCAGCGGCGACAGCGGCAATGGCGGCGACGACAACCCGGAGGCGGAGGCCGCCGAGGCCGCGGCCCTCGCCGCCGCCGACGCCGCGATGCGAGCCGAGCCCTACGGAGTTCCCGTCACCCTTTCCGAGCAGCAGCCGGGAGAGCCCACGACAACCTTGCCGCGGAGGTCGCCGCCGCCACAGCTGCTCGAAGGGAGGGGGGGGGGAGGGGGAGGAGCAGGAGGAGGAGATGCCGCGCCGGGTGTTGCCCCCGAAACAGCAGCACCACCACCACCACCAGCACCAGCCACCCTCGACGACCCCTGGCCTCTCCTCCTGGATCCCGGTGGTAGGCTCTCCGCCTCGCAGTGGGTCCGGCGCCTCGCGTTCGCGGTCCTCCGCCGGGCCGCGGCGCCCGAGCTCCGCGCCGCCACGGCGTTCGCGCTCGCCAACCGCGCGGCGGCCGAGCTGCTGCTGCCGCACGCGCTCGCCGACCTCGCCCTCGGCTGCTCGCCCGCTTCCTCTGCCGGAGACGATGACGCTTCTTCTGATGGGATCGCGGGCGATCTCGCCGCGGTCTTCGACAGCGCGTTCGAGGCTGCCTGCTCCTCTTCTGCTTCTCGCTCTTCGGCGGCGGCGGCGGCGGCGGCGGCGGCGGCGCCTTCTTCGACGCCTCACCTCTCCGCCTCCGACGACGTCGCCCGCCTCCTCCTCCGCTGCCTCGACCACCTCCGCAGCCTCCGCGAGGACGCCTTCGCGCGCGCGCCCACGCTCGCTGAGCGGCCCTCCTCTCCCGCATCCAAGCGCTGGCCGGCCTACAGCGCCGCCGAGGCCGAGGAGCTCCGGGGGCCGATGGGGTGGCCGTCCGCCTGCTGGCTGCAGGTCGACTACGAGACCGCGGCCCGCGCCGCGCTCGCGTGCTGCGGGGACCCGCACGCGGCGCAGTTCTGGGGCGAGCTGGCCGTGGAGGAGCGCGTGGCGAGCCCGGAGGGGAGGAGGGCCGCGGGCGCGATGGCCGACGCGGCGGTGCGGTCCCCGCGGCGCCCCGCCGCCGGCGGCGGCGGCGGCGGCCGCGGCGGCGGCCGCGGCGGCGGCGGGACCTCTGCAGCCGCTGCCGCTCCCACTGCCGCCGCTGCCGCCAGCGCCTCTGCCCCTCGCTCCAGAGCGGGACCGGGCAGCACGGGAGACGCCATCGCGGCCTCCGTGCCGCGCTCCCTCGGCGCCGTGCTCCTCGGCGCGGCCCGCGCGACGGCCGAGCCCGACGGGATCCACTGGGCCGCGGCGCTCGCCGGGGGCGTCGAGGGCTCGGCCGGCGCGCAGCTCGCGCTGCTGCAGCACGAGGGGGACTGGGCCGGCGCAGCGGCGCTGTGCGACGCGACGGCCGCGGGCTTCCGGTTCATAGGAGGCGGCGGGGTCGGCTTCGGCGGTTTGGCAGGCGGTGCCGGCTTCGGCCTCGGCCTCGGCGGCGGGGCGGGCGGCGCCTGCTTCCGCGGAGGCTCGCTGCTCTCGGCGGCGGCGCCGCCGCCGTCGCTGCCCGCGGCGCTGCTGCAGCTCGGGTGCTCTTCCTCGGCGGCCTCCGTCGCCAAAGCCCTGCTCTCCGGGTGGAGCAGGAACGGCGAGCATTCCTCTTGGTCCGCCTCCGACGCCTCGGAGCTCAGGGACGCGGCGGCGGAGGCGGCGTGGCGGATGGGCCAGTGGCGCTCGCTGGCGCCGGCGGCGTCCTCTTCGTCCTTTCCTTCCGCCCCCGATGATGCCGATGGCGACGGCGCGCCGACTTCTTCGTTCAACGTCTTCGTCTGCGCCGCGCTCGCGGCCATCCAGGGGCGCGACCCCGAGGCCGCGGCCGCGGCTCTCTCTGCGGCACGCTCCTCCGTCGTCTTCGACGAGCTGGCGACGGCGTGGGGCAGCGGAGGCAGCGAGGGGGCCGGCGGCGCCGAGGGGCTGAGCGCGCTCGCTGCGCCCTCGGCCGCGGCGACGGCGGCGACCTCGAGGCTGCAGATGCTGGCCACGCTCGAGGAGGCGCTTTCGGCCTCTTTGGCCTCCTCCTCCTCTGTCGCAGTGGTAGCAGCAGCAGCAGCAGCAGCTGGGCCATCGGGCGTTCCTCCTCCGCCTCACGCGTCGTTCGCCGCGGCTCGAGCCAGGGCCCGCGAGGCCGCGACGGGCCGCGCCCTCGGCTCCGGCAGCGGCCTCGGCTTCGCCGCGCTCGAGCCGCTGATCGCGGTCCGCCGCGCCGCCGCCGCGGCCGTGGGGGACGCCTCCGCCGAGCGCGCCGCGCTGGTCGACGCCGCCAGGGCCGCGCGCGTCGCCGGGCGCGTCCCTGCCGCGCGGGCGGCCCTCGCGGCGCTGCGCGCGCCGATCGACGCCCTCTCGTTGTCGGCGTCGGCACTGCTCTTTGGCTCGGCGAGCGAGCGCGAGCGCAGGCGCCGCTGCGGCGGCGGCGGAGGCGCAGGCGCCGCGGGCGGCGGCGAGCTCCCCGCATGGGTCCGGTCCGAGGTCTCACCGGCGGCCCCCTGGAGGAGGGAGGAGCTCGAGCTGCTGTGGGAGGGCGGGCAGCACGCCTCGGCCCTGCGCGTCGCGAGGGGCCTGCTCGCCGACGCCGCAGCCGCCGAGCGAGCCGATGGCGGAGGAGGAAACGAACCCGCTGCTGCTGCTGCTGCTGCTCCCATGTCCCGCCGCTCTTCGTTCGCGCCTTCGCCCATCTCCCCCGTCTGGAGGGCAGGTCTCATGTCCCTCGTGGGGAAGTGGCTCGCGGAGAGCGGGCTCGAAGGGCCCGCCGCGGCGCTGGACACCCTGCGAGCGGCGACGGCAGAGGCCGACGCCGCGGCCCGCGACGCCGAGGTCGCCGGCGGAATTGGCGGCGGCAGAACCAACGCCGACGCTTCCTCGCTGCTCTCTTCCCAGCTCCTCGATCTCTCCGCCGCTTCCTCCGGCAGCAACGCGGCCAGGACGGCCTGCATCGCCTCCTTCCGCCTGGCCTCCTACGCCGACAAGCTCCATGCCGGCGCCGTCGCGCGCCGCTCGTCCCCGGAGGCCGCCAAGGCCGCCGCGCTCGTCGCCGCGAGGCGCGCGAGCAAGCTCAGGCCGCTCGAGCTCGAGCGCAGCGCCAACGCGGCCAAGCTCCGCGGGGCCGAGGCCCTCGTGGCGAAAAACCCGCGCGACGCGGCCGCCAAGGACTCCAAGGCGCGCGCCGAGCAGACCGAGAAGTACCTGGCCTGGCACGTCGCCGCCCAGCGCAAGCACCTCGCCGCCGACCTGGCGTTCCCGAGGGAGCTGGCGCGCAACGAGGGCGCGTATCTGTCGACGGCGATCTCCGCGTACGGCCGCGCCCTGGGGTACGCGGACGCGCACGACCTGCACGCGATGCATCGATTCGTGGCGCTCTTCCTGGCGCACGGGAGGAAAGGGAGCGGCGGCGGCGGAGGAGGAGGAGGGAGAGGCGGAGGGGGAAGCGGAGGCGCGGCGGACGGTGGCGGCAGCACCAGCGTCTGCGAGCTCGCGCGCTCGGCCCTGCGAACCGTCTCTAGCCACAAGTTCGTGCCGCTGGTCCCGCAGATCGCCTCGAGGCTTTCGACCGTCGCGCCGCCCCCCGCCTCCGGGGGGGGCGGGAGCGGAGCGAGGCGCGCCGGGAGCGGGAGGCGACGAGCAGTTAGCTCCGGCAGCACCAGCGACGAGGAGGAGGACTCCTCGTACGACTCCGAGTTCGACGACGACGGCGACGAGGGCTCGAGCGACGAGGAAGAAGCCGAACGCCGCCTGCCCCGCGGCGACGAGGGCACCGCCGCCTTCCAGCGCGAGATCGCCGACCTGCTCGTGCGGCTCGGCGGCGACCACCCCTTCCACACGCTCTGGACGCTGCTTTCGCTGCGCAACGGCGACCGCGGGCGTGACGGCGAGCGCGTCCCCGAGGGCCGCGGGCCCTCTCCGCCTCCCTCCTCCGACGACGACGAGGTGGATGCTGCTTGGGCTGCTGCCGCTGCCGCTGCCGCTGCTGCTGCTGCTGCTGTGAAGAACAAGAAGCCGGGAGGCCTGGAGATCAACTTTTCAAAGTGCCACGCCGCCGCCGCGGTCCTCGCTCGCATCGGTGCTTCTACGAGGGTGAGCGGCGCGCTCGTCCGCGAGGCCGAGGCGCTCGCCGATGTGTACATCCGCCTCGCCGCCGTTCCCGCCCCCGTCGCCGACAAGCCCAACCAACCCGCGCCGATGCGCTCGGAGTTCCCGCTAGAGCTGCGGCGGCGCGCCTCCGCGATCAAGCTGCTGCCGCTGGCCTCGGCGCCGCTGGCCGTGCGGCGCGACGGGGACTACTCCGCCGCTCCCCGGTTCGCAGGCTTCGAGCCCGAGATCAGCTACGTCGGCGGCATCAATAGGCCAAAGGTCGTGCGGGCCCTCTCCGCCGGAGGCGTTCTCCCCCCGAGGCGCGAGCTGGTCAAGTCCGGCAGCGACGACCTGCGGCAGGACGCGGCCATCCAGCAGTTCTTCGCGCTCGTCAACGCGCTGCTGGCCGCCGACGGCGCCGCCGCGGCGCGCGCGCTGCGGCTGCGGACCTACAGGGCCGTGCCCTTCTCCCCGTCCTCGGGGCTGCTGCAGTGGGTCGACGACTGCGTGCCGCTGTCCGAGTACCTGCTCGGGGCAGACAGGAACTCCGGGGCGCACGGCAGGCGCGGGATGAGGGCACATCGGGCGGCGGGCCCGCCGGGGCTGCGGGGCGACACTCCGCCGCCGCCGCCACCGCCGCCGATCCTCCACGGCACCGCCGCCGCGGCCATGCAGCGCTCCAGGCCCCAGGACCTCCGCGCCACCTTCGACTGGGTCTGCGACCGCTTCCCGCCCGTGCTGCGTCACTTCCTCACGGAGCACTTCCGGTCCCCGCGCGCCTGGGCCGCGGCGCGCCTTTCGTACGCGAGGTCGACGGCAGCGGCGTCGATGGCGGGGTACGTGATCGGCCTCGGCGACCGCCACTCGCACAACATCCTGCTGGATCTCCGCTCGGCCGAGGCAGTCCACATCGACCTCGGGATCGCCTTCGAGCAGGGTTCTTTCCTGGCGACGCCGGAGCTCGTGCCCTTCAGGCTGACGAGGGATGTCGTGGACGGCCTGGGCCCCGCCGGCGTCGACGGCGTCCTGCGCGGCGCGTGCGAGGCGGCGATGAGCGCGATGCGGGCCCCTGACGCGCGCGCGGCGCTCGCCTCCGTCGTCGAGGTCTTAGTGCACGACCCCCTGTATAAGTGGGGGATCTCCGAGGAGAAGAAGGGAAATCAGCAGCGCAGGGCGAAGGAGCAAGGCGGCGGCGGAGGCGGAGGAGGAGAGGAGGTCGAGGAAGACGACGGCAACGACCCCGTCGCGATCTCGATCACCAACGCCGACGCCGAGCGCGCGCTGCTGCGGGTGCGGAACAAGCTGGCGGGGCTCGACGCCGGCGACGGCGAGGCGCGGGGGATCAGGGCGCAGGTCAGGCAGCTTCTGGCCGACGCGGCGGACCCGGCGCTGCTGTGCAGGATGTATGTCGGGTGGGCGGCCTGGGTTTGAAGAAGTTTTGAGTTTTGTTTTTTCGGTTTTTTTTGCTTTATTTTTTCTCAGTTTTTGGATTTTTTTTCCGGGTTTTTTTTCGGCTAGGGAAAAAATATATACAACAATCTGCTTCAGCGTTCCTCTTGTTCCTCTTTTCAGTTTCCTTTTACCTGTACTTTTTTCCTTTTATGTTACAATACACACACAGAGAGAGAGAAAAGAAAAGAAATGAATGAATGAAATGAAATGAAATGAAATGAAATGAAATGAAATGAAATGAAATTAACCATCATCAACATCCTTCGACCTCCTCCACGAGCGCCTCGAGCGACACCCGCAGCTTTTTCGCCAACGCTTCGGCCCCTTCCAGATCGCCCACCACCTCCGCCGCCCTCTCCGCCGCGCTCCCGGCACCCTCCAGCACGTCTCTGCTCCTCCCTATCGAGGTCACGGCTCGAGAGGCTGCGGCGTCGGCGTCGGCGAGCCTCTGCGAGACCAGCGACTGCCGCTGCGCCGCGAGCGCCGACCGCTGCGCGCCCCAGTCGCGGAAGCGCAGCGAGAGGGCCGCCGACGCGGAGGCGGCGCGGCCGCGGGCCGAGGACCCCGGGGCGGCCGACTGCGAAGAAGAGAAAGAGGAAGCGCTGGCGGCCGCGGCAGCGGCAGGGAGGGCCCTGGGCGACGGGGGCGTCCGAGGGCGAGCGGAAGAGGCAGAGGAGGCAGCGCCGGCGCCGGCAGCACTGCTGCTCTTCTCCTTCTCCTTCTCCTGCACCCCGGAGGCCGCGTGCAGCAGCTCCGCCCACTCCGGGTCCTCCGTGCCGGCCTTCTCTCCCAGAAGCGGAGCCCCGAGGTCGAGGGAGCGGAGCTGGGCGAGGATAGGGTCGAGGTCAGACGAAGGAGGAGCATGCTGAGATGCTGACGACGCCGATGACGAGGAAGCGGTCGCTGCTGCGCCTCTACTTCCTCCTGCTGCTGCTGCGGCTGCTACTTCTCTTCGCACATGAATGCTCGGGTCGACGTGGATCGTGAGGATGGATCCTGGGTCGTCGCCGGGCTGGTAATGTTTTGGTTTTGGTTTTGGTTTTGGGGCATTTTGGAAAGAAGGAAACGTGAGAGGAGGGAGGTCGGGGTCGAAGGAGAGAGCATCGATCGAAACACAGCCCCATTCCATCGAAAGTCGTTTGCTTTCTTCCACGCTCACCACGCTGCCCGCCGCGCCCATCCCAGCAACAAGAATCTAGATGGCTTCTTCAGGAGCGCTTCGGGAGTCTGATCGAGGGAATAAAACAAGCGGAAGAGACAAGCTTCGAGCTCGCGAACCGAAGAGTGAAAAGTGGAGAAAAAAGATAAAGAAAGAAGAACAAAAGGGCGAAACGTTGAGCAACTCATTTTTTTCTTCGTGCTTCTTGACCTTATTTCAAAACGCGCACATTCTCCCTCTTCCGCGACTCTTCGAATGGCGCGCAAAAAGCTACAGGTTAGAGGAGGAGGTCTCACAGCAGCAGCCGGAAACGGAGCAGGAGCTGCGAGGACGGCAGCAGTGAATGTGCCTCCGTCTCCGCGACGACCGGCGCCGATCAACGCTGATGACGCCGACGGCGAGGAAGCTAACCGAACGTCGGCGACGTCGGCGGCGACGGCCCTGCTCTCCTCGACGTGGAGCCACCCGCAGACCTCTTCCTATCGGAAGTGGGAGCGGCACACCGCGGGCGGGCTCTGCATTTCGCGCGTTTCCGTGGGCCGGGAGTTAAGCGGCGGAGGAGGAGGAGGAGGAACTGCTGCCGAGGCCCCTACTGCCAACGAGGACGCCCCCACAGCGGCCCCCTCCTCCTCCTCCGAGGCCCTCCTCTCCTCCTCCTACCACCCCCGCGGCCCCTCTTCTTCCTCTTCGAAGCCTCTCCTGCGGACAGACTCGATCCTCGCCGCGGCGCTGGGCGCCGTCGGCCTGCGAGGGAGCTCCTCCGCGGCGCCCAGCGACGACGAAGGAGGCGGAGAGGGGAGCCTCCGCTCCCCTCTGCTCCCATCTGGGAGCTCCGCGGCCGCGTCAGACGCCGAGTCTGGGCGAGCGACGTCGCGCTTGGCCGCCTCGTCGGCACTGCTGCCTCCTCCTCCGTCTACATCTGTCGCGTCGTCCTCGTCCCTTCCTCACAGGACGTACTCGCCTCCGACGCTGGTGGCCAAGGAGGGCCGGAGGGGAGTCTCCGTCGCCGCGCTGGGGCCCATCGCCGCGCCGCCGCTGCCCCCGCCGGCAGCCGCCGCCTCCGCCCTCGCCGACTCCATGGGACAGGCAGCCTCGCCGCTCGCGGCGGCGGCGGCGGCAGAGACCCGGGACGAAGAGGAGGCGGAGGCCGGCGCCGGCGCCGCCGCCGCCTCGGCCGCCGTCGCGCTCTCGCTGGCGTGCAACGTCCTCCTGCTGCTCGCCAAGGCCGCGGCCTACTTCTGGTCGGGCTCCGAGGCCGTGCTGGCCTCGACGGTGGACTCGGTGATCGACCTCGTCTCCCAGGCGATCCTGGCCGCGGCGGAGCGCGCCTCGGCGAGCAGGGACGCGCGGTTCCCCGTGGGGCGCGCGCGGATGAGCGCCGTCGGCGTCGCCTCGGCGGCGGGTATCATGCTCGGGGCGACGCTGCTGGTGGTCCAGGCGTCGGTCTCGGACCTCTACTCCGGCGTCGTCGAGGGGAAGCGGCCCGACCTGAGGCTGGGGCCGCTGCTGTATTCGATCTTGGGGGGGGCGATCGCCGTGAAGGGCGCTCTCTTCGCCGTCTGCGCCGCCGCGGCGTCTCGCGCGCCCCCGGGGAGGGCAGATACGCTCCTCGCCCTCAAGGACGACCACCTCACCGACGTTTTAGCCAACTCGGCCGCGCTCGTCGCCGGTCTCTTCGCCGCGAAAGCTTGGTGAGTTTCTCCATTTTCGAGTTTTTTTTTCCTGCCTCTTCTTTCGGATTCCAGTGGCCCCTTTCTTCTTCCCTCCTCTCAAGCGCACGCACCCCTCCCTCCCTCTCCCGAAAACTCGACTCAAATCGACCCCCTACCGAAACAGGTGGGCCGACCCGGCCGCGGCGATCCTGCTGTCGCTCTACATCCTCGCGGTCTGGTCCCGCGTCTTCAAGGGCCAGGTCGAGAAGATCGTCGGCAAGGGCGCCGACGCCGAGACGATGTCGAAGCTCGAGGCGATCGCCGCGGCGCACGACACGGAGCGCGTGTTCGTGGACGTGATCCGGGCGTGGCACAGCGGGGAGCGGATCTTCACCGAGGTCGAGATCGTGCGTTGCAGCCATGTTTTGATTCTCGTGGGTCGGAGAGGGTCGAGGGAGAGAATCAAAGTTTAAAAGCTCACTCAACTTTTCCTCTTCTCCTTTCCCTCTCTCTTTCTCTCTCTCCCTTCCCTCAACCAACACGACAACGTCAAAAAGGTCATGCACCCGGACACGCCGCTGCGCGTCAGCCACGACGCCGGCCTCGCCCTGCAGATCAAGCTCGAGCGCGTGCCCGAGGTCGAGCGGTGCTTTGTTCACGTCGACTACACCAGGCGCGCCGAGCCCGAGCACGCGCTGGACAGGGCGCTGTCGGGGCTTCCCCCGATAGAGAACGAGAGCGTCGGGGTGGTCGCCGCCGCCGCCGCCGCTGCTGCTGGAGGGGCAGGGGCAGGGGCTGTGGTGGAGGAGGAGGTCGAGTGAAGGGGAAAAAAAGGTGGCAACTTTTTTCTATCGTAAAATCTTCCACTTTTCCTTTTGAAAAGAATCGACGCCGAGTGCGGACGAAAAACGCTCTTCCTCTCTCTCTCTGTCTCGCATCGTCGAGCTCTCAGGTTCCCGCGCTCCCGGCGGCGCTGGTTGTTCTGAAGAGCGTGACAGCTCAGGCGAGAGGACGGGAGCGAAATCAGATCATCATCATGAGGACCTCACCGGGCCTCGCCGCAATCGTCTCCTCCTTCGTCATCGCTCTCGCCTGCTCCCCCCGGGCATCGGCATACTACCTGCCCGGCACTTATCCTCGACAATTCATGCGCGGAGAGCACGTGCAAGGTGAAAAGAGGAAGAGAAAAACGCGGAGGCGAAGATGCGTTGTCGGCATTCGTTCTTCTTCCTCCTTTTCGTTCCCTCTCGATTTTCACATCCCTCCTCAAAAAAACCCTCCTCTCATCAACTCCCCAGTCGAGGTCGGCTCTCTTTTCTCGGAGCAGACAGAGCTTCCTTTCGACTACTACTCCCTGCCCTTCTGCCGCCCGCCCGAGGGCGTCCGCCGCTCCCCGGGAGCCACCAACCCCGGAACGCTGCTCTCGGGCCTGCGCCAGGAGAACTCGCCCTACAACCTGAGCGTCGGGGTCGAGGCGAAGGCCGTGCCGGCGTGCCGCGACCAGCCCGGGGCGGTCGCCCAGGGCTTCGCGCCGCCGCTCGACGAGAAGGGCGCCGAGGCGCTCGCCGCTCGGATCAGCCAGAGGTACCGGGTACGGATGATCCTGGACAATTTGCCGATCACGACCTTTGACCTCGAGGAGGAGGAGGAGGAGGAGGAGGGAGGGGAGCAGGGGGCCAGCGGCTCTGTCGCCTCCGTCCCCGGGTACGAGCTGGGCTTCTTGGACCAAGGCAGCGCGGGCGGGAGCAACTCGGTGGAAGCCTTCGTCAACAACCACCTCCAGCTGAAGGTGCTCGTGCACAGGGTGAGGGCGAGGCCCGGGTTCCTGCGCGGCGTCGGGGAGTCGAGCAGCTCCAAGCCGGGTCCCCGAGGAGGGGGAGAAGAGGAGGAGGAGCGGAGGCGGAACGAGGCGCTGATCGACGCCGTGGCTGACCTCGGGGTCCGACGACGACGGAGCTCACGGAGCCTCCTGCAGCAACAGCAGCGGCGACCAAGCGGCGAGGAAATCAAAGGCGAGGGACAAGGAGACGATCGCTTCATGATCGTCGGCTTCGAGGTCGCCGCGTGCTCGATCCGGCGCGATCCCTCCAAGCCCGTCGCCGACGTGCCCTGCGCCGAGGAGCTCGGGAGGAAGATGCCGCCGCCGCAGCGCGTCGCCGTGGGGGAGTCGATCGCCTACACCTTCGACGTGCGCTGGGAGGAGTCTTCCATCAAGTGGGCGTCGCGGTGGGACGCGTACCTGCGGGCCCCGGGAGGGAAGCGCGCGTCGCGGGTGCACTGGCTGTCGCTCGCAAACTCGCTGGGTGAGTTCTTTCCTCCTTTTGTTTTGAGGTTTTTTTCATTTTTTTTTTTTTTTTG
>Ga0315274_10005021_pt1 | contig 19403 bp, 14 predicted proteins | sample YL17G02_20_MG_FD_203700 | JGI IMG/M metagenome (GOLD analysis project Ga0315274, IMG submission 203700) | Sediment microbial communities from Yellowstone Lake, YNP, Wyoming, USA - YL17G02_20 | ecosystem: Environmental > Aquatic > Freshwater > Lake > Sediment | place: USA: Wyoming | collected... | reverse complement strand
TCGAGGCCTCTCCCTTACCTGGCTCGGTGGACATATGAAATACCTCATACTTACCAAAGGCCCCTGACCCCCGTCTTTCCACCGTGCTGCCCGTGGCGTCGTTCAGAAGCGGGACCTTTATTATCGTACTGAGGGACATGAGCGGATTCCGATTCCCCATAATAACCGTTTCGCACTTATGTAAAAGATTAATTATTAAAGGAATTCATATGTCATCGATGACCCCGTTCCCAAGGATCATGACGGTCCTATTGTTGCTTACAGTTTCTATTTTGGGGCCGGTGACCGTCCCGTCGCCTGTGACCGCGCAGAACCCGAACCTGACGTTCTCGATCGCAGCATTGAACCCACAATCCATTGATGTTCCCATGACCGCGACCGAGGGTGGGACCGCGACCTTCAAAGCACGGGCCACGGTTAACGACCCGAACGGCGAGCCCGTATCCATTTCCCTCTCAGCATTGACATCGACGGGATGGCCCACCACGATAGATCCCGATTCATTCAGCGTCACCGCCTCAAAGACCGAGAATCTCACAATCGTCGTTACCGTGCCCAAAGGGACTCCGAGTTCGAATATTGCTAAGCTGACCGTTAGCGGGAAGGCCACCTACTCCGGAGGCACATTGAGTGCCACATCCTCTGCGACAGTGACCGTTCAGCAATATCCTGGCCTTGATATGGCAATTATGCCGACCCAACGCGAATTGGGCAGGAATTCCTTCGAGTTTCGACTAAATAACACAGGTAATGGCCTGGATTCCTATCGCATTTTGATCCTTAACGAGACCGTGCTGCACAGCAAACACATTACTGTGAGCATTTCGGCCCGCGAGGTCGATAACATCGCACACGGGAAATATACGACCGTGAAAATGAATGTTGATTATTCTGGTGACCAAAACCCTATGTCCTACAGCATCGAGCTTCGGATTGAATCCCTCCAAACCGCAAATCATGGGAAACCGACATATTGGAACTACACGGTTCAGGTCTTTTTCAAGGGGCCGGAAACAGGGGTCCCGAATTGGGCCTTCGCCGGAGGGATCGCGGCATTCTCGATAACAATGATCATCGTCCTAGTAGCGATCATGAGATGGCCTAAGAAGAATCCGCCTGCGGTCTAACATATCCTTGGTATCGGGTCCCCGGACGGCTTGTCGATTATCCTTTTTCCACCGACCAGGGTCCTCATGACCACGCCTTTGACATCCTTCGTGGCCTCGCCGATGATGGCCGCCTCCCTGCCTTCCTTGGTCTTTCGTATGGCCTTCAGGGCGGCCTCAGCCCTCTCTCTGACAACACCGAAGATGGCCTTGCCTTCGTTACCTATAATCATTGGGTCGAAGCCTAGCATCTCACAGGCGGATCTTACGCCTTCGTGGACAGTGATAGCGGATTCCTCGACGGAGATACCGACATCGGACTTCTCGGACCATTCGTTCAATGCGTTGGCGAGGCCTCCCCGCGTCGGGTCCTTCATGGCGACGATGCCGCCGATCTCCAGGGCCTTTCTTATCATGCCATTGAGCGGCTGCACGTCAGACTTGATGGTGCTCTCGAAGCCGTAGCCTTCTCGGAAGGACAGGATGGCGATGCCGTGGTCCCCGATGGAACCGGAAAGGATGATCTTGTCCCCGGGCTTCAGGCAGGAATCCATGGGCCATTTCCCCTTGAACGGTCGGTACCTCTTGACGGTCTTGAGGTTCTTCTCGAGAGGAGGCCAGCGGACCCCGATGCCCGATGTGTTGATGACGAGCTTGTCGAGGGCGCCCTTCTCGACGACCTTTGTGTCGCCCGTTATCACGGGCACGCCCGCCTGCCTAGATGTCTTTGCGATGGAATCCAAGATGGACCCGAGCTCCGTGATGGCCAGACCCTCCTCGATGATGAAGGCCAACGACAGGGCCAGTGGCCTGCAGCCCATGACGGCCAGGTCGTTCACTGTCCCGGACACGGCGAGCCTGCCGATGTCCCCTCCGGGGAAGAAGATGGGCTTGACGACGTAGGAATCCGTCGTGAGGACCTTGCCTTCAATGACCGAGGAGTCCTCCAGGGCCTCCAGGGGGACCTCGACCTTCTTTCCTTTGGACCCGAGCCTCTTGAGAATCTGATCCCTTATCAGCTCGCCCATGACGGCACCACCTGCGCCGTGGGCCATGGTTATGCGTAGGTCCGCCCTAGCCTTCAGATAATCGCTCTCCCCCGTGATCGAACAACATCATTCGGAACAATCTCCATATATATAAAAACGGATGGAATGACCGGCCCTCATGCCTTCTTCCTTCTCCTCGATATTCCCGAGACTATCGCGTTCTTGAGGTACCTCCTCATTATCGGGCCGATAACCTTCGACGGCTTGTCCCGGCCGTTATAAATGCCGGCCAACATCCTGACGAGAACCTTATCGTTCCGGCAGACCTCGATGATGCGGTCCATGTCCCTCTCGACCATGTCCGCGAGGTCGCACAGGACCCGGAAGTCCTTCCCCCAAAGACGCTTCCATTCGCGCTCGTAGACGGACAGCCCCTTGCTCGAGCAGTCCCCCACCTCGAGGCATTGGATGGCGGTCCGAGCCGCGAGCATCCCGGAGGCCATCGCGAACGATATGCCGTCACCGCCTAAAGGCGAAACAAAGCCCGCCGCATCCCCGACGAGCATGGTTCTGTCGGAAACAGTCCTCTTGATGGGGCCTCTTAGTGGTATCCGTGCGCCCCTAAATTCGATGTGGTCGATGCCCCTTGGGAAGAGCCCTGATTTCTTCAGGAGCGTTATATAAGTCTTGAACCCGGCCCTGAGATTCATCTTCTTGATGTCCTTAAGGAAGGCGCCATAACCGACATTGATTGAGGACCGCCTCGGGAATGCCCACGCATAGCCATAGATGCCCTGGGGCTTCATATGGAAATGACAGGTGTAGCTCTCCCCGAACGATTCCGAGATGAACCGTTCCCCGACCTCGAACTCATGGGCCACAGCGAACCCTATGTCCTTGGAAGGCCAGGACCTTGGCAGCCCCTCCCTTTCCCTTAGGAGCTTCGCGACCGGGTCCTGCATCCCGCCAGCCCCTACGACGATGTGAGCCCTGATTGTCCGACCATCTTCGAAGACGACCTCGACATATTCTTTCGCGACCTTCACCTTCTTCACGGTGGCCCTGGTTTGGACCTCCGCACCGGCGTCCCGGGCCAGCCGGAAGAGCACTTCGTCGAACCTCCTCCGGGAGGTCCCGTACATCAACGGTTCAGAGTCTGGGCCATCGTAAGCAATGAAATGGTCAGGCCTGGAACCGTATAGTCGGACGCCCGTGCACTTTCCTTCGAGGAAATGGTCCTTCTGTGCGGCGACGTAGGAGAACTCCGGCGATTCCAGAATCTCAGGCCTGAGTCCCCCGCCGCACACTTTGTCCCTGGGGAACCCGTCCTTGTCGACCAGAAGGACCTTTTGGCCCGCCTTCGCGGCGGTCCTTGCGGTCGTAGAACCGGCGGGACCGGCACCGCAGATCACGAGGTCGAAGAGCACCATGTGAAACCAAGGAGCGGCATAATCGCTTAATAATATTTTGCGGTCCATAAAAAACCACACAATAAAATATATATGTACATTTTATCATTTCAAAAAAGTAACTCAACTATTAAACCTGAGAAAGGTCATGTAAGAAATTTTTCGACGGAAGTAGTCGCCTAGAAGAAAATTGGTGTCTGTATGAAAAGACTGCTCTGGTGGTTGATCGCAGGCACCAAAGGCGGGGTCAACCGTGCCCGAATACTTGTGCTCTTACATGAAAAACCCTGCAATGCGCATCAGATTGCCCAGTCGCTCGGCCTGGACTACAAGACAATCAGACATCACCTTGGGGTCCTTGAGAAGAACCAGATAATAACCCCCTATGGTAACAAAAAGTACGGTGCCGTCTATTTCCTTTCCCCCATGCTCGAACGCGAATATGATTCCTTCAGGGAGATTTGGGAGCAATTTGGGAAAATCCAGATAAAGGACGATGATGAGAATATAGGAGATGATGCTGAATGAAATCTAGCAAGGTCAAGGTGCACAGGCCCAAGGTCGTGGCAAAGAGGTCGATGAAGAAGCGCACGACCAATGCACTGATTATCAGTATAATAGTCATCGCGGTCGTTTTCGGTACCGTCATGGGAAGCCTGTATGCACCCCCACCGCCGCAAGAGGGAAGGCCGCCCCACATCCCGGAAATAGAACAGGACCCGCACAACTATCTGATGGTAATAAAAACGACGATAACGGTGATAAACATCACGATATCGTTGATATTGATAGTTCTATATGTGAGGATATATCGCGAGGTCCGGTCAGACTTCACGATTGGCCTTATCGTCGTCATGTTCACATTACTGTTATACAGTGTGACATCGAACCCACTCCTGCTCTTCTTGTTTGGTTACCATGGCGTTGGAATGGGGCTCTTCATGATAATCCCGGACATGTTCTCGACCGTTTGCCTGGCCACCCTGTTGTACCTAAGCCTGAAATGAGTACGGTGACCGGAATCCAGGTCTTTTTTCTGTAAATGGGATTAGATTTGGGTATAATTCTGGCAAATTAAATTAAATATCAAAGTTAAATACATCTGCTGAATATGATGGTCATATAGGTCCCGGGCCTGTTCGAACAGGATAAGATATGACGACAGCAAGATGTGATTGATATGGGAGTAGCAAACAGGGCATACAGGAACGTATGGAGGAAATGGGCCAGGTCCCTGATCGTCATCCTGGCACTGGGCCTCTCCATTGCGACGATAATTTCGATGAACATAGGCATCACCGCATCGGAGACAAAGACCCAGGACATGATTAAGAACTATGAGCAGCGCCTAGCCGAGATGAACAAGACCGCGCAGGCATCGGCGTTGGAGATCAGTGTCGTCAATTTCCAGGGGATGAACTTCAATTTCACGAGACAACCGGGCGATGAACCGCCTGGCGGATACCAGGGCCAACGCCCAGGGGGTGGGGGAGGATACCCGGGCGGAGGAGGGGACTTCGGTGGCGGAGGCGGCGGGTTCTTCCTGGGTGGCTTCTCGGGACAGCCGATACCAATGGATGCCGTGAACAAGATCGGTGCCCTCAAGAATGTCACCGTTGCCATCCCAAAGATATCGAAGTCCTTTGGCGAGACCCGACGGACCCCCGATTATACGGTCAATGGAGTCCCATTGAACGCTACGCTCGATGCCCAATACAACATCCTACCGACGGCAATGGTCGCCGGGCATGCGATCAGTGAATCGAATCCCAATGAAGTGATGATCAACCAGGACCTGACGAGCTTCTTCAATGCCGGCGTCGGGGACACTATAACCGTTCAGGGTATCAATCTGAAGATCGCAGGCATATATTCAAGCTCCATGGACCGGAAAGGGATCTATATGAGCATGGAGAACGCCCAGCCCATGTGCAACATCAGTGCAAACAATGTGACCTCCCTGACGGTCTATACCACCAACGTAACCGTGGTCGACAGTGTCACGGCCGAGATCCAAGAGATGTATCCGAACTATCGGGCCACCTCGGTGAGCGCGATGATGACACAGAGTTTGGGGCGCCTATCGAGCATGGAAAGCGAACAGGTGACCCAGTTGAACTCGGACCTCGGAGATATCCAGAACCGTGGGGACCAATTGATACTTGTCTCCGGCATAACAGCCGGCCTGATCGTGCTGTTCATCATGACCTACACCGTAAGGGAGAGGAGTAGAGAGATCGGGACGCTCAAGGCGTTAGGCTTCAGGGGCTACAACATCATGTCCCAGTTCATTTTGGAGGGCATAATAATCGGCTTCTTCGGAGGGATCATAGGGATAGTGATCGCCTGGCTGGCCACGCCTATGATATCGAGCGCTCTATTGCCGAGCTCGAGGGCCTACGCGACATCCAGCCCGACGCCGGAACTGATCCTAATGATCCTGGGCCTTACCATCGCCCTCGGGGCCCTCGGAAGCCTGTATCCCGCATGGAGCGCCTCAAGGAAGAGGCCTGCGGAGGCGATGAAGGATGAGTGATGTCCTGGTAACGAAGAACGTCAAGAGGCTCTTCGTCAGGAAAGGCGATAACGTCCACGCCCTCAGGGACGTCAACATCAAGATCAAGAAGGGTGAGTTCGTCTCGATCCAGGGACCGTCTGGCTCAGGCAAGACGACCCTATTGTATATTCTGGGTTGCCTCGATAAGCCTACCACGGGAAAGGTTATCATCGATGGCATCGAGACCTCCAAAATGAAGGAGGGCGAGCTCGCAAAGGTCAGGGCTGAGAAACTTGGTTTCATATTCCAGTCCTTCAACCTGTTACCGATCCTCAACGCCATGGAGAACGTCGAGCTCCCGATGGAACTGACGAAAATGTCGAAGAGCGAGATGGACGATAGGGCGCATGAGCTGCTCGAACTGGTCGGCCTCGAGGAAAGGGAACAGCACAGGCCTAGCGAGCTGAGCGCGGGCGAACAGCAGCGCGTGGCAATCGCGAGGGCCCTTGCCAACAAACCGTCCATTATCCTCGCCGACGAACCGACCGGAAACCTGGATTCGAAGACGGGCAAGCGCATCATGACCCTTCTGAAGGAACTTAATGAGAAAACTGGGACGACGATAGTTGTCGTCACCCATGACAAGAACATGGCCCAATACGCGAACACGATGATCTATCTGAAGGATGGTAGGATAACCCAGGTGCGGGACGAGGGTAAGGGTCTCGAGATCTCTGAAGAGCTGAAGATCCCCAGGAACCTCGCGAACAAGCTCATAAGGGCCGGCTATAACAGTGTCGGCAAGATAGTCGGGGCAACGGAGGAGGACTTCAGGAAGATTGGGAAGATGAACATGGAGAATATATGGAATATCACGAAGGCCATCAAGAAATATAATAACAGACAAGGCCGACGGTGAAAAGGGTCTGGATTCGAACCTAAGCCTTGGTCCTGAACGGGCTCGGGCCCAGCTCCTTTATCTTCTTCGTGAACTCCCTCATGATTTCCGCGAACCTGGGCCCCTCGGAGGCCGACACCCATTCGAGCTTGTAGCGTTCGGGCTCGAGGCCGAAGTCCCCCAGCATCAGCGTGATGGTCTCGGCCCGGTCCCTCGCCCTCTCGTTGCCCTTCATGTAATGGCAGTCCCCGATGTGACAACCGCACATGAGGACCCCGTCGGCACCGTTCGTCAGGGCCTCGATGACCAGGTTCGGGTGGACCATCCCAGAGCACATTACCCGGATGATCCGTATGTTGGGCGGATACTGGAGCCTGCTCACGCCGGCCAGGTCGGCCCCCGCGTAGGAGCACCAGTTGCAGCAGAAGGCGACGATCAGCGGCTCGAACTCGCCTTCGGCCATCTAGTTCACCTCCAGGGCGGCCTTCACCATGGCCTTCAGCTGCTCCAGGGAGAAGCCCCTGACGTAGATCCCCTCCTTCGGGCAGGTCGCCATGCAGCAGCCACATCCCTTGCAAAGGGCCTCGTTGACCTCGACCGTCTTCTTGACATCGCCCTCGCGCATGTATTCGACGAGGGTGATGGCGTTGAACGGACAGGTGGAGATGCAGAAGGCGCAACCATCGCACTTCTCGTCGACGACGAAGGACTTGATGGCCTCGAGCTCGATCCGTTCCTGGGACAGGATCGTCATGGCCCTGGAGACCGCGGCGTTAGCCTGAGATATGGCCTCATCGACGAGTTTGGGGCCGTGGGCAAGGCCCGCCAGGAATATGCCCTCGGTGGCGAAGTCCACCGGTCTGAGCTTCATATGGGCCTCGAGGAAGAAGCCGTCCGCCGTCGTCGGCACCTTGAACAACATCGCGATGTCCTTGGTGTCCGTTGCCGGCCTCGTGGCCGCGCTCAGGACAAGCCTGTCGGGCCTGATGACGACCTTCCTGTCCAGCATCGAGTCCTTCACTTCGATCTTGAGCCTGCCCCCCTCCTCTGAGACCTGGGGCATGTTCTCGTCGTCGTAGTGTATGAAGTGGACGCCCTTCCCTCTGGCCTCCCTATAGAGCTCCTCGTGGTAACCGTAGGACCTGATGTCCCTGTGGATGATGAAGATCTCGGCGTCGGGCACCTTCTCCTTCAGCTTCAGGGTGTTCTTCAGCGCCTCGGTGCAGCAGATCCTGCTGCAGTTCGGCCAGTCCTTGTTCCTTGCGCCGATGCACTGGATTATCGCGAAGGACTTGCCTTCGAACCCGCTTTTGGAGAGCTTATCCTCGAGCTCGAGCTGTGTCAGGACCTGCGGGTTCTTCCCATAGAGGTACTCCGTAGGCCTATATTCCACGGCCCCGATGGCGATGATGACGGTCCCGTGCTCGATGGTCTCCTCCTTGCTCCCAGATTCGATTACTGTCTTGAAATCGCCGACAGAGCCATCCACGGACTTGATCTTGGCGCCAAGGAAGACCTTGACCTTCGGATGGGACGTGACCTTCTGGACGAGCTTCCTGAGATAGGCCTGCGGGTCCTCCTTGGAATCCGGAAGATAATGGATCTTCCTCATGATACCCCCGAGCTCGTGCTCCTTCTCCACAAGATATACCTGGACGCCCTGCTCCGCAATGCCCAGGGCCGCGGTCATGCCGCTGATGCCCCCGCCGATGACCAGGCCCTTCTGCTTGACGGTGAGGAAGGACTTGTTAAGGGGCTCTAGGAGCCTGGACTTGGCCACTGCCATGCGGACCATGTCCTTCGCCTTCCGGGTCGCGGCCGGCTTGTCATGCATATGCACCCACGAGCAGTGCTCACGGATGTTCGCCATCTCGAACAGGTACGGGTTCAATCCCCCCTCCCGGCAGGTGTTCTGGAAGAGGGGCTCATGCGTCCTCGGCGTGCACGAGGCCACGACGATGCGGTTCAGGTTGTGCTCCTTTATCATCCGCGTTATCTTCTCCTGCGTGTCCTGGGAACATGTGTAGAGATTCCTGTCCGCGACGACGACGTTCGGCAGGGTCTTTGCGTACTCGACGACCTCAGGAACGTTCACGGTGGCCCCGATGTTGATACCGCAGTGGCAGACGAAGACCCCTATGCGGGGCTCATCCGCCTTGGTGACCTGTATCTCTGCAGGATATTCCTTCTTCACGACGAGCTTTCCACGCTCGGAAGCGATCACCTCCGAGGCCTTGGCCGCAGCACCCGAGGCGTTCGCGACGGTCTCGGGGATGTCCCGGGGCCCTGCGAAGGCACCGCCCACGAATATCCCTGGCACATTGGTCTCGAGCGGCCTGAAGGTCGACGTGGCCGCGAAGCCATACTCGTTGAGGTTCACTCCCATGGATGCCGCGATCCTCTTCGCGTCCTCGGGCGGGCGGAACCCTATGGCCAGGACGACGAGGTCGAACTCGGCCCTCTTGGCCTTGTTGTCCTCAACGTAGTTGATTATCACGTTGCGGGTCTCCGGGTCCTCGTCGATCGAGGCGACCCTGGAGCGAACGAACTTGATATGGTACTCGTCCTTGGCCCTGATGTAATATTTCTCGAACTCTTTCCCGTAGGCCCTAATGTCCATGAAGAAGATGGTGGTGTTCATGCCCTCGGCGTGTTCCTTGGCGATTATTGCCTCCTTCATGGAATACATACAGCACACCGACGAGCAATAGGGAGCCCCGACCAGCTCATCCCTGCTGCCTACGCATTGAAGGAACGCGACCCGGGCCGGTATGTCACCGTCGGAAGGCCTTATGACCACGCCTCCCGAAGGCCCGGTGGCGCTCAGCATTCTCTCGAGCTCCATGCTCGTTATGACGTTCTTGAAGGTCCCGTAGCCGTACTCGGGTTTCTGAAGAGCATCGAATTTGCTAAAGCCCGGGCTCAATATGATGCTGCCGACAAAGGTGACCTCCTCGGTCTCCTTGTCGTCATATTTGATGGCCTTCGCAGGGCAGACACCCTCGCAGGTCCCGCAACCGATGCATGCATCCCTGTCGATGGCATAGACGAGCGGGATGGCCTGGGCGTACCTGATGTAAATGGCCTTCCGGGGCTTCAGCTCCTCGTTGTACTCGTCCTTGACCGTCACGGGACAGTATTGCGAACATGTGCCGCAGCCGCTGCAGTTCACAGGGTCCACGAAACGGGCGTGCTTGGCGATGGTCACCTCGAAATCACCGGCCTTCCCCTCCACCTTCGTGACCTCGGCGTTGGAGATGATCCTGATGTTGGGATGCCTCCCGGTGGCGACCAGCTTGGGAGCCATAATGCACATGGAACAATCGTTCGTCGGGAATGTCTTGTCCAGCTGGGCCATGACCCCGCCGATGGTCGGGCTCTTCTCGACGATAATGACCTTGAAGCCGCTCTCGGCTAGGTCCAGGGCTGACTGCATTCCCGAGATGCCGCCGCCGACTATCATGACCGCCCCCACCTTCCTGTCGACCATGGTCACTCACCCCCGGTCTGCAGGGCGATGTACAAGGGGGACATACCAGCGTGCCCCGCATCGCCGACCCTGTTCTCGCCGCGGAGCGATATTATGTATTGGAGGACCTTGTCCGAGGGCGCCTTAATCTCCTTCGCTATCTGCTTGACGGACTTGGGCTCCGTAAGAATCCTCCTGATTATCCGGTTCCTGTAGAACTCATCCTCGGCGGCCTGGTCTATGGCCAGCTCCATGGCGTCCTTGGGCATCTTCTTGCCGTAGACGTCGGCCACTTCCGTGATCATGTACTCCCTGCCGACAAGGGTCCTCAGCCTCTGGGACGAGGCCGCATCGATCGCGGCCTGTAGGGCGGCCTGGAGCTCTTCGTTCCCGCTGACCGGGTTCGGGCCTAATGCCGTGACCTCGTTCGTGAACTCGGCCACCACCTTGGAGAACCGCTCCCCTTCTGAGGCCGAGACCCATTCGAGCCGCAACCTCTTGGACTCGAGGCCCGCACGCTCAAGCAGCCTCTGGGTGGCATGTACCTTGTTCTCCGTGTAGTAGTTGCCCGAGATGTAGTGGCAGTCCCCCGGATGGCAGCCTCCCACAAGGACCCCGTCGGCCCCCGCCTTGAGGACCTCTAGCAGGTGCACCGGGTCGAGCCTTGTCGAGCACATGACCCGGACAATGCGAATGGTCGGTGGGTACTGGTACCTGCTCACGCCACACAGGTCGGCGCCGGCATAGGAGCACCAGTTGCACAGGAAGGCGAGGAGCTTGGGTTGGAACCCCTCGCTCATTGGGGCACCCCCTGACAGGTGTCCATCAGTGCCGCAAGGGCCTCGGACAGGATCTGCTGGTCAGAGTAGTGCGTCATGAATATGGCCCTCTGGGGACAGACGGAGGCGCAGCAGCCGCAGCCCTTGCACGCCGCCGCGTTGACCTGGGCCTTGAATCCCTGGGGGGTCTGTTTGACCTCGATGGCCCCGTAGGGGCATACGCACTCGCAGGTCCCGCAACCGACGCATTTCTCTGCATCAACGTTGGATGTGAGGGCCTCGACCTGGACATAGCCCCTCTTGAGCGGGATGGCCGCGCGCGAGGCAGCCGCGTTGGCCTGAAGGACGGACTCAGTTATATCCGCGGGTGCCCTGCAGGTGCCGCAGAGGAAGATGCCCTCCGTGGCGAACTCGACGGGCCGGAGCTTGACATGTGCCTCGAGGAAGAAACCGTCCCGGCCCCTGGGGACCTTAAGGACCTTGGAGATATGTTCCGTCGAGCCGGCGGCCACAAGGGGCGTGGCGAGGATTACCATGTCGACCTTAAGGGTGCGCCACTCGCCGAGGCTGTGCTGGTAATAATGCACGACGAGCTTTCCCTCCTCCGAGGTGACCCTCGGCGGATTCTCGAGGTCGTACCTGACGAACTTGATGCGCTTCTCCCTTGCCCGGTTGTAGTATACCTCGTGGTGCACGCCATAGGCGTTGACGGTCCTGTTGAAGATTGTTATATTAGCCCTCTGGTCCGCGGTCGGTGCCGAGGGAGGCGCCCCGGGCTCGGTGGCCTTGTCGCGGTCCCTCCTGCTCCGCCGTCTCTTGATGAGCTCATCAGCGACGGTATCTTTGGATGCGTCGATCCTCACGCTCGGATGGCCGCCCTGGCCTTCCTGGGCCCGCATCGCGTCCTTTGCGGCCTCGGCACCTTTCCTGACGAGCTCCTCGTTGATCTTGTCCGATAGGTAGATGGCGTTCTTGAGGGCCACATTGCAGCATATCCTCGAACAATAGGAATGGACCTGGCCCCTTGCGCCGACGCATTGGATGAACGCCACGTCCTTGAGGTTCTTCGGGAAGGCATCCTTCCTGGTCAGGATCTCAAGCTCGGCCAGGGTCACGATGTTGTCGAACTGCTCGTAGCCGTACATGCCCTCGGGGATGAACTCCTCCGCGCCGATGGCCACGATGATGACCCCGGCCTCGACGATCTCATCCTTGCCGCTCTTGTCGACGGTGACCCTGAAGCTGCCAATGTGGCCGTCGACGAGCTTGACCGTGGAACCGAGGTGTGTCGTTATCTTCGGATGCTCTAGGACTTTCTTGATGGTCGGCTCCACCGAGGTCTTCGGGTCCCCGCTCTCCATCCACAGGTTGCTCAGGTTCCTGACGAAGCCCCCGAGCGCGGCCTCCTTCTCCACCAAGTGCACGGGAAAGCCCTGGTTGGCTAGGCTCAGGGCCGCGGTCATGCCTGATATCCCGCCGCCAATGATGACGGCGACGGGTATGACCGGGATCCTTTCCTCCTTCTGGGGCTGGAGGAGCCTGGCCCTGGCGACGCCGGCCCTTATGAGGTCCTTGGCCTTCACGGTCGCGGCCTCCTTGTCATTCATGTGGACCCAGGAGCAATGTTCCCGGATGTTGACGAAGGTGAACAGGTACTTATTGAGGCCAGCGGACTCGCACACCGACTGGAAGAGCGGTGCGTGGGTCCTCGGGGTGCAGGATGCCACGACGACGCGGTTCAGTTTGTACTTCTCGATCCCCTCCCTGATGGCACTCAGGCCGTCGTCGGCGCATGTGTAGCGGTTGTGCTCCGCGTGGGCCACGTTGGGAAGCGTCTTTATGTATTCTACGACGGTAGGGACATCGACGTAACCCCCGATGTTGGTTCCGCAGTGGCAGACGAAGACGCCAATCCTAGGCACGTCCGGCTGCCCGTTCTGGCCCTCGGCCTGCCCCTCGGACATTCTAGGTACCTCCTGTAAAAAGGAACTCGCTGGCCTTCGCGGCCGCGGCGCTCGCCGAGTAGATGGAGTCCGGTATGTCCATCGGGGACTTGCAGTATCCAGCGATGAAGACCCCCTTCCGCTTGGTCTCCATCGTGCGGAACAGCATGTCGACGGTCTCGAAATAGCCGTACTGATCGAGGGGGATCCCGAGGTCCTTCGCGAGCTGCGGGGTCTCGGCCCTCGGTATCATGGCGACGGCCAGGACGACCATGTCAACCTCTAGTCGCTGGGGCTTCCCCTCGACGTCGTACACGACGATGACGTTCTGGTTCTGGGAGTTCTCCTGGACCGTGGCGTCCGAGTTTATGTAGTTCACTCCGTAGTCGTGCTCCGCCCTCTCCTTGAACTCGTAGAATCCTTTGCCGAAGGTCCGTATGTCCTTGTAGAAAATGTATGTCTTGGTTTCCGGGTCGTGCTCGCGGGCCAGCATGGCTTCCTTGGCCGACTGGGTGCAACAGATGCTGCAGCAGTAGGGCTGGCCGAGCTGCACGTTCCTCGATCCAACGCACTGGATCCACGCGATGCTTTTCGGGGATTTCGCGTCGGACCTCCGCTGGATGTGGCCGCCCGTCGGCCCTGCCGCGTTGAGCATCCGTTCGAACTCGAGGGAGGAGAAGACGTTGGGGAACGCCTTGTAGCCGTACTCCTTGGCGTTGGACGGGTCCCACATGTCAAAGCCTGTGGCCACGATGACGGCCCCGACATCGAACTCGATAAGCTCGTCCTTCATCTCATAATCGATGGCCTCCCGCTTGCAGACCTTCTTACAGACGCCACACTTGTCCTTTGTTAGCTTGAGGCAGTGCTCCCGGTCGATGGTCATGACACGCGGGACGGCCTGTAGGAAGGGGATGTAGATGGCCTTGCGCAGGCAGAGGTTCATGTCGAACTCATTGGGGACCTTGGTGGGGCATTTCTGTACGCATTCCCCGCATCCCGTACATTTGTCCTCTGCGACGTACCTGGCCTTCTTTAGGACCCGGACCTTGAAGTTCGGGGCCTCGCCCTCGATGGACTTGACCTCGGAATAGGTCAGTACGTTGATGTTGGAATGGGTGAAGCACTCGGCCATCTTCGGCGCGAGGATGCATATGGAACAATCCAGCGTCGGGAAGGTCTTGTCCAGCTGGGACATCCTCCCTCCGATGCTGGGAGTCTTCTCAACGAGGAAGACGTCCATCCCGCGCTCTGCAAGGTCAAGGCTGGCTTGTATGCCCGCTATTCCCCCACCAATGACTAGAACTGCATTTACCATGGGTTGGCCCCCGGAAAACATCCACTTGGGCTCTACAAGCCGGGGATAGTCCGTTATTCATTATTAATTTTTTCTTGGATTACGGGATAAAATAATTGGTGGTGTCTTCATAATTGGACGAAATTGTACAAACATTGCATTATTTGCATCTTTAAAACGTCTTGATTGACATTTATAGCAGGATACTTTATCAGTCCTGCGGTTTCAAGGCCTTTCCGTCCCGATCAATGAGCAGGACCCGTCTGACCTTGGGCTTGGACTTCTTATTGCTGCCCTTGATGGAAGTGTCCCTGACGAAACGCTGGCAGTTGGGATAGGTGCACGGGGCGCACTTGGTCCTATCGCAGGAAATCTCCACCATCACGTACCTCTTGATCATACCGTCGTCAATCATTGCCACCTTGCCGTCGATCATCTCTTGTGCCTGTCCCTTCGACAGCTCTGTGCTCTTGGAGGACACGCCCTTCTTGTCCTCCTTCTTTAAAAGCGGGCAGGTCGGATACGTGCATGGTTTGCACTGTGTCATATCGCAGTGCAGCTCCACCATTATGTAGTTCTTGACCTCGGCCGGGAGCTGTTCGTCCTTCTTCTCGGTGGCCTTGAGAGGCATAATGAGCGCTATCCTTGATTCGTTATATAAGACTTGTGTAATTCCGTCAATAGAACTTTATCTTTCTTTAATACCCGGTGACGGTCCCGTCCTCCCTCCGACGGAGTGGAATCACAGTTGTCGGGGGTAGGTCCTGGCTATTCGAGGTGCCTTGCCATGAATGCAAAGATGTCCTCGAGCGGGATGTCGACCTTCCCTGGGTCCACTGGGACCTTCTCGCCCTCAGTGCACTGATAGTGGATGAGGCACTTCGGACAGGCGATGAGGAGCCGCTTGGCCCCAGTGGCCTTGGCCTCCATCAGCCGCTCGACCTGGATCTGCTTCGAGTTCGCATTGCAGTTGAGCCAGGCGTTCACGCCACAGCAAGGACACGCCTCGCGGTTCCTCGCCATCTCCTTCAGCTCGACCCCCATGGCCTTGAGGACCGCCCTGGGCTGCTCGTAGACGCCCATGTGGCGGCCGAGCCTGCAACCGTCGTGATAAGTCACGCTCTCGCCATTGCCCGGCTTGAACCTTAGCTTGCCCTCGTCGACGAGCTGGAGGATAACCTCGCTCAGGTGCAGGACCTCGAACTCCAGGTCCCCGACAAATAACGGGTAATCCTGCTTCATGGTCCTGTAGCCTTCGGGGCAGGACACGACGACCTTCTTCGCCCCGGTCGCCCGTATGAGCTCGACGTTCCGTTCCGCAAGCTTTTGGAAGCTGTCGACGTCCCCGGCCCAGAACAGGTCATGCCCGCAGCACCTCTCGTCCTTCGAAACGACCGGTACGATGCCGGCCCTGTTCAGGAGCTTTATCGAGGCCCGTGGACCGTCGAGGAGGCCCTTGGCCCTGTCCTGGAACACGACATCGAAGTAGGGCGCGCACCCGACCCACAGGAGCATCTCGCCTTCCTGGGCGATCCTCAGGTCATCGGTGACCCAGTCGAGCCGCCTCTGCCTCAGGTGCGGGACCGTATGGAGCCTCGATATGGAATGCAGGACCCCGCCTTGTGAACAAAGTGGAAGCAGGGCCCTGTCGAAGGCCATCTCCCTGAGGCCCTGCACGAACTCCGAGTACATGACCTTGTAGGGGCACTTGTCGCTGCATATCGCGCAGGTCAGGCATGTCCAGACCTGGCTCAGGATTTCGTCGGATATCGCCCCCGTCGACTGGGCGGAGTCGGAAGCCTTGAGGGCCAGGAGCCTGGGTGCGAAGTTGGGGTCGACCTTGGCTATCGGGCAGAGGGTGGTGCATTTCCCGCATTCGACGCAGTCGAAGGCCCCTGTCTCCTCTATCAGCCCGTCCAGGGTCACCTTCTCCCTCGGAGCAGGCTTGAGGTACGGTTCGATGTTCGCGGGCCCGAGGGCCCGGACCTCCTCCGTGAACTCTGTCACCACCTGTGCGAACCTGGCCCCTTCGGATGCGGATATCCATTCAAGGCGCAGGCGGCGCTTGTCGATGCCGAGCATCTCGAGGAGCCTCAGGACCATGTGGACCCTGCGCTCGGCGTCGAGGTTGCCTGAGACGTAATGGCAGTCCCCGGGATGGCAGCCCGCGACAAGGATCCCGTCGACGCCCTTCTCTAGGGCATTCATGATGAAAATGGGCTCGAGCCTCCCGGTGCACATCAATCGGATGATACGGACGTTAGGGGGATATCGCGACCCGGCCGCGCCGGCCAGGTCGGCACCGGCATAGGCGCACCAGTTGCAGCAGAACGCGACCATCCTCGGTTCGAACCCGCCCTGGCCGGGACCCGAGTCGATGGCCCCCTTGTGGTCCGGGCCCATCAAGGCCACCTCCCCAGGGCAGCGTCCACGATGCCAATGACCTGTGCCGTCGTGAAGTGGCCCATCGCGATGGACTTGTTGCAACAGACGACCGAGCACCGGCCACAGCCCTTGCACCTGGCCAGGTCGACCTTGGAAACCATCCTCTCAATGTTCCCGATGGCCTCGGTCACGACATGGATGGCGGCGAACTCGCAGGCTTCCTCGCACCGCCCACAGCCGCGGCACTTGTCTGGGTTCACCTGGGCGATGATGACCTCGCCCGTCAGGTGGCCCTTGGCAAGCAGGTTGTATGCATGCGAGGCGGCGGCCAGGGCCTGGACCGTGGCCTCGCCAAGGCCTTTGGGCCCGTGGGCAAGGCCGCATAGGAAGACGCCTTCCGTCGAGAAGTCCACGGGCCTCATCTTCATGTGGGTCTCCAGGAGGAACCCATCGTTCCCGATTGCCACCTTGAGGGCCTTGGCCAGCTGTTCGTTGTCAGGGTTGGGATGCACCGCCGCGCTCAGGACCAGCAGGTCCGTTCGAATGGATAACTTCTTACCGATCACGGGGTCCTTCAGATCGACGGTGAGCCTCCCTCCCTCGTCCCTGACCAGGGGAGGCGCCTCGTCGGAATAACGGACGAAGTGAACGCCCTTTCCGCGAGCCTCACGGTACCGGTCCTCGGTGAACCCGTATGTACGGACGTCCTTGTAGAGCACGAAGACCTCCGTCCTCGGATCGATGGACTTTATCTTTAGCGCGTTCTTCACGGCCACTGTGCAACAGATCCGACTGCACTCCGGGTGCTCCTTGTTCCTCGCACCGACGCACTGAATCATCACAACGGTCCCGGGCCCTCCCTTCTCGAACCCTTTGGTGTACACGAGGTCCTCGAGCTCGGACTGGGTGATGACCCGCTCGTTCTTACCGTAAAGGAACTCCTTGGGCCTGTACTCCGTGCCGCCCGTCGCGACGATGGCGGCACCATGCTTGACCTTGAGCTCTCCCGCTGGGCCCTTGAGAGTGGATGTGAAAAGGCCAGGGACACCCTCCATGGTCAGAAGGTGGGTCTGAAGGTGCAGGTGGACATTCTTGTCCTCCTTGACGCACTCGACCAAGTGCGCCATGTGGGCCTGTGGATCGCCCTCTCCGTCGAAAAGATACCGGATGTGCTGGAGGTGGCCTCCCAAACGGTCCCCCTTCTCGACGAGATGGACGGGGACCCCCTTTGCGGACAGTGCGAGGGCCGCGGTCATACCGCTTACTCCTCCGCCCAGAACGAGGACGGCCTTCTCGATGGGGACCTCGACGATAGGCAAGGGGACATCATCGGCGACCTTGCGGACGGCCATTCGTACCAGGGCTTTAACTTTCTCGTTCGCCGCCTTCGGGTCGTCCCCATGGACCCATCCGCATTGCTCGCGGATGTTCGCGACCTCGAGGAGGAATGGATTGAGGCCTGCCTCCTTGATGGCCCTTCTCAGGATGGGTTCGAGGAGCCTCGGGGAGCATCCGGCGCAGACGACCCTGTTGATGCCCTTCTCTTCGATCCTCTCTCGCAGGACCTTCCGGGCCTCCTCCCTGCATAAGTCCTGCAGCTCCTGGGCGTGCACGACGTTCGGCAATCCCCCGGCAAAGGAAACGAGGTCTTTGAGGTCGAGGGCCGTCCCTTCCGTCGCGGGACAACGGCACACGAACACACCAGTCCTTGGATAACTCGCCTTGCCGGCGTCGACGGGGGGCGTGGGAGCGGTCTCGTTCCCGCCATCGGATCCGGTCAGGACCGTCGGAACCGGTTCCGGGCCCGAGGCGAGCAGGGCCGCAGCGATGGCGTCGGTCACCGAATCGGGGATGTCCTTTGGGGCCTGCGACCCTCCGGCAACGAAAATGCCATCCACCGTGGTCCGCAGCGGGGCAAGGTCGTCCACCTTGGGGAACCCGTGGCCGGTCATCTCGATCCCTAGAGCCGTTGCGAGGGTTGTCGCCCCAAGGGGCGGCACAAGGCCGACCGACAGTACGACGAGGTCGAACCGTTCCTTGACCGCTCTTCCCTCCTTGTCGATGAAATTGACGACGAGGTCGTTGCCATCGGTCTCCTCGATCCCGGAAACTCGGGAATTCTCGAACCTGACCCCATACTTGCTGGCCGAGGTCGTATAATATGTCTCGAACCCCTTGCCGAAGGCCCTTATGTCCATGTGAAAGATGGTCGGGACCATCACCTTGAAGCGCTCCACCAATAGGATGGCCTGCTTGATCGCCGCCATGCAGCAAACAGACGAGCAATAGGTGTTCGTCCTCTCGTCTCTGCTCCCGACGCATTGGATGAAGGCCACCTTCTTCGGGACCGCCCCGTCGGATGGCCTCGTCACCAGACCGGCCGTCGTCCCCGGAGCGCTCAGGGCCCGCTCCAAGTCCAGGCTCGTCACCACATTTGGCAATAGCCCATATCCATACTCGGTCATCGGTGAGGGATCGAAGGTCCGGGCGCCTGTCGCGAGGACGATGGCGACCACATGGAGGACCGTCCGTTGCGGTTCCCTCTCGCGGATGATGGCACCCCCCTTGCAGGCCTTCTCACAGGATCCGCAAAGGTCGCACTTATCTGGGTCGAAGAAATAGACCGGCCTG
>Ga0315274_10005020_pt1 | contig 19403 bp, 19 predicted proteins | sample YL17G02_20_MG_FD_203700 | JGI IMG/M metagenome (GOLD analysis project Ga0315274, IMG submission 203700) | Sediment microbial communities from Yellowstone Lake, YNP, Wyoming, USA - YL17G02_20 | ecosystem: Environmental > Aquatic > Freshwater > Lake > Sediment | place: USA: Wyoming | collected... | reverse complement strand
GGTAATCAAGTCGGGCGGCGGCCTCGGCATCGACCAGGCGGACCACATGACGGAGAACGTCGTAGGGCTCATCGCGTACCCCTTCAGCGTCGCCGTCAACTTCATGCTCAACGGCAGGGACCTCCTCATCCCCATGGCGGGGGAGGAGCCCAGCGTCGTCGCCGCCGCCAGCAACATGGCACGCATAATGAGGAACGGCCCCGGAATCAAGGTCACCAGCAGCCCACCCATCATGATCGGGCAGATACAGCTCATCGACATCCCCGACATGAAGAGGGCCATCGCGACCCTCAGGGAGAAGAAGCAGAAGATCCTCGACATGGCGAACGAGGTCGACCCCGTCCTGGTAAAGTTTGGCGGAGGGGCGAAGGACCTCGAGTTACGCCCGCTGGACACCGCCGCGGGGCCGATGCTCATCTGCCACCTACTCGTCGACTGCCGGGACGCGATGGGCGCAAACGCCGTCAACACGATGGCGGAGACCCTCGCCCCCATGCTCGCCGAGTTGACCGGCGGAAAGTCTCTCCTACGCATCATCAGCAACCTCGCCGACAAGCGCACATGCAAGGCCGAGACCGTTGTGAAGAAGGAGGACCTCGGCGGGGAGGACAAGGTCGACAGGATCGTTCAGGCTTGGGCCTTCGCGGACGCCGACCCCTACAGGGCCTCGACGCACAACAAGGGCATAATGAACGGCACAATCGCCGTCGCCCTCGCCTTCGCCCAGGACCACCGCGCCCTCGAAGCCGGTGCCCACGCCTACGCCGCCAAGACAGGCAGATATCGCAGTCTCAGCAAGTGGAGCAAGAACAAGGACGGCGACCTCGTCGGGGAGCTGGAGATGCCGATGGCCGTCGGTCTGGTCGGCGGCGCGACTAGGAGCCACCCCATGGCGCAGCTCGCCGTGAAGATCCTCGGTTGCACCAAGGCGCAGGAGCTAGGCGAGGCGATGACCGCCGTTGGGCTAGCCCAGAACCTCGGGGCACTCCGCGCCCTGACCCAGGAGGGCATCCAGCAAGGCCACATGAGGCTCCACGCCAGGAACCTCGTCGTCATGGCCGGCGCCACACCCGAGATGATGGACGAGGCGGTTAAACAGCTCATCGACTCGGGCCAGATCCGCTTCCCGAAGGCGCAGGAGATAGTCGCCAAGCTCAAGGGTCAATAGGCTTGACGATACTCGTCGACGACGCCGGGACCGGCGACCTCCTCTGGGGGGTCGTCATCGGCGCCTACCAGCCAGAGACGGACACCTTCCTATACGACATCATAGACGTCTCCTTCTTCAAGGAGGGGGCGTTCCAGGAGAAGAGGCACTTCGAGGAGGCCGCAGCGATAGCGCTCCGCCTCGTCGAGCGCCTCGGACTCAAGACCTTCGAGAAAATCAGGGTCTGCCAGGGGGACATCCTAAACGTCGCGGCTGAGAAGCTGATGGAGAGGTACGGGGAGGAAGCCGTGGAGAGGGTGCACGTCGAGGGACGCGCACAGGAACTCATCGAGGGGGCCTACACGGATGAGCTCAGGAACCTCGGCTACGAGCCTATGCCTGACCGCACCGAGAAGTGGGGGAAGAGCTTCTGGCACATGTTTGACTGGGTGAAGAAGGCCCCCGATGAGAGGGTCAAGTGGGCCAAGACAGGCTTCCCCAACCTGAAGAAGTTCAGGATATTCCAGCGGCGCTGATAATCTTATAACCGGTGGGACGCCCAGATTCTACGAAAGTCCTTGAAGCCCTGGCTCCTCAACATACTCGCCTGCCCCATCGACAAACACCACCCCCTCGAAGCCTACTTCTTCAGGTGGGAGACAACCGAGGCGGACTTGGATAGGGTCGCCGCGGAGGCGGGTAATCCGAAGAAGGAGCTGGAGGACAAGTACAGGATACTCAATAAGCAGCTCGGGGACGGCACGATAAGCCCGCCCTCCATCGCGGCTATAAAGGACCTCACGGGGTCCAAAGCCGCCGCTTCACTCCACGTTAAGGCGACGAAGCTCCTTCAGGGGAAACCCGAGAAGAAGGAGGACCTCGACACCCTGTACAGCTACATGAACGATCTAGAACTCGGCGAGGGCCTCCTATTCTGCCCCGAGTGCAATCGATGGTACCCGATTGGGAGCGCGGTTGAGGGGATCCCGGAGTTGATGCCGGATGAGTTGAGGGAGGAGGAGAAGGACCTTGAGTGGCTCGCGAAATGGAAGGATGTTGCCCCTGAGGGAGTCCTGAGTAGAGGAAAGCCCTTCAGACCGGTGTAGGCGGGGTCGGAGTCTCGGGGACCTGCGCCGCGGTCGCCTTGTATGATTTCCACGTCGTCCAGAGGTACCATAGAGAGGCGATGCCCCATACCCCCATGACGATCTCGGACTGGACGAGCCCCCATTGGACCGCGTAGACCACGGAGAAGTTTAGGAAGAAGTGGGCGCCCATGGCCACGCCGAGGTAGTAGATCTGCTTCTCCCGGAACGACTCTAGGACGAGGACGCTCATGGCGATGTGGAACGTGATGGCTACCAGCCTCTCCCATAGGCCGAGGAAGGCGACCCACTCTGGCGTGGCGGCGATCGTTGCCAGCTGTGCCGATGTGAGCGTCTGGGGGTAGAAGTAGACCGTTATCGCGGTGCTGAGGATTGAGAGGCCGACGAGCAGGATCGACTCGATACCGCCGTGGCCGGCGCCGTACATGAGGGCGTTCTCGATCTTGTGATCCTTGACTAGGAACCTGAACGCCAGCCATCGGGCGCCTTCCTCGAAGATACCAGCGGTCAGGGATGGAAATGCGATGCCGAGGTAGATGAGTGCAGCTCCACTGAAGTTGCTGTAGATCCAGAGGGTCCCGTAGGTGTTGATGGGTGTCCTCACCACGAGGGCGATGAACCAGAGCGCGGCGCCTACGAGGAAGATGCTCCACTTGGCCTTTATCTTCGACCAGAGCAAGAGACCAAGAAGGACGGGTACAAGGACCTCTAAGAGCCCCGCGACGAGCAGGGAGAGGAAGAGTGTGAAACTGATCATGGATAGGTAGTCGGGTGGGGCGTTAATACGTTTACCCCCACCCTTTTTAGGCTCCGCCGAGTAGTCCACTCCGGTGCAATAATCGTGACTAACATCTATCAGGATAAGGACGCGGACCTCAAGGTCCTGAAGGGCGAGACCATCGCCATCATCGGCTACGGCAACCAGGGGCGGAGCCAGGCCCTCAACATGAGGGACAGCGGACTCAAGGTCATCGTCGGCAACATCAGTGACGCGAGCCTAGAGCGCGCCAAGGCAGACGGCTTCGAGTCCTACAGCATCAAGGAGGCCTCCGAGAAGGCATCGATAATCCTCCTCCTCCTCCCCGACGAGGTGCAGCCCAAGGTCTACGAGGCGGAGATCAAGCCCGCGATGAAGAAGGGAAAGGCCCTCGTCTTCGCCCACGGCTACAACCTCCACTACGGTTTCCTCAAGCCCCAGGAGGACATCGATGTCCTCCTCCTCGCCCCGCGTATGGTGGGGAAGTTCGTCAGGGAGCTCTACGAGAAGGGGACGGGTGCACCCGTCTTCTTCTGCGTCCACCAGGACGCCTCGGGGAAGGCGATGAAGAGGGTCCTCGCCCTAGCCAAGGGCATAGGAGCGACACGCGTCGGCGCAATGGAGGTCAACGTCGGCGACGAGACCGAGCTCGACCACTTCAGCGAGCACTGGATCGCACCCATGATCAGCAGGGTCCTCATCCTCGGCTACGAGGTACTCACCGAGATGGGCTACGACAAGGACGCCGTCCTCATGGAGACCTACATGAGCGGCGAGCTAGGGGAGGTCTGCAGCAGCTTAGCCAAGGACGGCCTCGTAGTCCAGCTGCCCTTCCACAGCAGGACTAGCCAGTTCGGCCAGCTACTCTACGCGGACAGGGTCATGCCCGAGGACGCGAAGGAGCTCATCAGGGAGCTAGTCATGGAGATTAAGCTCGGCACATTCGCGAAGGAGTGGCAGCTTGAGCAGATACTCGGCTACCCCGTCTTCAACAAGCTGATGGAGCAGGCGAAGGCGCACCCTATCAACAAGGCCGAGGCGGAGCTGAAGGAACGGGTCAAGGTCGTAATAGATTAGACCGAAAACCCTTTTTCTCGCACGCTCATTGTTTAGGTCTATCAGAGTGGGTCTACCATTTGGCAGACACTGAAAAGACACAATGGCACACGCTTGAAGTAGAGGACTTATTTAAGAAACTTGACACGGGCAGGGGGGGACTCGCCCCCGATGAGGCGCGTAGGCGCCTCGGGGTCTACGGCCCTAACAAGTTGGCGGAGAAGAGAAAGATCTCACCATTTGCCATCTTTCTCAGCCAATTTAAAAGCATCCTAGTCGTTATACTTGCCCTCGCGGCGGCGGTGTCGGGTTACCTCGCAATAGTTGAGGGGGAACCGCTAACGGATTCGTATGTTATCGTCTCCATCCTCATTCTCAACGCCGTCCTCGGATTCGTACAGGAGTACAGGGCTGAAAAGGCCGTTGAGGCCCTGAAACGGATGGTGTCTCTAAAAGTCTTCGTTATCAGGGGCGATGTGGAGGAGTCCATTGACTCCTCGGATCTAGTACCGGGCGACGTGATCGTCCTGCAGGCGGGGGAGAAAGTGCCGGCCGACGCCCGCATAGTTGAGGAGTTCAGCCTCGAAGTCGACGAGTCGGTTCTAACTGGCGAATCGGTGCCCGTTGAGAAGAAGGCGGACGCCCTCGCTGGGGAGACCGAGGAGAAGGCGAACCTACTCTTCATGGGCACGAGTATCGTAGGGGGCCGCGGCTTGGCAGCCGTAACCTCGACTGGTATGTCCACGATCTTCGGCGGAATCGCGGAGATGGTTCAAGAGATCGACTCTGACGAGCCACCGCTGAAGAGGAAGCTAGAGGTCCTCGGGCGCCAACTAGGCACCATCAGCCTCGCCCTATGCGCATGGGTCTTCCTACTAGGAGTCTTCATCTACAATACACCCATCGAGCAGACGCTCCTGACATCCATAAGCCTCGCTGTCTCCGCCATCCCTGAGGGACTCCCCACGGTGCTGACGATCACACTCGCCCTCGGCGTCTCCGCTATGGCTCGACAAAAGGCGATTGTTAGACGCCTAGCCTCAGTCGAGACCCTCGGCAGCACCACGGTCATATGCACGGACAAGACAGGCACCATTACCAAGAACGAGATGACCGTCACGAAGATCTCGTTCGGTGGGAGAGAGATCGACGTCAGTGGTGCCGGGTACGAGCCCAAGGGGGAGTTCGTGGAGGCGGGAGCCACCCTAAAACCCCTAGAGGACCCTAGGCTCACCCTCGCCCTCAAGATAGGCGCACTCTGTAACAGCGCCACCCTCAACCACAACAGCGGATGGAACATCCACGGTGATCCGACCGACGGCGCCCTACTCGTCGCCGCGAGTAAGGCGGACATCACAAAGGAGAACCAGCACGAGACACTACTCCAGGAATTCGCCTTCACGTCGAACAGGAAGCGGATGAGCACCATCTATAGGCGCCAAGGAGGAGCCCGGATCGCTTACGTCAAGGGCGCCCCGGAGGATATTCTCAAGGACAGCATAAACATCCTCGACGTCGACGGCTCGCGGAAGATCACCAAAGCCGATCGTGAGGACCTCAACGCCACCATGAAGACATGGGCGGGGGAAGCCCTCAGGGTCATAGGCCTTGCCTACAGGGACCTCCCAGATGGCGACAACGAAGTCGGCATCGACGATGCCGAGAAGACGCTCACCTTCGTCGGGTTGGCAGGCATGATCGACCCGCCTCGTGAGGAGGTGAAGGAGGCGATACGCGTCGCCACTCAAGCAGGGATAAGGACTATGATGCTCACTGGCGACCACAAGATAACAGCGGTCGCCGTCGCCAGACGAGTCGGGATCATTGTAGAGGAAACCGATGGAAACGTCGCGGAAGGTTTTGAGATAGAGAAGCTGAGCGATGACGAGTTAGACAAACTCGTAGTAGATCTCAGGGTCTGTGCGAGGGTCTCCCCTGAGCATAAAATGAGGATAGCATCCGCCCTCAGGAGGATGGGGCATGTGGTCGCGATGACGGGTGACGGCGTGAACGACGCCCCCGCGTTGAAGGCTGCGGATATAGGCATCGCAATGGGGATCAAGGGCGCCGATGTGACCCGCGAGGCCTCCGACATGATCCTGGAGGATGACAATTACGCGACAATCGTGCGCGCCGTTGAGGGAGGGCGCACGATCTACGCTAACATAAGCAAGTACGTCAGACTGATGCTGTCTGCAAACTTTGACGAGTTCCTCATGATCCTCGCCTCCATCTCCATGGGCCTACCGCTCCCATTACTCCCCATACACGTCCTCTGGATCAACCTAGTAACCGACGGTCTCCCCGCCATCGCCCTAAGCGTCGACCCGGCAGAGGAGGGACTGATGAGGCGCCCACCACGCGACCCGAAGGAGGGACTCCTAACAAGGTACTGGCGATTCATAATCTTCGCAGCCCTCGTTGCCTTCGTGGCAGACTTCGTGCCCTTCTACCTAATCTACACGTGGACTGGGGACGTCGCGGTGGCGCGATCCGCCGCTTTGACGACGATAGTTCTCTTCGAACTATTCCTAGCCTACCAGGTCAGATCGGATGACAAACACGTCTTTAGCCAGGGGTGGAAGGGGCTGACAAGCAACAGACTACTCTTTGCCTCATTGATCTGCTCGCTGGTACTTCAACTAACGGTCGTTTACTTCCCGCCACTTCAGGAGATCTTCAAGGTAGCCCCATTGACGCTGGAGCAGTTACTTCTCTGCATGGCCACGGCGATGAGCGCCTTCCTGATCGTCCCTCGGCTACTGATCAAACCGGGAAACAGTGTCATCGCGGGGAGAACACCGCGAAAACCGTGAGTGGCCACCCACTTATCTTTTCTTTATAACTCTCAGGAGAATATTAGAAATTCGTTGATTGTAGAAGATTTATGTGAAATTGAAAAGGCGGAGGTTTTAGCGGCCTCTGCTCTTCGTCCTCTTCGGGCGGAGGTTCTTGCTGTGGCATTTGCGGCACTTTGTCGCTGCCTTTGCGTTGGTGGCGCCGCACTGCCTGCAGACGGTCTTTAAGAGGTGCGCCTCGCGGCTGAGTTCTGTCTTGAATGGGTCACGTAGAGATATGTCGATCCACCTTTCTAACGGGCTCTGAAGCTATACGGCTCGGGGTATATTATCTTTTCCAAAATTGGTTAGAGGGGTGAGACGCTGTAGGCGATAGTGAAGTATCCAGCGAAGTAGAGGAAGAGGTAGAGCATTATCCCCCAGCTATCATTCATGAAGGCGAACATTATGCCGAAGGACGTGTAGACGAGCATAATCATCTCAAGCCACGGCAGCTCCCTCAGCGTCGAGTAGGATTGATCCAGTTTGTCCCCCTTCTTGACGATGTTGAACTTAGGGACCCTATAGTAGTTCCCGCCCTTCCAGATGAGGCCCTTCAGCATCTCCACTGAGACCTTGGCGGAGATGCCGTACCCTATAACGGCGAGGAAACCGATGTAGGGGATCTTATTTCTCAGGCTCAGCCCCTGCCCGCGTATGGCGAAGTAGTAGAGAAGGAAACTGCTCACCGTGCAGACGCTTAGGAGGCCGACGAATATGGGGGAGGCGACGTATGGGAACTTGTCGAGGGCAAGTAGAGGTACAACGACGATGAGGGCGAGAAACATCCAGAGGCTAACCATGTAGTATGTGAGGTGGAGTGTGGCCTCGACCTTCTGGAACAGCGACTTTGGGCTCATCCAGACCCGCCAGAGGAGCTTCTTGGCGCACTGTACGCTCCCCCGCGCCCACCGCCCCTGCTGGGTCCTGAATGCCGCCATGTTCGGCGGGATCTCACCCATCACCGTCAGGTCACGCAGATAGAGGGACCTCCACCCCTTAAGCTGCATCTGGTAACTAAGGTCCATGTCCTCGCTCAGGGTGTCCCAGCTCCAACCGCCCACGTCCCTTATGGCGTCTACCCTCAGCAGCCCCGCCGAGCCGTTGAAGTTGAGGAGCATCCCGGAGGCGCTGCGGGCGGACTGCTCGACAAGGTGATAGCCATCTATGGCGAGGCTGAAGGCCTCCGTGTACTTGCTGTATTCGCGGTTGATGTGGTCCCAGCGGGCCTGTACGAAGCCGAGTTTGGGGTCGCCCTCTATCGCGGCCGCGGTTCGCTTGAGGAAGTCGCGTGGGGGGACGAAGTCGGCATCTATTATGGCGATGTACTTCCCACGTGTATACTGGAGGGCGTTCTGGAGCGCCCCGGCCTTGTAGCCGACCCTCTTCTCCCGTCGTATGGCCCTGATGTCGACGCCGCGTCTCCTCTGTTTCTCGACCTCAGCGTCGATTATTCCCCGCGTCTCGTCGGTGCTGTCGTCGAGGACGAGTATCTCCAGTTTGTCCCGGGGCCAGTCCATATCGCAGACGGAGTCGATGAGTCTCTCAACGACGTTCTTCTCGTTGTATATGGGTAGCTGAACGGTCACGAGGGCGTGGTTCTTCACGTCCTCGTAAGCGGGCGCCCTATACTTGCGGGAGAACCAGACCATGAAGAAGCAGTTGTAGCCGTAGGGGATGAGGAGGAGCGTGAACGTGAAGTATAGGAAGACGAGTATTGACTCTATCATCACATCCACCATGCATGAGGTCGCCTTCCGCCGAATCGCCTTCGGTGGTGAAACATCTTCGGGACCATAGTGAAAAGAGTTTTGTCTAAAGGGGGTAGGGTCGGGTCTAGAAGAGTATGGAAATACAGGTGAGGGCGCCGTCGCACTTCTGTATCTCGGAGACGTTGAGGGTGACGACGTCGAAGCCCGCCTCCTTGACCATGACGTGGGCCTCAGGGTAGCCCTCCGCCATTAGGACGGTGTCCCCGACGGCGAGGGTGTCGGCGGCGTACTCGTCCCTGCTCGGGGGGATGATCATCTGGAACCCCTCTAGGGCGGGATGCATCGCGTACCTCTCCGTCGCTATCATTATGCCCTTCCCGAGGTAGGTGACGTAGCTCTTGAGGTGCATTATGCCGGGGTCGAAGACGGTGGCGACGGGGACCTCGAGCCACTCCTGCATCTGCGCGACCCCCTCAAGGTTCGTGCGCTGGCTGATTCCGCTGATGAGCTTGTCGGACAGGTGGACGACGTCGCCCCCCTCGACGGTGGCGGGGGATGTCGCCCTCTTCACCTCGAGGTACTGCTTGAGGACCGCCTCTACACCCGTCTCCTCGCCGCGGCGGCTCATCTTCGCCATCCTGCAGACGAGGGCCTTCCCGCCGTGGACGACTGCGTTGTCCTCGACGAAGACGGAGTCGGGGCGCTCATCGTCCCGGGGAATCCTGATGATCTCTAGCCCTAGCTCAGCCAGCGCCTCGCAGTAGGCGGCGTGTTGCTTCCTCGCCAGTTTGAGGTCGAGGGTCGAGTGGAGGGGGTGGGTGGACAGGCAGCTCTTGTACTTGTCACCGATGTCGCGGACGAGGGCTCTCCTCGGCTCCTTGGTTGCCATTATGGGTCTCATCGTCCCCCAGTCCTTAAAACGGTTGAGCCCCGCCAAACCTTAAACGCCCCTCCACACCCACTCATAGCCGTGAACAGAAATGCCGGTTGACATGTACAGGGTCCTCAAGGACCTCATGGACGCCCCAGCGGTCACGGGCTTCGAGGAACCAAGAAGGAAGAGGATAATCGAATACTACAGCAAATACTGCGACACGGTCTCCGTCGACGTCATAGGTAACGTCGCCGGGACCATCGGCTCCGGTGAGAGGGCGGTTATGCTCTCCGGCCACTACGACCAGATAGGCTTCCTCGTCAAGCACGTCGACGAGAAGGGGTACGCGAGCTTCGACCAGGTGGGTGGCTGGGACCCACGCGTCGCCTACGGGACGAGGGTCAGGGTCTGGGTCGGAGACGGCCCCGAGGACTATGTCCTTGGGACCATCGGGACGAAGGCTGCTCACCTCACCGACGCGAGTGAGAGGGAGAAGGCTATCCCGTTGAAGGATATGAGGATCGACTTTGGCGCCGCATCGACGGAGGCGGCGGAGAAGATGGGGGTCAGGATCGGCTGCCCAGTTACGCCCGACGCGGATGTAGCGTACCTTGGCAAGGAGGGATCGGACCTCGTCATCGGCCCGGCATTCGACGACGTCTGCGCCGTCGCGGCCTTCATCGAGGCACTCGATATACTCGCCAAGGACCCGCCGAAGAAGGTCAAGGTCTACGCCGTCGCCACGACTCAGGAGGAGATTGGGTTCAGAGGTGCCAGCGTCTCCGCGTACAACATCCAGCCCTGGGCCGCGATTGCGGCCGACGTGACGCACGCCGTCGCGCCGGGCGTCGAGGCCAACAGGGTCAACGACATCCAGTTGGGTAAGGGGCCCGCCATCGCCATAGGCGCCAACTTCACCCGCTCCCTCTGGGAGATGATGGAGAAGGAGGCTAAGAAGGGGAAGATACCTTACCAGAGGGAGAGCGTCCCCAGCCAATCCGGCACAGACGCGTGGGCTATACAGGTCACACGCGGCGGCACAATCACGGGCCTCGTCAGCCTCCCCAACCGCTACATGCACAGCCCCAACGAGGTGGTGAGCCTCAACGACCTGACGAACGCGGGGAAGCTCATCGCCGCCACCATCAGGGCACTCGACAAGAGCGACCTCAAGCACACCGTCGAGGTCTACAGGAAGTAACTCAACTCTTTTCTACGCATCCACTCCATTTCTATGGAGAGTATATTTATTGAAGACGTCCCGGTTACTCGGCGTTGCGCTTATTGTGCTTGAAGTCGCGGGCGTTGCGCTGTTCCTAGTCAGCGGCCAGACCATATTCTCGCTCCTGGGGACGATGACGCCAAGCGGTGGGGAGATACCTGTTGAGGTGGACGAACAGACCCAGATCGCGACTCTTACCTTCACGTTCACGCCGCGGAACAGCGGACTCATCGCCGCGAATGTAAACGTAGGCTTCGGCGTGACCCTCACGGACGGTTCTTACTCGGCGAAGAATACGACCGGCGTCTATCTCCCACCCGGCACCCAGGAGAACGTCAGCCTCACCATCAAGGTGCCCGTGGAGAAGCTTCGGGAGTACGCGGACGCCAAGGGGACCCTCGACATATACACGAGCATCAGGACGCTGAACGACCTCGTGAGAATTGACTACAACTCGAAGTCGGAGGGGGGTGGCTGAGATGGCGGTAAGGTGGGATGAGGTAGCAGGGGCGCTGCTGACTTTCCTAGTGCTCGTCGCCCTTCCACTTGCGGCGATCAGGCTCCTCCCGTCACAGACCCTTGATCAGCTCTCCGCCACGGGGCTCGATGTGCAGGGACTCGCGACCGAGACAGCGATGCTTGGCCTCGTCATCTCCGCCATAGCCCTCGCCAAGGCCATCGCGGAGAGGACATCCATCGCCTACCTCGTACTCGACATCTCCTCGAACATAGTCTCCCTCGCCTTCGCCCTACTGGTCGTCGGGGTCGGAAACATCGGGAACCTCGGCTACAGCAGCTTCAGCCTCAACCAGGGGAAGGTAACCACGGAGATTGTGCTCGACCTGCGCGTCTTCATCTACCTCACAATTGGCGTCGTCACCGTAAGCGTGCTACAGTCAATCGTCAGGTTCCGCGAAGCACGCGCCGAGGCTAAGCAGGTTCAGCCGCCCAACTAGTGTTTTATCCCCCGCGGGCCCACTCTTGGTAAATTGATTCGCGTCGCAGTAAGCGGCATCCCGAGGGGCTACCAGTTCCCACGCCCCGACGGCAACTGGCTACAGGATAACCACAGGAGACAGATACTCGACGTCTCCCCCGAGGTGGAACTCGTGGAGCTACCCGAAGCGGTCGTTCACGGCATGGGGAGCGTGGAGGGAATTGAGGTCCTTCTCGGTGAGGGCGGAAACACGACCCACTACGCGGGGGAGTTGGATAGGGTGGACTATGAGAAGTTCTTCACGCCGAGCCTCAGGTGGGTGCAGCTTTGCAGCACGGGCTTCAGCGACAACATCACCCCCGAGATACTGGACGGGCGAGTCACCCTCACGAACAGCCCCGGGATACACACTGTCCCGATAGCGGAGAGCGTCCTCGCCGCGATGCTTGAACATGCTAAGAGGTTCGGGCAGAGGAGGCTAGACCAGCGCAAGCGCCTCTGGAGGCAGGTATACTGCAGCGATCTGGGGGGAGCGACGGCCCTCCTCATAGGCCTCGGCAACATCGGCGGGAGGGTCGCGAAGCTGTGCAAGGCATTCGGCATGCGGGTCATCGGTACCCGGAGGAGGCTCGGGCAGGTGGAGAACGTCGACCTCGTCTTCCCCGTAGGCGAACTGAAGAAGCATCTCCCCGAGGCGGACTACGTTGTCGTCGTCGCACCCCACACGCCGGAGACCGAGGGGCTCCTCGGCGAGGAGGAGTTCAGGGCGATGAAGAAGACATCTTACTTCATCAACGTGGGCCGCGGAATGGTCGCCGACGAGGCGGCGATGATCAGGGCGCTGCGGGAAGACTGGATAGCGGGGGCGTACCTCGACTGCTTCGCCGTGGAGCCCCTCCCGGCGGATAGCCCCCTCTGGGGGCTCGATAACGTCTTCATAGTCCCCCACGACAGCCACTCCAGCCCCAAGATAGGGGACAGGCTCGTCGCCCAGTTCTGCGAGAACCTCCACAGGTACGTTGCGGGGGAGCAGCTTCTGAACGTCTGCGACCCGCGCCGCGGCTACTAGTGTTAAATTCCCTGCGCCGCTCTTCTCCCCCATGTCTCTGCTCTTCGGCAAGCTCCGCGTGAGGCTTGAGGAGGCCTCGGGGCGCTACGAGGGCGTCATGGGCGCCGCCGTCAAGGACCTGACGACCGGCGAAGCCATACTGATCAACGGTGACGAGGTCTTCCCCGTCGCGAGCACCATCAAGGTGCCGATACTCATCGAGTTCTACAGGCGCGTCGAGGCGAAGACCCTAGACCCATCTGCGCCGGTGAAGTATGTTGAAACGCATAAGGCGGGTGGGAGCGGCGTCATCAAGACCCTCACCCCCGGCGCGGTGACGATGCCCCTCATCGACTACGTCACCCTGATGATCAACGTCAGCGACAACAGCTCCACGAATTATCTCATTGACCTTCTCGGCATGGAGAGGATCAACGAAATCTGCGCCCAGATGGGGCTGAGGGAGACGCGTCTCGCGAGGAAGATGATGGACATCGAGGCCTTCAAGGCGGGGAAGGACAGCTTCACGACCCCCCGTGAGCTGGTCGCAATGTTCGAGGAGCTATACACGCCGCGTATTCTGAGCCCATTCGTCTGCGGTGAGACCCTGAAGATGCTGAAGAGGCCGAAGGAGGGGATGGTCCAGGGGGTCATCAGGAACGCTGTGCCTGACTCGGTTGAGGTGGCGGATAAGTCGGGGTGGGTCGGTGGGGCGACCCTCGACGCTGGGATCGTCTACCAGCCGCGGCGCCAATACGCGGTGGCGCTACTCGCTAAGCACATACCCGTCTCAGACATCCACATGGTCAACGCCATCAACGCCCTCACCGAGGCGGCGAAGCTGATCCACACCTACTTTGAGGAGGCCTCGGCCTCGACCCCACAGGGCAGGAAACTCGCCTAGCGGGGGAGAATTTATCACCGAGAACCGTCGCCATGTTTTGAAGCACCCCTTGCCAACCGCCAGCATAACCCACGGGGACGACGTGGACGGCCTCATCTCCGGCGCCCTACTGATCCGATTGTTCGATGCGAAGGTCATCCCCGCAAACTACGACGACCTGGAGGAGGCACTAACAGGCATAGGGGATGACGTCGATCAGCTGTTCATCACTGACCTGAACCTGAGGGAAGCGCTCCTCCCACTCATCGAGGGCATCAGGAGGCACGCCTCGGTGACCATCATCGACCACCATCCCATGGAGGGGAGCCTCGGAGACAGGCTTAGGGAACTCGGCGTCGAGATTGTCCACGACACCCGCGACTGCGCCTCCACCCTCGTCTACGACCACTTCAAGGACAGGCTAGAGGTAGACGCCGCCCGCCTCGCCGCCTACGCCGCCATCTCGGACATGTTCGAGGACGGCCCCATAGCCAGCCGCCTCATGGACGGCATGGACAGGAAGTTCGTTCAGAACGAGGCGCTGATGCTGAGCGCCGCCCTCGGCTGCGACCAGTCGGAGACCTTCAAGAGGAGACTACTAGATGAGTTGAGCCACTACGCCTACCCTCACAGGATCAAGGGCGTCGTGGAGGCATCAGTGGCCCAGCTTGAGAAGATCGTCAGGATCAAGGAGACGGTCCCGGGTAGGGCGAAGCGCTTGGGGAGGCTCGCAGTCATGGAGTGCGGCGACGACTCCTCAACGGGGGAGGTCGCCAACGTAGTGATGGATACGCTGCTCGTTCCCATCGGTATGTGCTGGAAGGACCAGGGGGAGATGGTGAACATCAGCCTCCGTGGCGAAAGGAGGCTCCCCGAGCACCTCGGCGACCTCGCCACCAGATTATCGAAGAAGTACGGTGGCTTCGGCGGAGGGCACGCCCGCGCAAGCGGGGCCAAGGTGCCCCGGGACAAACTCGACTCATTCATAGCGGACCTCGCCGCGGCGCTCAACGCTTCTTGAGCCTCAGTTTCCAGTGTGCCCTCTTCTTGGCGTCTCTCACACGCTCGTCGAGGGGTCTCATCCGGGTCGGGTCGAAGGGCATCCACTCGTCTTTTTCCACGTCGGGGCCGATCAGTTCGGTGCTCCTGCAGATGGTGAATCTCAGGTTCTGGACGCCGTTCTCCGGGGGGTTGGTCTGCAGGACCTTCATTGCGCGGGCGAGGCGTATCATGGTGACGAGCCTCAACGGGCTGTCCAGCTCGTACTCGTCCGCCCTCCTGTAGGTCACCTCCCGCTCCTGCCCCGTGTCGGAGTAGACGACGACATCGACGTCCTCGTCCTTCGCCTGCACGGGGTAGAAGAAGCGGCGGAAGACCCTGACGCGGGTGCGCTTCCCCTCGAAGACGACGACTAGCCCCGATTCGGCGGAGGACAACGGTGATAATTCGCGCCCCGAATTGAAAAGGTATGCAGGTCACCGCGATCAACCTTTAACCCCAAGGAGGCCCACAATTGGATCGATAGGCAATGGTGAAGCTCGCCGAGGTCTCCTGGGTCGAAGCCCAGGCGTTACTGAAGGAAGTTGACACGGTCATCCTGCCCGTGGGGAGCACGGAGCAGCATGGACCACACTGCCCGCTGGGGACGGACCACATGACAGCGGAAGCCATCGCGAACATGGTAGGAGACAGGGTTAAGCTGCCGGTGCTTCCCGTCGTCCCCGTCGGCGTAAGCAGCCACCACAGGCAGTTCCCCGGCACCCTCTGGGCCCCACCAAAGGTTTTCCGCGACTACATAAAGGCCATAATCCTCAGCGCCTCCAGCCACGGCCCGCGCAAGTTCATCATAATCAACGGCCACGGGGGCAACACCGCCAGCCTCAAGGAGGTCGCCGAGGACCTACGAAGTGACGAGGACATATTCACCGCCGTCGCCAACGCGTTCCCCGCGAAGCTGGACGGCCACGCGGGGGAGGACGAGACAAGCGTCATGCTCCACCTCCACCCCGAGCTCGTCAAAATGAAGAAAGCCGTCGACACCAAGCAGAACGAGGCTCTCGCGGGCATCAGAATGAAGGCCCAGAAGGTGGGCCCCGCCGACTTCGGGTGGGATACCATCGACCTCAGCCCAACGGGGGTCTTCGGCGCGGCGGGGAAGACGATAGAGGCAACCAAGGCAACCACCGCCCACGGCGAGGAGATCGTCAAGGCTCACGTCGACGAGCTATGTGCCTTCGCTGAGGAGCTGAAGGCGGCGAAGCTTGATGACCTCCTCCCCAAGCCGCACAAGTAGGGTGAACTTCTAGTTTTTCGGCATCTTCCCACGAATTATGATTGCGGCTATTCCGAGGATTACTATGGGTCCCCCGTAGAGCGGGTTGATGATTGCCAAGAAGAGCCCGGGTAGGATCAGTAGGACCCCCGAGACGAGGGCGAAGAGCCTGCTGGGGCGGAACGCCGCGACGACGGCGAGCAACCCGCCGAGGATGACGGGCACCATCATATATGTCAGGAGCTGAAAGAGCGGGGTGTCGCTCCCACCGGTGCCGTTGAAGCCCTTTATCCCGGCGGTTCCGACGAGAAGAACGCCCGTCGCTAGGGATACGATCCCGATGACCAGAAACACTACCTTCTATGATCTTGACGACAAATTAGACCACAGAAAGGCGGTGGTATATACTATAAATGGTTTGTTGAAGGGAAGATTAGAGTAGGAATCCGCCCTTGAGGGGGTCGTCGGGGTCGATGACCACCTGCGTGAATCCCGTGATGTAGGCGGTGGCGAGGACGTCGGGGACTATCGCCTTGTACTTCCCCACCTTGACCTCCTTCGCTATCCTCCCCGTCATCACCGTGCTTATGGTGGACTCGAACTTTACCTCCTGCCCCGGCTTGAGCTCCCCCTTGCCGTAGAGGGCCGCCATCCTCGCGTTCGTGCATGTCCCCGCGGGGCTCCTGCACGTCTGCTTGGGGCCGAAGACGTTCCAGTGCCTGCTAGTGTACTCCTTCTTGCTCGGCTTCGTGTAGAAGGTGACGAGGTCTAGGATGTTTAACTCGGGGTACTCGGGGTGGTCTACCTTGATCTGGTCTGCTATGAAGTTCCTGATCTTCCACCCGAGGGGTATCCACTCCCCCTTGTTCTCAAGGGTCGGCTTGAGCCCGATGCTCCCCGCGTCGATGAAGGCGTACCAGAGGCCGCCGTACGCGATGTCGGCCTCCACCTCACCCACCTGGGGGACGTCGAACTTCATCGTCTTCCAGTAAAAGCTGGGCACGCCCTGCATCGCAATGCTCTTCGCGACGCCGTCCTTCACCTCCACCTTCGTCTTTACCAGGCCGCTGACGGTGTCGAAGGTGATCTCCGTGTAGGGCTCCTTGACGTCGACCATGCCCATGTTGACGAGGGCGGCGCTGCAGCTGTACGTAGAGTCGCCGCAGGCGCTGAAGTAGCCGTCGGTCCAGAGGTAGATGACGCCGACGTCCGCCTCGGGGACGGTTGCCTCGGTGAGGATGCTACCGAGCATGCCGTCGAAGCCCCTCGGCTCCTTCATCAGGGTGCCGAGGAGGCTGTGATAATGATCCTGGAAATACTTCTGCTTCTCCGCCATCGTCTTGCCGCGGAGCTTTGGCAGCCCGCCGACGACGATCCTCGTGGACTCGCCGCTGCAGTGGGTGTCGATACACGAGAGATATCTGTTGAACTTCAAACGGTTACACCGAGTAGTAATCAGCCTGACCCGTTTATACCGGTTACGTCGAAGCTAATCTCTAGGAGCCGCTTATTAGCCCTGTAGCGCCACTTCACGACCTTTATCTCGCCTACCTCAGCCGTCGTCGCGGTGTGCTGTTTGCCGCAGGTGTTGACGTTCCAGCCGGGGAGGTGGAAGACCTTGACGACCTTTAGCTCGGCTGGGAGCGGGAAGAGGTCGTATATGTCGTCTCCCCAGCGGGCCTCGGCATCGACCCTACTCATCTCAAAGACTTCAGTCAGGGCGTCCTCCCTGATCTTCTGGTTCGCCGTCTCCTCGATCCTCTGCATCTCCTCGTCGGTGGGCTTCCTATCGAACTGTATCGTAAGTCCGCCGTGTGTGCCCTGGCTGTAGGCGCTCGAGGACCACTTGGCGCCCCTCCCGAGGACGTTGACCACCGCCCCCTTCAGGACGTGGATGGCGGTGTGCCCCCTGATGTCGTCCGAAGCGACCATTCCAGAACCAAGCTGCCCCTTCAGAGGATATAAGCTGGGAGGGCAGACGACCCTGACTAGGTAGAGGTCAACTATATATCTGGGTCTCAGGGACCTAACAATGGTAAAACCCTTGGCTGAGAAGCAGTATACGGGTAGACTAGCGCCTATCGAGAGGTGGCTTGACGCGGTGACGGAGAAGGACCTCCTGAAGGGCGCAGCCATCGTCGTCCTCACTGGGGTATTCACCGCGGCCGCAGCCTACTCGGCCGCTTCAAAGATGGAGCTCCCAGTCGCCGGCATGACTGGGACGATCCAGGCCATATCCGCGGTTAGCGCGCTGGTGATGACTCTCCTCGGGTGGATCTTATCCTCGCTGATCTACCACGCCTGCGCCCTCCTGCTCGGCGGGAAGGGAAACCGGAACAGGATGTTCGCCCTAAGCGGCTACGCGTCGATCCCCGCACTCATCCAGCAGTTTCTCCGATTCGTCAGCTACTCGTTCCTCGGCCAAGTGCCCACCACATCTGGAGGGAGCCTCCCTGAGGTCTTGCTCGGGTACTTCAACGTCTTCTCGGTAATCGGCCTGGTGTTCGTGGGGTTGGCGGTTATGATCAACTATGGTCTCCCGGGCCGTAAGGCGGCGTTTGTGGCGCTGATCCCGACACTCATCACGCTCGCTTTCGGGTTGGCAATGATGCGGCTATTAGGCGGAGCTGCGGCGAGTTCAGCACAGGGTGGCGGCCTCTTCTCAGGGCTGAGACACAGTGGCTGAGTGATCAATTTTTCTATAAAAATGGAGGTGCCCAGGTGTTCTCACCGAGGGGACGAAGGATTCCCAAGAGCCTAAGCCCCCGGGGCCTTACGCAGCCCGTCCCTCTGGGTTCGGCGTCTCGCGGGGGTCTTGAACGCTGCTCCGACCCTTGAGGCGCTCCCACCTGGGCAATCCTAACACCGTTATCGGCGAATATACCATCTCTGTTGTATAGTAACGGCAAGTTCGGGGAATCACCCCCTCCACCCCTCCCAATTATTGTCCCCATAACATCAATAATGTCACAAAAACTTGTGGCGATGGTAAATTGTCGGTAACTTGAAAACAGCGACGCGGCACGGCTCACTGTTTAACAGGTTTAGTTCAAATTAGCTTCAGAGGTTGATGGAATCATGGGGGCGTCCACGAGATGTACTTGGACGTCGAGTACCTCTGCTTCTGTGCTATTCCGAATCCGCTCCTTATGATCTCGGGGAGCACCTGCTTAGCGAACCTCTCGGTCGGCTGGCCCGGGACGATGCCCTGACAGTCTGAGTCGAGGTAGATGTAGTAGGTCTTATCGCCGAGCCTGTAGGCGCTGTTGTCGCCTCGGGGGTAGACGGGTTTGTGCTGTATTCGGAATGGGAAGAGGCGGCAGGCGGTGGGTTTCATGCCCTGTATCGTGCATATCCACCGGTCCATGAGGGGGTGTTGTAGGACGCAGCGGCGATCCGGTCCATTCTTGAGGTAGACCTTCCCCATGCCGTACTCGAAGACGCCCTGGCCGCAGGCGCTCCCGACCTTTACGAACTCGTCCATCTTCAGGGGGACCCTGTACCCGACGCAGCAGTTGCCACACGCCCTGCAACCCCAGCTGGCGACCTCGC
>Ga0315274_10005019_pt1 | contig 19406 bp, 12 predicted proteins | sample YL17G02_20_MG_FD_203700 | JGI IMG/M metagenome (GOLD analysis project Ga0315274, IMG submission 203700) | Sediment microbial communities from Yellowstone Lake, YNP, Wyoming, USA - YL17G02_20 | ecosystem: Environmental > Aquatic > Freshwater > Lake > Sediment | place: USA: Wyoming | collected... | reverse complement strand
GAGCATGTCTGGCCCCTCGTCTCCTGTTCCCTGGTTTTTGCGAGAGGCGTCGAGGCGAGACGCCGCGGCGGGCAGACCGTCTGAAACCGCGATGTTTTTCCACGAAGGGACACCGGCGGCCGTTCACACACGGCCGACCCACGCTCCATTCATAGTCCATTTCCCCATAGAACGTCAATAAGGGAAAAGGACGCCCCTCGGCTCCGTCGGGGCTTGACCGCCGGCGCACGTCGAGAGACGCCGCCAGGACAAGGTCAAGACGGCGGGAATTCCGGCCGGCGGTGGGAATTTGAGGAATTGACAAAACCTCCGTCCCTGGGTTAAACGGAAGGCCGAACGAGAACTTGGGGGGAAAGGGAGATTGTTATGGACGGACGGAAGACCTCGCGGCAAGGCGAGATGAAAATCCCGCGAGAGAGCGGGAAGCAGATGCCGCCGCATCCAAAGGGCGTGAGTCGGCGGGATTTCTTGCGGTCGACCGCCGCGGCCGGCGCGGGAGCGGCGCTCGCGCCAGCGGTCGTGGGGCGCGCCGCCACACTCGGATCCAAGGACCTGAACATCGCCCTCATCGGCGCCGGCGAAGAAGGGCGCGTGCTGATGGACGCCATGATGCGGATTCCCGGCGTCCGCTTCCGCGCGGTGTGCGACATTTGGGACTGGAACCGCGGGCGCACGGCGGGCCTTCTGAAAAAGAGCGGCCACGACGTGAACGAGTACGTCGACTACCAGGACATGCTGGCCGCGGAGAAGAACCTCGACGCCGCCATCGTCGCCACTCCCGACTGGGTGCACGCCGAGCACGCCATCGCCTGCATGGAGGCGGGCTTGGACGTCTATTGCGAGAAAGAGATGTCCAACGATTTGGCAAAGGCGCGCCAGATGGTCCTCGCCGCCAGGAAAACGGGCAAACTCCTCCAGATCGGCCATCAGCGGCGAAGCAACCCGCGCTACCACCACGCGATCAACACGCTCATTCACGAGGTGGGTCTCCTGGGACGCATCACCCACGCCAACGCCCAGTGGAACCGGGCCAAGAAGGACGACTTTGATTGGCCCAAAGGGTCGGACATCGATCAGGAGACGCTCCACAAGTACGGCTACGACTCGATGCACCACTTCCGCAACTGGCGCTGGTACAAGAAATACGGCGGCGGCCCCGTCGTCGACCTCGGCTCGCACCAGATCGATATCTTCACGTGGGTTTTCAAGAGCAACCCGAAGGCCGTAGCGGCCAGCGGCGGCATCGACTTCTACGACAACCATGAGTGGTACGACAACGTGATGGCCATCTTCGACTACGATGCCCCAGAGGGAAAGGCCCGCGCCTTTTACCAAGTGCTGACCACCACGTCCCAGGGCCTTTTCTACGAGACTTTCATGGGAGTGGACGGCTCGCTGGTCATCTCCGAGCTGCACCACACCGGCAATCGCGTGCTGCGCGAGCAACATGCGCCCCCCTGGGACATTTGGGTGCGAAAGGGACTGCTTCTCAAGACGGTATCCGCCCCGATCCAGGTGAAGAAAGACGTCACGATCGACGTGCGGGCCACGCCTCCGCCGCCGGGTTGGCCCCTGCCGATCGAGCTCAACAAGCCCCCGCACCAACCGCACCTGGAGAACTTCTTCGACGCCGTCCGCAACGGCGCGCCTCTGAATTGTCCAGCTGAGATCGGATACGAAACGGCCGTGGCGGTCCTGAAAGTCAATGATGCCGTGGACGCGGGAAGGAAACTCGATTTCAAACCGGAGGAGTTCGAGGTCCACGCTTGAGGCGAGGCGTTAGCGTGAGGCGCGCCCTTCGCGGGCGCCTGGATTCCTCCGTTCTTCGTGGTTCCTGTCGGAGTGGGTCCTCATATTCGGCGCGCGTCCGCGACCCGTGTGCTTCCGCGACCCTCGCGCGTCCTTCCGTGGCGGCTCTCCGCCGCGCAGTCCCCGTGTGAAAACTGCGAAGTTGCCGTGGCGGGCGGGCGAACCGTCCGCCCGCCCGAAAAGCCGGATAGGAAAGATTTCACCCGACGAAAGGCAGACGACTTGAGCAGACGACCTCTCGCCATCACGCCCCTGCTGGTTTTCCTGCTCCTTCTGAACGCCGGCGGACAGTCGCCTGAGAGCATTCTCATCGACGCCAAACCCCCGGACGGGAGCCGCAGCAAGGCCGCCCACCGCATTCCCCTCTATGACGAACGCGGGCAAGAGATCTTCCCCGATGACACGCCCGTCCTCCCCTTTTCCACCCGGATGACGTGCGGCCCGTGTCACGACTACGAGGCGATTCGCCACGGCTGGCACTTCAACAGCCCCGACGCCGAGGTCCCGGCGGGAAGGCCGGGCGAGCCCTGGGTGCTCGTGGACGAGAAGACCGGAACGCAATTGCCCGTGTCGAACCGCGCTTGGCCCGGCGCGTGGCGGCCGCGGGACTGCGGTCTGACCCCTTGGCGATTCACCCAGATCTTCGCCCGCCACATGCCCGGCGGCGACATGGGGGATCTGCGCGAGGAGATCCCCAGCCCGGAATCCCGGTGGGGGGTCTCGGGAGCGTTGGAGATCAACTGCCTGACCTGTCACGCGGCTTCGCCCGAATATGACCCCAGCGAGTACGCCATCCAGACGGCGCGCGAGAACTTCCGCTGGGCCGCCACGGCGGCCAGCGGCTTTGCGACCGTCGAGGGGCTCGCCTTTCGCCAGCACCCGACGTGGAACATCTACGACGGCCCGGACCCCGACAACGTCTACTTGATGCCTCCAACCGTTGACTACGATCTGACGCGGTTCGACAAGAAACGCCGCGTTTTCTTCGACCTGACGCGGCGTCCGCCCGCCGAGCGCTGCTACTTCTGCCATTCCACGCCGCGCGCCGCCGAGGCGGATCGCCAGGCGCTGCTCACCGACGCCGACGTCCATACCCGTTCGGGGATGGCGTGCGTCGATTGCCATCGCAACGGACTGGATCACTATATCGTCCGCGGTTACGACGGCGAAGCGAGGGATCGCGGCGCCCCCGTGGCCAGTTCCCTCTCCTGTAAAGGGTGCCACTTGGGCCCCGAGCCGAGACTGGGCGGGCCCTCCCTGGCGGGTCGTTTCGGCGCGCCTCGCCCGGCCCACAAGGGGTTGCCCGTGGTCCATCTCGACAAGATGACGTGCACGGCGTGCCACTCGGGGCCCTGGCCCACGGCCGAGCCGGAACTCGTGCGCACGTCGCGCGCGAACCGCCTCGGCATTCATGGCAAGGCGCAATGGTTCACCGATCTCCCCTTTATCTCCTCGCCCGTTTTCGCCCGCCAGGCCGACGGCAAAATCGCCCCCCACCACGTCTTCTGGCCCGCCTTCTGGGGCCGGCTGGAAGGAGACAAGGTCGCGCCCATTCCGCCCGAGGAAGTGAGCAGCGCGGCGGGAGAAATTCTCGAGCCGGAAAAGCAGGTCGCTCGGCCTCTTGGGGCCTTCAACTCTCTTGCCCCGGAAAGAAGCGAGGCCGTCTACCTGCTCCGGGGAAAAGTGTACCGTTGGTACGCGGAGGGGCGGATCCAGGACACCGCAAGGACGTGCCCGGAGGGGCCGCCCACGTGGAGTTGGATGGGGACGGCAGAGCGGCCCGCCGCTTCGCAAGCGGGCGCTTTCGAGCCTTTGATCGGCGAGGCGGTTTTCACCCAAACGGCGGAGGATTATCTGAATCCGGCAAGACCCCTGAGCGAAGCCCAGATCATGAAGGTCCTCGACGCCATCGCCTACGACAACCTGGCCGCGGGAACGGCCGTCTACGTTGCCAATGGCAAACGTTACCGCCAGGAAATCCCGGAGGTCGAGCCCGGCCAAGTCCCGCAGCCGAGACTGGTCGTCACCGATCACACTCCCGCGAAGAACGAACCGGCCGCGTTCTGGGGGGACCTCGACCAGGACGAGATCACGCGGCTAGAGGAGAAAGACCTGCGGGAGACGCTCCAGGGCGCGATCGAAGCGCAGATCCAGGAAACCGAGCAACGGGTGGCCGCTCTGCTCGAATCCCTGCAAGACGAAGGGATCGCCCGTCCCGTGTTCTTCGCGGCCGGGCGGCGCTACCGCCTGGACGTCGAAGGGGAAGGCGGCCTGGTCGTCGACGAAGCCGCGCCTCCGACGTCGGCCGACGGCTCGCCCGTGACCTGGGGCAATCTGGAAGGCGATACGGCGGCGCCTCTCGTGCCCGCCTATATCGATGAGGCGTTGGCCGTGACGTTCGACGCCGCGATCTGCCTGACTGAGGAGCAGATGAAGCACACGCTGGAGGCGTTGACTGCGACCAAGGCCGCGGAAGGGGAGACAACCGGATCCGTTGCGTCGCCCGTGTACGTCAGTTCGGGCAAGCTCCGGCGTCTGAGCGCAAAGGGCGAGATTGAAGCGGCGGATCACGCCGTGGCGCAACTGGTCCTCTGGCCTTTCGGCCACGACGTGCGTCCGGCCGTACAGAGCCTGGGAGCGGGAGGCTGCACGGATTGCCACGCCAAGGACGCGCCCTTCTTCTTCGCCGAAGTGAAGCCCACCGGGCCGCTCCGCGCGTCGGTCGTCGCATCCGCGAAGCCCATGTATGAGCTGGAGGGCGCGAAGGAATCGATCTACGTCCGGACGGGGCAATTCTTCAAGTGGCTCATCATTGTCACGATGACGCTTTTGATTCTCCATATCATGGGCGACCTTTTCCGACGCGCCATGCGAGCGGGGCCGAGATGGAGGAAACCGAGAGAATGACGACGCTATCAGAAGATGGGGGACAGGCGGGTCCCGAGCGCTTCCAGAGGTTCAGCCTTCAGTTCCGCGTGCAGCATATCGTTCTCTTCGTCAGCACGATCGTCCTGATCTTCACGGGCGCGCCCCTCTGGTGCATGCGGGAGTGGGGCTGGGCGTGGTGGAGTCAGGGTTCCCCCGGCTCGGCGGTCCTGGTCGACGCCGCGCGCCTGATCCACCGCGTCGCGGCCGTGGCCCTCATAGCGGTCTCCGCGCAACACATGGTCTGGGCCATCTGCACGCGCGAGGGGCGGCGCGAGTTCATCGCGCTCCTTCCCACGCCGAAAGACTTCGTCGACGTGACCTTGAACTCGCTCTACTTCCTTGGCCTCCGCAAGGAGCGGCCCCGCTTCGGTCGCTACACCTACTACGAGAAGTTTGACTACTGGGCCGTCTACTGGGGATGCGTCATCATGATCGGATCGGGCCTCGTCCTGTGGTTCGACGCGTGGGCGGCCAAGTACGCGCCGTGGCTCCCCTACGAGATGGCCAGCCTCATCCACGCGGACGAAGCGATCCTCGCCGCCCTCGCCCTGTTCATCTGGCACTTCTACAACGTCCACTTCTGCCCCCATCGCTTCCCGGGGACCCTCCTCTGGTGGCACGGGCGCATGTCGCGCGAAGAGATGATGCGCGACCATCCGCTGGAATACGAGGAACTGCTGAGCATACCGGAAAGCGGGAACGACGATTGACCGGAAGGGCCCTGGACGGGGGAAGTGGCAGGCGCCGGGAAGGCGGCGAACGGAGGATTCGCCAGGGAAGGAAGTTCGCGCGCCCAGGCGGCCGGGGTGCGGCATGCGGCGCCTTTCGCCTTCTCGCGATCCATCCGTATTACCTGCATCTTCGCCGGCCTCTGGTGAACGTCTCAGAGCGTCAAGCCGACCTTGGGAACAGGGGCGAGTAGAGAAGGTTCTCGGTGCGTCGGACCAGTTGTCCCTTCGAGACAAACCGGTCCCCGCGTTCGGAGAGGCGTTCGACGAGACGTTGGCGCCACTCCTTGAGTGTGGCTTGATGCGCGTGGTCCGCCGCGAGATCGTCCCGTTCTCCCGGGTCGTCTCTCAGATCGAACAACTGTTCTTCACCCAGGCAGGAATGGTAGACGTACTTGTAACGACCGTCGGTCAGAGCGTTCCATTGGTTCTCTTTGGCATAGCAGCGGTCGTGCTCGAGGTCGATGAAGGGGCGCCAATCCTTCGTCTCGCCCCGCACGAGCCGCAGCATGCTCTTGCCGTCGAGATGATCCGGGACGGGCGCGCCGGCGGCGTCGAGGAAGGTCGGCAGGACGTCGCGGAGCTCGACGACCTGCGTGATCTCCGTTCCGCGACGGTCATCGCCAATCCCCATGCTCTTGGGCCAGCGCAGCAGCATGGGGATTCTCGCCGAGCCCTCGTAGGCGTACGTCTTGCGCCAGTGATGGTGATCGCCGAGCATGTCGCCGTGGTCGGAGAGAAACACGATGAAGGTGTTGTCATACATGCCGCGCTTCTTCAAAGCGGCGACGATGCGGCCGATCTGTTCGTCGATGAACGTGACGGACCCGTAGTAATGCCGGCGCGAGCGCTGAACCTGCGCCACGCCCAGGTCCCCCCGCCAGATGCCCGGCGGAGGCGGATCGGGGTGGGGCGCGTATTGTTCCGCCCACTTCCCGACAACGGGTTTGGGCATGGCGCCATCCTCGTACATGTCGGCGAAGCGTTCGGGCGGATCGTAGGGGCTGTGGGGCCGCGCAAAGGAGACCTTCAGCATGAAGGGCTGGGGCTTGTCATAGTTCTCAATGAAGTCAACGGCCGCCTGTCCCGTCCAGGTCGTGGGGTGCAACTCTTCGGGAAGCGCGTAGGCTTTCGCGCGGTAGTCATTCCACCCGATGCCGGTGGCGTCCGGGTCAAGGTCCGGCGCTTGCTTTCTGAACCAGGCGCGGTAGTCGCTGATGAAGCCCGGCGTCTCGACCCTCCCGGATTCGTCGACGAGAAGTCCGTGGCACCCGCGCAGCAGCTTCTGGGGAAACCAATGCATTTTCCCGATGCCGAAGACGTAGTAACCCGCATCCCGCAACGCTTGCAAGAGTTCGAAGGAGTACTTCTGCGCCACGCGGCCGTAACCCAGCATGCCGTGATGCCACGGGGAGAGGCCGGTGAGGATCGCGGCGCGCGCGGGCGTGCAGCTGGGGGTCGAGGAGTAGGCGTTGGAGAACCGGACCCCGTCGCGGGCGATGGCGTCGAGGTGTGGCGTGTGAATGGCGGCGTTTCCCGCGCATCCCAGACAATCGTAGCGATGCTGGTCGGTCATCAGGAAGAGAATGCTGGGCGGGTCCGTCATAGGTTCCTCCGCGGACGACGCGGCGCCGAGAAGGGGCAGGGCTGCCCCTCCCGCGCCGATCATTCTGAGGAGATCGCGGCGTGTCAGGTTCAGTCGATCTTTCTGTTTCATCGTTTCAGGAAGTCTCAATCGGAGGAGATCAGCTTCCCGGGCCGGCGAATTCGCCCTTGCGGGAGCGCGCTTCTCGGCTACCGGTTCCGCTTGCTTCTCGCCCGCTTTCGCGCCCCTCGGGAGGGAGGCCGCTTGGACGCGCGCGGACGCGCGGGTCGCGTTCTCCTGCAAGCGCCGACGCGGGGTTCCGCGGGCGTCGCCGCGGCGGCTGCGGACGAGGGCGCGTCTTCTTGCCGTTTCGCCTCGCGCCGGCGGGCGTCCCACCACTCCATGCGGCGCGCGATGTCGCGCTCGAACCCGAATTCCCCCGGCTTGAAGAAGACGGCGCCGGCGATCTCCTCAGGCAGGCACTCCTGCGGCGCGAAATGATCGGCGTAATCATGGTCGTACTGGTACCCGTCGCCGTAACCCAGATCCTTCATGAGCTTCGTCGGAGCGTTGCGGATGACGAGAGGCACGGGGAGGGACCCGGTTCGGTTGACCTCCGCGCGGGCGGCGTTTAGGGCCTTGTACGAGGAGTTGCTCTTGGGGGCGGTGGCCAGGTAGACGACCGCCTGCGTCATCGGGATTTCGCCTTCGGGCTGGCCGAGATGCTGGAAGGCTTGGAAGGCGGCGACGGCGACTTGCAGGGCGCGCGGGTCGGCGTTGCCGACGTCTTCGGCGGCGAAAACCATCATGCGGCGCAGGACGAAAAGGGGGTCTTCGCCCGCCGTCAACATGCGCACCAGCCAGTAGACGGCCGCGTGCGGGTCGCTCCCGCGCAGGCTCTTGTGGAACGCGGAGATCAGATTGTAGTGATGCTCGCCCGAGGCGTCATAAACCAGCTGCTTGCGCTGGGCGACTTCCTTGATCTTCTCAATCGCGATCGTGTAGCCGCCGTCTTCGTCGAGGGGAGAGGAGCAGACGACCATCTCGAACAGATTCAGCGCGCGCCGCGCGTCGCCGTCCGACATGCGGGCGATCAGGCCGAGAACGCCTTCCTCCACCGCGATTCTCATCTCCCCGAAGCCCCGCTCCGAATCGTGGAGCGCGGTTTCGAGGATCGCCATGAGATGCTCGATTGTGAGTTCCGACAGCGTGAAAACGCGGCAGCGCGACAAGAGGGGCGAGATGATCGAGAAAGAAGGGTTCTCGGTCGTGGCGCCGATCAGAACAATAAGGCCGGCCTCGACGTGGGGCAGAAGAGCGTCCTGTTGGACCCGGTTGAACCGATGGATTTCGTCGATGAAGAGAATGACCCGGCGCGGTCGACTGCGGTGGACCTCGCGGGCCTCGGCAATGGCCCGCTTTATGTCGGCAAGCCCGGACACCGCGGCGCTCAGGGAAAGAAAGTGCGCCTCGGTCATTCGGGCGATGATGCCGGCCAGAGTGGTTTTCCCCGACCCGGGCGGCCCCCAAAAGATGACCGACCGGACTTCGTCGCTCTCAATCATCCGGCGGAGGAGGGACCCCTTGCCGACAAGGTCCTCCTGGCCGAGGAACTCCTCGAGCGTGCGCGGCCGCATGCGGTCGGCGAGGGGTCGTGCTGAAGACGGCGCCGCGGGGGCGGCGTCCTGGCTCCCCGTCTCCCAGTCGAACATGTCGCGGGTTCTGGCCATGGCGCGCGGCTCCGCCAACGAGGACGCCTGGCTTACCAGGGAGCGCTGAGATCCCGAAGAACCATGCCGGAGAGGACTTTGGGGTAGAAGTAAGTCGTCTTGTGCGGCATGCGAAGGTTCTGTGAAGCGATCTCCCGGACTTGTTCCATTCTCGGTTGGTTCATGAGGAACACGCCGCTTGCAAAGGTGGGCGGGCCGAGCATTTTGAGGGCGACGCCTGGGTCCTTGACGTACTCGATGTCCCTGTCGTCGAGCTCGATCTCCGGATTGCCGATCCACACTTGCGGAAGGATGTACTCATGCAGGATGGAGACGTCCAGATTGGCGATCGCCGGAGGCACGTTCTCCCGCATTTCAGGCGCCAGATCGACGTTTGGCTTGAGAGAGAGCAGATAGCCTCTGCCCCCCGGCAGGATCAGGGCGAAGGCGTTGGTTCCTTCCCCGAGCTTCCCGACCTCCGCGCACAGCCTTACTCCTTCCGAGGCCGTCTTCTTCAGGTCCACCTGTCTGGGCTGCAGATCGAAAAACTGCGAGAGATCCCCCACGACCTCGTCGTGGTCGACGCCTTCGCCCAGTTCTCGGGAGAGGACGCGATGCGTAGGCAAGATGACGAGCCCTTCGGCCTCGCAGTTCGTCAGGAAGATCATGGCGTAAGCGTAGGGCGCCGCTTCCGCCCTCTCGCCTTCTCCCTTGCTGCGCATTTCGCGGCAGTACTGGAGCGCGGTCTCGTAGCGGTGGTGCCCGTCGGCGATGAGGAACTCCTTGTCCTGAAGCATGGACGAGAGCTTCTTGGCCTTCGCGGCGTTCGACATGGTCCACAGTCGGTGGATCACTCTATCCGAGTCCGTCAATTCCGTCCGGGGAGGTTCCTCCGCGGTGATCGACGTCAACAGCGCGTCGGTTTCTTTTCCGGGATCAGAGTAGAGGCAGAAAATGGGGCTGAGATTGCAGTGGGTCGAGCGAAGCAGCTTCAGGCGGTCGGCCTTGGGCCCTTCGAAGGTATGCTCGTGAGCGCGCACCATTCCCTTGTCGGGATCCTCGAGCAGCACGGCGGCGAAGAAGCCCGTGCGGACGTGCGTTTTCTTATCGAGAGTCCGGAATCCCTGTTGGTATACGTAAAAGTTCTTGCAGGGATCGTCGATGAGGGCGCCGCTGCCTTTCCACTCGCGCAGGTACGAGCCGGCCCGTTGGTACTTATTGTTGTACTCGTCGTCGTCGACCTGCTCCTTGCCCAAGATCAGGCGAACGATGTTGTGGGGGCTGCGCTCGTACATCTCCTTCTGCATCTCGGGAGTGATGACGTCATACGGAGGCGCCATGACGGCCGACAAGTCTTCGATCGCCTTCGGATTATAGCGTGTACCGACAAATGGAAGAACTCGCGCCATCTGGAGCTCCCACCGTGCTTGCTGGTCTCGACCCCGGAAGCGGAGGAATCTCCGACGGAGTCTAAGCGGGGGAGAGGAATCGGCGTCAACGCCTTCTCATCCACTGCCCGCAGAATAAGAAGAAATCGGAGGCAAGATCAACAGTTTTCTCGGCGCCCTCCCGCCGATCCGACCGTGCGCCGCTCCCCCCGTGCGCCTCGCCTTGTTTCATCGGTCCCTTTCTTCTTCCGAGACGTCCGCGCTTCGCCGCGCCGCCCGCGATCTCAAGAGCCAACTCACCCCGAGGCCGACGAGGCAGAAAAGAACGAGATTGAGCGTCAAGGCAAGGACGCTGTCCAAGCCGAAAAAGTCCTCCACCGCGTTGAACATGAACCAGAGGGCCACGATCAACGGGCCGGCGCCGACGGCGATCCAGAAGAGGGCCGAGTGCAGCAGGCGTCTTCGACACGGTTCGTGCAGGGCCAACACGGCCACGGCCGCAACGGGCGGGACGAGGGCGAGAAACCAACCCGCGCGGGCCACGTTTCTGGGATCGAGCACGAGATCAACCATGATCGCGTCGCTTCCCGCAGAAGACTTCTTTGTCCGTCATCCTAACGGCGCCATGGGGGGATCACTGGGCGGCTTCGCTCTCGAGCAGACGCCCGGATAAGAGGAATCACCCGCCGCTCTCCGCAAGATAACGTTCCGCATCAATGGCCGCCATGCAACCTGTGCCCGCCGCAGTCACGGCCTGTTTGTAGCGGGGGTCCATCACGTCCCCACACGCGAAGACTCCCGGAACGGACGTGGCTGTCGTGCCGTTGCGGCAGACGATGAAGCCTCCGGCGTCCGTCTCCACCTGGCCGTTCAGGAAAGCGGCGTTCGGCGTATGGCCGACCGCCACGAAAACCCCGTCGCACACAACTTCGGCGCGTTCGCCCGTCTTCACGTTGCGAAGCTCGGCGCCCGTGACTTTCCGAGCGTCGGGATCGTGGATCTCCTCGACCACGGAGTTCCAGATGAACTCGATCTTCTCATTCCCTTTGGCGCGGTCTGCCATGATCTTCGAGGCGCGCAGCTCGTCGCGCCGATGCACGACGCTCACTTTGTTGCAGAACTTCGTGAGGAAAAGCGCTTCTTCGATGGCGGAATCGCCGCCGCCGATCACCAGGACGTCCTTGCCCCTGAAAAAGAAACCGTCGCAAGTGGCGCAAGCCGAAACGCCGTGGCCCTTGAGTTTCTCTTCGCTCTCCAGGCCCAGCCACCGGGCGGAGGCGCCCGTGGCGATGATCAAGGTCTCCGTCTCGATGGTCTGGCTGTCGGTCCGCACGTTGAACGGGCGGCTCGTCAGATCGACGGAGTTGGCGTTCTCGCGCAAGTATCGCGTGTCAAAGCGCTCCGCCTGCTTGTGCATCAACTCAATCAACTCCGGGCCCGTCTTCGCCTCGGGAAAGCCGGGGAAGTTCTCAACCTCGGTTGTGATTGTCAGCTGCCCGCCGGGCTGGGGTCCCTCCAGACAAAGGGGCCTCAGGTCCGCGCGGGCCGCGTAGAGGGCGGCCGTCAGGCCCGCGGGGCCCGTGCCCACGATCAGGACTTTCTCCCTAGCGGTCCCTGCGGCCGCCGACGGTCTGGTCGCCATCTCTTGCTCTCCGCCGCACACGATCTCCCCTCTCGCGGCGGACTCGGTCCGCGCGTCGAGGCCCGCCGACAGGGGATTCTACGTCGCACATTGTGGCATAAGTGTCAAGAACGCTCAACCGGAAAGACCGGTCCTCGCATGGGGTTCGCGCTGTGCAATCACGCGGCGCTTGAGATCGCGCGGGTCGATGCTATCTCGCGTGAAACGGGGGAATCACAGCCGGGGGCGGCTGTGCCACACAAGCGAGGGCATCACAGCCGGGGGCGGCTGTGCCACACAACCGCCAGGAGCTCGCCCAGGCGGACACAGTCACCCTCCACCCTTCTCTCCCCGAGGCGGCGGGACTTCCAGCCGCAGCCAGTCCTCCGTCAACGCCCTCAGACTCGCCGGGACCGGTCCGTCCCAGTCTTGCAGGACGCCATGCATCTGTCCATCCCGATCGCGCCATAAAGCAACGTCCGCGCGCCGATCGAGAGCGATCTTAAGGGCGCCGCTCTTGAAGCATTTGAGGCCGCCGGCAGCCATCGCCTGCAACTCGCCCTCATCCCCCAGCCTCACGGCGGCGACGCCTTGCGCATCGATTTCGACCTCGCGCCCGTTGATGAGAAGCGTCGTTTGAACCGGGTCGCCCGCGACTTTCCGCTCGCCGGCGACGAGAATGCGGGTCCCGTCGATGAGCCGGCACCGGCCGCTCGTGGGGGGGGCGCAGCTGCGGCGGTTGAATCCCGTCATCTCCCCGGTCGCCGGCGCCTGACGCTCAATGCCAATCTCCTGAAGGCGTCCGACGACGGCGCCGACGCAGGACGCGCCGTCTTCGCAAGCGATCATACGGGCCGGCAGGGCCGAATCGCCGTCGATGGGTTCTCCTTCAAAATCCCTCGTCCAATGCCCGACTCGGAACAGCGCGGTCCCGCCCTTTGCGGCTTCCCGGAAGAAATCGGCGATCTCGGGTCGCTCGAACTCGGGGTGATAGAGCGCCACGGCGGCGTAGCGTTGCGGTCCGTACTGGACCTGCCCTCCGGCGTTGACTCGCAGGGCCCCACGTGTGATTTCGTCGGAAGGAATCAGATCCGCCGGATAGCCCGCCCGCCACAGACCGTCCGCGACGCCGATCCCGACGTCGTCGTAAGCGGGTCCCGCCCAGTTCATGGCGCATGCGTGGCCGAAGACCACGGCGACGGGGCAGTCCAACGGACTCTTCGAGATGAAGTTCAGAAGGCGGATGCGCGAGTCCCCCCGCATCAGTTCTCCCTCGAGAAGGAGGCTTCGACTCCATCCGGGCGGCTCCGGAGACGGATAGACCGGGTGGAAGTTGACCCGCCCGCCGCTGAGGGCGCTGCTCCAGATCTCCTTCTCGTAGTCGCCCGGGCGACTCGAATAGAACATGTTGTACCAGACGGGACTCCCCCATTTCTTGGCGAGCGAGGTGCGGACGCAGTAAGGGGTCACTTCGTCGGTCTGCGCCAGGTCGCGGGTTGCCACCCACCAGTCGAGCCCGTTCTTTTTGAACTCACGCAGGCCGGGATACGGGTACCACGTGGGATGAGTCGCCACAATGGCCGACGGGCCGAACACGGCTTTCGTGGCTCGATAGAAGTCGTCTTCAATCTCGCCGTTGCGCTGCCACGACATCTCCATGAAGTGGTTGATGGCTCGCTGCCGCTCAGCCTCCCGCCCCCGCTCGCCCAGGTGCATCAACAGACAGTCGCGCGCCAAGTCCCGCCCGCCCGTTCGCTCCCGGTAGGCCGCGGCGCGGAACTCCGAGTACCAGAAGTCGTTCTTTGCCGGGCATCCGTCGTAACAGGGGGGGAACCCCCACTCGTCCTTGCAGACGCCCGCCAAGTCTACATCGGCGTACTGCTCGATGATCCCGCGCTGGAACTCCAGCAACCGCGGGGCGAAGACGTCGGGAGTGAAGTGGCTGAAGGCCGCCATGACGCAAGCCCGGCGTCCCTCCGTCTCTCCATCGCAGGAGATTGCGACCCTCACCCCTCCGGCGGCGGCTTCCATTACATTGCATCGTTGCGTCGTAATGTCTTGAACGGTGTTCGGTTCGATCCCGGCCGGGCCCCTCACGTACGAGTAGACTCGGACGAGGCGTCCCGAAAGGGGGACATAGGGCGTGGCGCGGGACGTGTAATGATCGCCCGGCGTGTCGGAAGCGATGGCCAAAACGACGCTCCCCGACGAAGCCAGATCGACTTCCCTGAGCCGCAGCATCTCCTGAAGCTCATCCGGGTGTTTCTCCTGGAACGCCCTCCGCGCGAGCCGCAGGTCCAGATCCATGACCACTCCCATTCCGCGCTCGCGGGCGTATTGCGCGGCCTCCCGGATCCGGTCATGCACGTCGTCGTCCGTGATCTCTTTTCCCGGAACGCGCAGACTGGTCGTGAGGAAGTTGAACGCGCTGTGAGCGCCCGCCATGTCGAGGAACTCGCGGTATCCTTCCGGCTCGAACTCCTTCTCGCTCCAGAACCAGCAGCCGAGAACGGGGGGAACGCCGGCGGGGAGTCGCGTGGATCTTGCCTTCGCGGCCGCTTCACTCGGAGCGGGGGCCGGCGCGATCTGCGGCGGGCGGTGGGAGGCGTGGTGAGCGTACTGGATGTCGGTCAGTTCCTCAAAAGCGCGCCGGAGGGTTTGACCCTCCAATCTGCCTTTGTTTCGGAACATCTCGCAGTCAATGAGCGCCCGAAGAGAGAGGATCCGCCAGCGCCAACTGCGGCTCGCCGCCCGCGTCAACTTGGCGTCCGCCCGTTTGATCCGCTCGTATGCTTCAACGGCGCTCTCGCCGATCCGGTCGCGCAGGTGGTTCTTTTCCAGGATCGCGATTGACGCCAAGACCTCACCCACGGCGTCCGGCGAGAACTCAAAGGCGGCGTACTCCTTCAACGTTTCGACGGCCGGGCGGCTCGGGTCCCAGTAGAACTGAGCGCAGATCGCCTTGTTCATGTCTTCGTAGATGCCCTCGGAATACGGCATGCCGCCGGAGACCTTGCCTCCCGTTTGATCCCAGAGACGCTGAAAGCGACGGGGCAAGGGATTCGCGCCGTACCCGCCCCAGGGCGCCATGCCCCACATGCTGATCTCGGGGAAATTGTAGAGCGGCAAGCCGCCTGGGACCGCTTCGTCGAGGGGATAGCGAGGGAAATCCTCGTGGGCGTCGGCCATGATGGCATCCAGCCACCCTCCGTCTTTGGCAAGGAGATCGGTCAACCCCTTCCATTCTCCCGCGGGAGGCGTGTCGAACATCCAGGTCGAAAGGACAAACCTGCAGCGCGGGTACTTGCGCCGAGCGACTTCCGCCAACTGCCTGGAGATGCTCGGGAAGCCCTTCGAGCCCCAGGGCCAGCACTCCGCGCAGCCGCAGCCTCCCTCATCGTAGGGCCAGAAGACCACGTAGTCGATCCCGGTCTCGGCGAAGGCGTCGAGCAGGCGCCGCCAGCGCTCGGTCAGGAGTTCTCGAGCCGCCGGCTTGCTCGGACACGTGTTGACGCCGAGGGAGCCCCGTCTGCCCCAGTCGTCGGGGATGGGGGTCCAACGCAGCTCCTCGGGAGTCGTCGAGAAGCTCTGGTTCGGCGCCTGAACCAGTCCGACGCTCAGGCCGATTCGCTTCGCGGCCGCGAAGAGACCTCGCGTCCGCTCGATGTGGCGGCGGGCCTTGGGGTCATCGAAGCCCTCGAACTGGAAATGCGGGAAGGTGACGATAAGAGTGTTGAATCCCCACAGCGCAAGGTCCTCGATGGTGCGCTCCACCTCGGCGAGAGGAGCGGCCTCGTAGTAATTGTTGAAGTGCGTGGCGAGATAGACGCCGCGCATCGCGCCTTTCCCGGCGGAGGCGGATCGGGCGGATCGCCCCGATCCGCGCGATCCGTTCGCGGGAACGGAGCTCCCGCGCCAAGCGCCCGGCGTGAAACCCGCCGCATCGTAACGGGACGTTCGCAGGAACTTGCCGACGCCGTACAGCAACCCGCGCTCGTCGTTCGCGACAATGTCGATCGCTCCGTCCGCTCCATCGACGATCTTGAACCCTTCCTCGCCGATTCCAGGCGCGATGGAGAGCCGAACGACCAGGTCCCGGTCGCCTGACGTCAGGACTTCGGCGCCGCAACGATCCGCGACTTGCCGCTTGAGAACGCGGACGATCGCGTCGACTGTTTCGCCGCCTTTGCATCCAATCTCGACTCGCACCGACCGCGCAGGTTTTCCATGGTCGTTCATCTCGACCGCTTCCCTTTCCGGCGACGCTTGGGCGCCCGATTCCCCCCCGTCCGCGCTCCCGAAGCTAATCCGGCACAGAGGACCCAGTAAGAGCAACAGGCTCGCGAAGAGGGTCCGTCGACGCCGGCCCGGCAAGGGGCGCACGCGATCCTCTCTTCCGCGGTCGCGGCCCAGACTCGCACGTCGGCAAGGCGTCATTGCCATCGGCGTAACCGATCCTCGGCGGCCCGCTTCCGCAACGGGTCCCTTCGCATTCTCGAGCTCCATGCCGCCTGCCGCTCCGGCCTCTCCCCGCGCGCCCTTGGGGCTCACTGGTTCCACACGCCGATGCGGGTGGCAAAAATGTCGCCGTACGATCTCGAACCGTTCGTGGGATTGTAGAGCATGTCGGCGGTGGCGTCCTTCCCGCTGCGCCATCTGTCCCAGAAATCGGGGAAATCCCAATTGTCCCACTTGAGATCCGGCCCGGCGGAGTGCAGGAAGTAGTCCGATCCATCCTGGCCGTCGAGGAATCCATAGGCGAAAGGCTGAAAGGTAGGGTCCGAATTGGTGTCGGCGCGCAGATTCGGGTCGTAGAAAGAGTCGTTTGGAATGGAGGTCAGGTAAGCGACCGGCGTGGTGAGTTGAGACCAAGTTCTTCTATCCTCGTTGCCGTAATCGAAGGGATACCGATTGTGGTCCACACGGTATGCCTCCAGGCCCGTGCGAAGCGTCCGCAGATCGGCATAGACGCGAGCGACTTTCGACCGCACCTGGGCCTCGAGGAAGTTCGGAACCGCGATCGCCGCAAGGATCGCGATGATGGCCACGACGATCAGCAGTTCGATCAGTGTAAACGCCTCATGGCCTCGCCGGTCTGAGATCCGGACTGCGGCCTCGGATTCCAAGCCCTTCGCACTCTCACCATTCATCCCGTTCCAGTCGCAAGCGTGATGCATCAACGTCTCCTCCATTTCCGGCAAGGCGGGACGCCTGTCGCGGACGGCGACCTCGTGCATCGCGTCGCCTCCCACATCGGCAGAGCCGCTGTCCCGCTTGCCACCGAACAGTTAGCCCGCGCTGAGACGCGACCCGCTTGGGGCTTCCCTGTTCACTGCGGGTCGGCGGCCTCGACTTCCGGCGGACGGAGCCAACCTTCGATCGCGTTGTCGGCATGGTAGATGCCGGTCAACTCGCGAAAGGCTTGGCGCAGAGTCTCGCCCCGCAGTTTCCCTTTCCGCTCGTACATCTCCTTATCGATCGAGGCGCGAAGATAGAGGATGCGCCATCGCCAGGATCGCCGCGCCTGGGGCGTGAGTTCCGCGTCCGACTTCTCCATGAGGCCCCAGGCCCGGCGGGCCGATTCGCCAATCCCGTCGCGCGCATGGTTCTCCTCGAGCAAACGGATCGCCGTCAGCGCGTCTTCCACCACGTCGGGACTGAATTCGAAGGCGATGTATTCTCTGAGCGTCTCCTCGGCGGGCTTGTCCGCTTGCCAGTAGAACTGCGCGAAGAGGGCCTTGTTGATGTCTTCATAGATCCCTTCGGAATAGGGGAAGCCGCCGTCGAGGCCGCCCCCTCGTTCCCGCCACTCGGCTTGCAGAGCGGCGGGGCGCGGATTGGCCCCGTAGCCTCCCCACGGCAGCATGCCCCACATGCTGATCTCGGGAAAGCCGACCATCGGCAGCTCGCCCGGAACGCCCAGTCGCTTCGGCAAGCTCGGATCGGCGTCGACGAACTGCTCGGCGAGGATATAGTCCACCCAGTCCGGTTTCTCACGGAACGCCTCGACGAGGCCGCGGTATTCCTCCTCCGTGAAGAACCAAGTCGAGAGTATGATCCTCGCGCCTTTGAACTCCCGGCGCGCGAGTTGGGCCACCGGCTCGGCCATTCTCAGAAAGTGGTCCTGGCCCCAAGGCTGGCAGTTCTTGCACCCGCACCCGCCGGAATCATACGGCCAGATCCAGACGGTTTCGGGCGCCAGGTCCGCGAACGTCGCGAAGTACTCGGCGAAGTTCCCCAGAACGTACTCTTTGCCTCCCGGGACCGAGGGGCAGATGTCCGACTCCATCTTCGCCCCGCGCATTCCCGCCGGGTCCGCCCGGAGGGGCTTCGGGCTGTTGCCGTAACCCTCATTGGCGACAACCCCGAATCCGACGCCCATCCCGATGTCTTTGGCCGCCCGGAGAATCCGGCGAAGGCGCTCGCGGAACTCCGCGGCCTCGGGGTCCTCGAACCCGTTGAAATGATGCATGTCGTACCAGACGCAGAGCGTGTTGAATCCCCATAGTCCCAGGTCCTCGACGTAGCGTTCGACCTTCTCGATGGGCGCGTCGTGGTAGAAATTGTGGAAGTGCGTCGCGAAGTAGATCCCGCGGACCCGCTTCTCCGGCGCCGATGTTCCGCGCCAGAGGCCCGGCGAGAAGCCGCCCCGATCGGTGCGCGACGTCCGCAGGAACTTGCCGACGCCATAGAGAAGGCCGCGCGCGTCGTTGCCGGTGACGTCGATCGCTCCATCCGCGCCGTCGGCGATCTGAAACCCCTCGTCGCCGACCCCGGGTCGGATCGCGAGCCGAACCGCCAGTTCTCCCTCGCCGGCCATCTGGACCTCCGCCTCACACCGGTCCTCGATCTGCCGTTTGAAGACCCGAACGATCCCATCCACGACGTCGGTTCGTTCGCAGATCACCTCGACCCGGATCGATCGCACCGTTTGTCCCCATTTCATCGCGTCGGTCCCCCTTTCATCCCCTGGGGCGTTCATCCCCGCGGGATTCTTCATGGCGCGCTCGGCCGTCCCGCAACCGCCGAGGAGAAGTGCGAGCGCGATGGCGACCCAAACCAGATGTTTCTCGGCGCACAAGGCCATGACCCGAGGACGTTCTCCCGGCGGCATGAATGCGCCTGCTTCGTTGGGCGCTTGTCCCGCGCCAAGCCCGACGCGGTCTTTGCGTCGCCTGGTCCGTCTGAAACAGCTGCGCCTAGTCCATGTGAAACACTTCCCTGAGCGCCTTGGCCACCGGGGAGTGATCCGGGTTTGTCTCCATGATATCGGCCATGTAGTCCCACCATTTGCGCACCACGGGATTGCTCGGAAGATCGGCGGCAGTGTTGTCCTCGCTCAGTTTCTGAAAGGCAAACAGCGTCAGCGACTCCGGGTCGAGATAGATCGAGTAGTCGAAGACGCCCGCCCGCGTGAGCTCGACGCTCAGCTCGGGCCAGATCCGGTCGTGCCGGCGTTTGTACTCGTCCTCGAAACCCGGCTTCAGTTTCATGGCGAAGGCGTTGCGTTTCATCCCCGATCCTCCCCGACTCGCGACGCATCCACAATCCCGCATGGATTGAGACGGACCGGGCCGAGGGGTCCGAGTCCGTGCGCGGCCAATCAACCACAACGTCCGACGCTTTGTCGAACGTTAT
>Ga0315274_10005018_pt1 | contig 19406 bp, 14 predicted proteins | sample YL17G02_20_MG_FD_203700 | JGI IMG/M metagenome (GOLD analysis project Ga0315274, IMG submission 203700) | Sediment microbial communities from Yellowstone Lake, YNP, Wyoming, USA - YL17G02_20 | ecosystem: Environmental > Aquatic > Freshwater > Lake > Sediment | place: USA: Wyoming | collected... | reverse complement strand
TGCACTGAGTGAGAACGGAGAGACTCTTTGCTTACAGTCCGGCTCAAATGGAGTAATCACAGGTTTCAGTGAGCAGGAGAAGTTTGACGCCTCGCAGACAGGTGTATCATTAGGCAGGTACTTAAAGAGCACTGGGGCGTACAACTTTGTCCCGATGAAGGAGCCTACACCTGGAGCAGTTAATTCGTATCCTTTGGTAGGGCCTGTGGTGATAAATGAGATAATGTATCATCCTGATGGTGTGGATGATGCTGAGTATGTGGAGCTGCTCAATATGAGCGGCGGGCCTGTTACTCTGTATGATGCCAATGATGGTGTGAATGAGGCTTGGCGTTTTACGGATGATCCTGATAATCCTGGTATAGACTTTAGGTTTGCGAAGGATAGTCCTGTTACGTTGAATGCTGGTGAGTATTTGTTATTGGTGAAGGACATTACGTTGTTCAGCAGCAAGTACACAGTGCCGCAAGGCGTGAAGGTATTTTCGTGGGGGGCTGGTAAGTTGGACAATGCCGGCGAGAAGATACAGATAAGTAAGCCTGGTGATATTGATCTTCAGGGTACGCGGCATTGGATACGTGTGGACAGGGTTGTGTATAGTGATGGAGCGCATCCGGATAATGAGACGGGAGCGGTTGATCCCTGGCCTACGGATGCGGACGGTTTAGGTAAATCACTTAGCCGGAAGTACACTGACCGCTACGGCAACGACCCGAACAACTGGCGCGCCGCCACTCCAACCCCCGGCAAAACAAATCCATGATGTGCAGCGGTGGAGTCCATCTCGGCTGTTGGTTGTAACTGTCACTTCTGCTGCCTTGTTTGTCAGCCAAGCATTTCTTCAATTATTTCGGCTGCATCTTGCACCATCTTTGGGCAGATAGACCTGAAGAGGCCTTTTTCTACTGCAATCTTGTTGCCTTCGGGCGTGCTTGGGTCGCAACCGAGCAAATCTTTACAGATGATGGAATGGTTGCGAGCCGTGAACCTTTTTGAGAATTCTCGGACCAACTCATAGACCTTTTGTCTTGTATTTCTATCCTGGGAGTTAGTTGGGCAATACCTTAAGCTGATAACCATGAAGGCTCCGGCTACAGCCCCGCAGGTCTCGCCCATGCCCATTCCCATACCAAACCCGGAAGCGAGTGATAATGCTTTATTTCGATTTAGGCCGAACTGTTCACTGTATGTTGCAAGTATAGACTGCGAACAATTAAAGCCCTGTTTGAAAAGTGCGACTGCCTCTTCGGGTCTGGTAGTCATTGTATATGCCCCAATCCTATTACTTCATTCATAGTGATAGAAAATCAGGACCAAAAGCATCGTGTATGGCATCTTCGAGGGTTTCTGAGATAGTCGGGTGCGGGAAAGTTATGCGAGATATTCTCTCGTTTGTGCCTATCAGAAAACGCGCGAGGACAACGAATTCTGTTACCATGTCGCCGACCATTGTAACACCGAGTATTCTATTGGTAGCCTTATCTCTCACCAATCTTACCTGGCCGGATGTTTGGTTGTAGGCAACACTTCTTCCGTTGCCCTTGAAGAATCCTTTTCCGACCACGACATCTAATCCGGCAGCTTTACAAGCCTCTTCGGATTTGCCAACTGAGGCCACTTCGGGGAATGTAAAGATAACTCTTGGTATAAGCGAATAGTCAATCATTTTCTCATTGCCGCCCATTATGTTGACTGTCGCCACCTCGGCTTCTGTTGTCGCACCGTGTGCCAGGTTTGTGGTACCTATCACATCGCCGAGGGCGTAAACGCCGGGTACGTTAGTCTCAAATCTCTCGTTCACCATGATAGCCGGACCATTCATCGAGAGCTTCAAAGTCTCGACGGTTTGTTTGTCGACTGCGGGTCTTCGGCCTACAGAAACAAGCACTTTTTCTGCCTCGATAGTCTGTCCGTTCTCAAGAACTACCTTGGCGGGCGACTGCGTCTTATCCAACGAAGCGACCTTCCGGCCGGTCATTGAATCGATGCCAAGCCTTTTAAATTCACGCTCTAATAATCTACCGACCCACTCGTCCTCCATCGGAATCAATCTGGGTAGCGCCTCAACAATTGTCACTTTCGTGCCCATTGCTCCATAGACGCACGCCATTTCGCAGCCTATCACGCCGCCGCCCACGATTACCATAGATTTGGGTATTTCCGGCAACGACAGGGCTTCCTTGCTACTTATCACGGTCTCGCCATCGAAAGGAATGTTCGGAAGTTGAATCGAGTCCGAGCCGGTGGCCAAGATTAGCTTACCGGCCTCGATATCCAGATTCGCGCCGTTTGATTCTACCTCGATTCGGTTACGTGCAATTACTGTAGCCCGACCTGTAATCATTCTCATCTTGTTCGCCTCAGCCGTGGCCGTCATAGCTTTGCGAAATCCCGCTACGATTGTATTCTTTCGCTGCTGGATTTTAGGCCAGTCGGGTGTTGCCGATGGGATGTCAATGCCCAGTTGTGAAGCATTCTTAGCCGATAGCAGTATGTGGGCTGATGCAAGCAGAGCTTTTGAAGGGATGCACCCCCAGTTAAGACACGTGCCCCCAACATACTCTCTTTCAACGACTGCAACCGAGGCGCCTCTTTGGGCGCACCTCATAGCCGCCCTGAATCCCCCTGGCCCTGCACCAATTACTACAACATCAAACCGTTCCGCCATTATTCAACTCCTTTGAAGTCTTTTTGAGGTTCGATACATGAGGCGTAAAAGGAGCCTTATCTATAAGGCCCTATCTACAAAAAGTCCACTGTTTTTTGGATTGGCAGAAATCGGTTCATTCTCATCACGTATGTTACCTTTTTAGTACGTAAAGTTGAAACTCCCAGATAGTAGGGCCCTCGGTAGCTTTAAGGATGTTCAAACGGATGTATCGTGCCGTGACAGAGTCAAACTGCATCGAACAATCAGGGCCAATCTTCATGCCACGCGCGAATGTCAACCACTGGTTACCGATTTTGTATTGGAGTTCGAATTCCTGAACGCGGTCGTACTCTTCGCTTATTTTTGCGCAATTGAAGGTCGTTGGTTTGCCAAGATCTACTTCGAGCCAACCTTCTTTGACACCATAGTCTGTTGCCCAGCGGGTAGATGAATCGTCATCGACTGCTTTGTCGGGACCAAATTCGCGCATATTCTGGTAGACATTCGAAGCTTCGGCCTTTTTACCTGCTGTTAATGAGTCCGATGATACGTCACGGGGCATGATTTCACTGGCTGGGCCATCGAGTTGAAGAGCGATTATCGTGTCGAGTTTCTGTAAATCGGACTGGGGGAGAGAAATTTCAATGCCCTGCTCGGATTGGTTGACGGTAGCAAGACCCCCAGTTAGTATCGAGTTCCCGATAATCTTTTTTGGTATGGGTGGCAATATGATAGTATCATCCATGCGATTAAGAATGTGGATGTAAATGGTATTGTTCTTGTGTGTGGAGGCGCCCCAGGTCCCCGGTTTGAAGGGACCGCCTCGAGTTTTGTAAACGCTTTGACCGTATCTGCCCAGCCAGTCGCCTATCTCTCTCAGTCGTTCAACTTGCCGCGGCTCGATTTGCCCATTCGGCATAGGACCGACATTGAGAAGGAAGTTACCATCACCTCCCACCACTCTGACCAGGGTATCGATGCATTCTTTGAGCGATTTTAGATGATCGTTGGGTTTCCAGGCCCACTGCTGGCAGATCGTCATGCAGGTTTCCCAAGGGCGGTCTGTGTTGAATTTGCCGATTTTCTGCTCGGGCGTGTCGTAGTCACCGGTATATTCCGCACCTTTATTCGTACCATCCATACCCTCGCGACCTTTGTCTACGCGGTTGTTAATAATAATATTGGGCTGGAGTTCTTTGATGTATTGGTATAGGGATAGCCCTTGTTCATGAGTCCAGGTGGGGTCCCATTCGCCATCGAACCACAAAATGCCGATAGGTCCGTAGTTCGTCAGAAGTTCTCGCAGTTGATTTTTCATATAGGTAACATAGCGATCGAACACCGCATCTTCGACGGTCCGCTTGTCTCCTGCACCGCGAGGCAGATAGTCCGGATGATGCCAATCAATGATGGAGTGGTAAAAGCACAATTTGATACCATGTGCCTGGCATGCTTGCGACAGCTCCTTAATTACATCCCGTTTGAAGGGTGTAGCGGTGATGTCATAATCCGTGTACTTAGAGTCAAAAATGCAAAACCCGTCGTGATGTTTGGAAGTAATCACGATGTACTTGGCTCCCGCCGCTTTGGCGATGCTTACCCATTCAACGGCGTTGAACCGCGTGGGGTTGAATTCTTTATAGAGACTGTCGTAAATCTCAACTGGTATCTCTCTTCCGCGTGACCAACCGATTTCCGTGCCTTTAATGCTCACCGGACCCCAGTGAATGAAGAGGCCGAAGCGAGCCTCTCGCCACCAGGCCATATCCTGCCCTGCAGTATGCGTATCCTTAGCGGACTGTTTAGAGCTCGCGGATTGGGCTTGCTTCGGAAAGCAGCCCATAAACAAGACAATCGCCAGTACAAAGCCGACTTTTTTGAATCTCTTGATTTGTTCATTCGGTATCATGCCTTTTTCCCTTTGCGATTTCATAATAGGAATTGCAATTAAACAAAAATATAATATATCAGACGTCTTGGGAAAATGAAGGTTGAGTATTTCGCGATTTTGCGGTTTCTAAGACCAAGAACAAAAGGTATTGCCATTTCGTGTAACAGAGGAGTACGACGACTTCTTTGCTGCGGAGTGTTTCCATAGCAATTAGTCTCTGGTGGTTATCGTTGACAAGAGTATCTATCACTTTCGCTGGATTCCAGGTGAACGGAAATAGATTCCCTGATATGTTGTAGGCTTTTGGTTCGCAAATAATGGGAGTCTAAATACTTTTGGCAATGGTTGTATGAAGGGCGTCGAACATGCGTATACCGCCGCTGTTCAATTGAAGAATAAGACCTTTTTCAGGATCAACGCCGATACAATTTCCGGTAAACCTCCTCCGGTTGAAAACAAGCGTTACCATTTGTCCCAATTGTGTACTAAGCTGTCGCCACCTGTCTGTCACTTTTGTGCCGTTTTGTTCAGCCGCCTCGAGCCAGTAATCCATTGAGGTCAGCAGTCTTTTTGCGAGTAGAATCCGATCGCACGTTGTTTTGCTTTCGAGGTCGATACTCGTGGCGGCGGATCTCAATTCAGGAGGAAAAGATTCTTTATTTTGGTGGCAATTAATTCCTATCCCGACTATGTAGCTAATCGTGTGTCCGGAGTGTTTTGACTCAACCAAAATGCCGCCCACTTTTTTGCTGTTCAAGAGAATATCGTTCGGCCACTTTATTGCTGCCGTGCCTCGTCCAACCTTACCCAGGGCTTCCGCCACTGCGACGGCAAATGTTAGTGACATCATCTCGCCGCTGAGTTTGCAGCCGGTCAGGACAATTGAGCTAAGAATGCTCTGCCCATGATTGCTGTACCATTTAGCACCGGTCCTGCCTCTGCCGGCGGTTTGTTCCTCCGCGAAAACTACTAAACCATCATTATGACCGTTCTTTATATATTCCGCCGCAATATCATTTGTGCTTGAGGTTCGGTCGTAAACGAGGATTTTCTTGCCGATGCGTTTTGTCTTCAGATTCTCGCGTATTCTGTCGGGGTCAAGCCTGTCCGCCTTTATCATACGACCAGCTCACCTATCGAGTCCGATGTCAACCGCGGCCGCCGAGTGAGTAATTGCCCCCACTGCGATTCTATCGACACCGCACCGTGCGATTGCGGAGACGTTGTTTAGCGTTATGTTCCCGGAGGCCTCGAGCAGCGGCTTTTTATTTTTCCCACACATCTTGTCCCGCATTTCAACGGCGTGTTTGAGTTGCCACTGCCCCATGTTATCGAGCAGCACTATATCAATACCGGGTATTTCCAGGACATAGTTGAGCTGGTCATCGACATGGTCAACCTCAACAGCGACGAATTTGGCCCCCTTAATTTTTTTGGCCTCTTCGACAATTTTTCGTAACTTTGGCTGAAAATTCCGCCCAAGCTCTGCCAAATGGTTGTCCTTAATCAGAATGCCGTCGTATAGTCCGATGCGGTGATTGTATCCTCCGCCGCAGCGAACAGCATATTTCTCCAGGATTCGCCAGCCCGGCAACGTTTTTCTCGTATCGTATATTTTTGTTTTGGTTCCCCGAACAGCACGCACATACTTGCCGGTCGTGGTCGCTATCCCACTGAGCCTTTGCAGGAAGTTCAGTATAACGCGCTCAGCGCTTAGCATAGCGCGCAGAGGTCCTTCGATTGTGCCAAGTTTGCACGCCACGTGGGCGGCCTGGCCGTCGCCAACATATACCTTCAGTCTGAGCCTTTCATCGTAGTGTTTGAGAATCTCGCGGACGACATCTATTCCGCATACGATTATTTCCTCGCGAGAGACTATATTTGCCTTGGCTGTAGTGTCATCTCTAAATAGGATATCTGTCGTTAAATCGCCCTGACCGAGGTCTTCTTCAACCGCCATTTTTATCAGCGGTATTGCTTTTGCAATGTTGAGTTTTCGCATCATTTTTTGCCTTTACAAGTTTTCTCAGAATCGTAGCGACGCACACATACCCTCGGCATAGCTGACAAGCTATGTCCGTGAATGTGTATCTTTAATTGGCTGGTTCGATTATCCTGTGTACCCGCTGGCGGCAACGCGAGGCGAGTTGACTACGGGACGCAGCCCAGGTCTGAGAATATTAGTCAACCTGACGTTAAGGCTCTTATTGCCGGCATTATGGTTCACTATCGAGTCTAAAATCCTCAAGCTCCGATTGTCGAAATTCTCCTCCTCGAACTCCTCAGCTTCTTCATCGTCTTCATCTTCGTCCTCTTCATCCTCTGCGTCTTCGTCCTCGTCCGGAAGATCTTCGTTCTCGACCTCCTCTTCATCAAAGTCTTGATCCACTGCATCATCCGACCGGTCTGATGAATACGTTGTGCCCCCGATCGTAAATGCGCTCAAGTGGCCGCAGCACTCGAGCCACGTTCGCGTCAGGAACTCGTCCAGATCAAAAAATCGCGCACATGCAGGCACTCCAAGATGACTGGTTATCGAACCTTCACCGGACGTCCTGCCGCACAAATTGCACTTACCTACCGATGTCTGCTTTGCCACTGGTTGGTCCTCCCTATGGATTGTTGATTTATATGCTTTAATAGGAATAATGGGTTTGTTCTCCATTATTGTTCTCTTGCCCTTTTTGGAAAAGTTTTTAGTCTTCTTTTTGCCTTGTCTTTTTTGTCCTTGCTTACGAGCACTAATTCCGGCAGCTCTTTGAGTTCCTTCAGCTGGTCTCGCAGAGAAGCTGCCCGTTCAAAATCCAGCGCCTCGGCTGCTTCCAGCATGTCCTGCTCAATCTGCGATGCCAATTCAACCTTATCATATTCGGCCTCACCAAACCGGATCGCCTCACGTGCGACACGTCTGGCTTTGATCTGCTCTGTCAGACTCCTGCGTATTTCCTTCCTTATCGTTTCAGGCGTAATATTATGTTCCTGATTATAACGTAGCTGAATTTTACGGCGTCTGTCTGTTTCGTCAATAGCTTTTTGCATGGACTCAGTGACCGTATCGGCATACAAAAAGACCGTTGCGTTCACATTTCTCGCAGTCCTGCCGATGGTTTGTATCAACGAGGTCTGACTTCGCAGGAATCCTTCCTTGTCCGCATCAAGAATGGCAACCATAGAAACTTCCGGCAAATCCAGGCCTTCTCGAAGCAGATTGATACCTACAAGAACGTCGAAATTGCCGCTTCGCAAATCTTGCAGTATCTCGACCCTTTCCAGTGTGTCGATTTCACTGTGCAGATAACGGCACTTAAAACCTTTCTTTGTCACATAACTTGCCAGGTCTTCTGCCATTCGTTTGGTTAGTGTAGTGACTAACACTCGCTCTTTTGCCTTTACACGTTTCTCAATTTCGTTGAGAAGATGCGCGACCTGATTTCTGGCCGGCTGAATAGAAATCGGCGGGTCCAGAAGACCTGTAGGTCTAATTATCTGCTCTACCACCTCTTGGTTGCATTTCTCTAACTCGAAAGGCCCAGGTGTGGCGGAAACAAAAACAACCCTCGCCCAATTCTCCTGAAACTCCTCAAATCGCAAAGGCCTGTTGTCGAGCGCGCTGGGTAGCCTGAAACCGTGTTCAACAAGAACCTCTTTTCTGCTTCTGTCGCCGGCCCACATCGCCCGCAGTTGAGGGATCGTGACGTGGGATTCGTCTGTAAACAGTAGAAAGTCTTTCGGAAAGTAGTCTATAAGAGTGTACGGCCTTGCCCCGGGTGGAAGGCCCGCCAAGTGTCGCGAATAGTTTTCGATGCCGCTGCAGTAACCCACTTCCTGCAGCATCTCGATGTCGTACATCGTACGAGCTTGGAGCCGCTGGGCTTCCAGCAGTTTGCCTTGCCTGCGAAACTCCTGCAGCCGGGCATCAAGCTCTGCTCTAATACCATCAATAGCACTTGTCATCCTGTCAAGAGGCGTAATATAATGCTGGGCGGGGTATATGAAAACCTGCTCCTCGGTGGCCAACACTTCCGAAGACACCGGGTTTATATAACTTATCTGCTCAACTTCATCTCCAAAGAATTCCACTCGAATCGCGAAAGACTCGTAAGAAGGATGCAACTCCACCACATCGCCCCGTACTCTGAATGTTCCACGTTGAAAGTCGATGTCGTTTCTCGTGTATTGTATATCCGCCAGCTTGCCTAACAGCGAATTTCTGTCGCAGCAATCACCTATGCGAATAGCGACAACACTTGCTTTATAATCTTCGGGTGAACCGAGGCCGAAAATACAGGAAACCGAAGCTACAACAATGCAGTCGTTTCTGGTTGAAAGGCTCGTGGTAGTGGATAGCCGCAACCGGTCAAGATCCGAGTTCTTCGAGGCGTCCTTTTCTATGTAGATGTCCCGCTGAGGAATATACGCCTCCGGCTGATAGTAATCGTAGTAGCTGACGAAGTACTCAACAGCATTTTCGGGGAATAGTTCCTTGAATTCCTCGTATAACTGGGCCGCCAGAGTTTTGTTGTGCGATATAACCAGCACAGGCAGATTGAGTTCGGCTATTACATTGGCCATTGTGAAGGTTTTGCCGCTGCCGGTAACGCCCATTAGCGTCTGAAATTTCTTTCCTTCACGCAAGGCTTCCGCCAGGCGTCCGATAGCTTGTGGCTGATCGCCCGCCGGCTGAAACTGAGTGTTGATCTTGAATTTACCCATGTATTAGCTGTCCTGCTATGCAAACATCCGCTACCTATCATGGCTTTGTTTGACCTGTAGCCGTATTGAACTAACCAGACCCGCTGTAACAGGTTTGACCTGGTCCATGTCCTGCGGTTGAAATCGGTCGCCATAACGTGCAATCAATGCCTTGTAGTCGGGCAGTGGATGACCGGCCATATAATTGATTGCAAGATTAGCAACCACAATCCGAATCCTATTCTCGCCACTGGTTATAAAACCGGTTACGTCAACCCAATATGGCGGACACCAGACCGAACCGGCTCGTTTGTCGTTCACATAGACAACCGCCGCCTCACGCACCGGAGCCTCGATCAGCGCTTGCATACGCCCCCTTCCACCGGCGGTCATCGGTTTACTCTCGCCAAAGTCAAGACGCAGCTTGAGACCGTCCGAAAACATCTCGCTGGGAACGGTTATCTGTTTTTCGTAAGTGGCCGTCCCGGAGAAAAATCTTGTTGCTTCGTCATCCGTCCACGACCGTAGTGTCTCCATCTCAATAGGTTTAGCATTCTTTCCAAAGGTAACTTTCCAGCCGTTGCTCAAATCGAGCGCTGGCGGAACGACCGGGACTTGTTTTGCGGCGGGATGGGCAGGTAAGCTGCGTTTCGTAAATACAAGAATACGGGAACCATACGGTTCAAGATCAAGAGCAACCACAGTACCGTCCCCAGGCGGGTCAGCAATATCTGCCGCACTGACGTTGCCTGTCATCGGATCCCACCACTCCGGCTGCATCGATTTGATTCGGAAAGTTGCCTTTACAGTTTTGCAATCGTTGCTTGTGTTGGCAAGGAAATAAACTTCGTCAACTTTGGTCCGGCGGTGAACGAATCCGATTTCCGGCGCTGCCGGCACGAATTTAACATCGGGCGGCAGCCGCTTGGCCAGCGCCTCGCCGAACCCGTTTTCCAATTCCAAGAAGATCCCAGGCGCACCTTGATCTTTGAATAAGCGTTGTGTGATTGTTTGGACTGTTTTCTGGTCATCCTCCGTGGCCTTAAGACCCGGTGCCAGCGATGGGATGTTCCTCGTAGTGATGAGAATACCGCCGCCGCGCGCGAATTCGTCGAGTTTCCTTATCGTCGTAGGTGGTATCCGCTCGACACCTGCAAGAACAACCACCTTGTATCTCACGTCGCCAAATGCCAGTGTCCCATTCTCGACTTTGCCTCGCACGTCGAGAAGCCCGTCATCAAAAAAATCCAAGTTGTAACCCGATTCGAGAATCCGGGGTACAATATCTCGCCCAAGCCTCATTGATACAGCGGCATTCATAGAAACCCGCCCTGGCGTAAAACTCGCCCACGCATCGCTGTTGGAAAGGTATAACGCAACATCGTTACTCGGAGTTCCTTGCCGCATCATGTAGCTAACTCGCTGTAGGTACTTCGCCACGTCGGGCATGACGATCCACCAAGGATTCTTCTCATTGAACACACCGGCTGCATAAAAACGCCATCCTGGATACTCAACACCCTCAGCCGTATAAGGCCAGCCATGTCCGATGAGTTGATTTATCCCTTGTAGAAAATGAAGGTCAGCCTCAGCCTTCATATCCAATGGGGTCGCCCGAAATACCGGGGAGTGCAGCCACGTCCAGGTCTCGGAACTCGTAACCTGGCGTCCCAGTAGGTGATTGGCCGATGACGCCCACCGCGTCTCGCGGAAGCCCTTCCACGCGTCGCCTTCGCCTTCACACAAGTCGGCGAAGGCATAGCTGTAAAGCGCCGCCGGAGGTGTGCCGTAGCCCTGAATGCGGAACCGCGTGTTGTTTGCTTTCGCCCATTTTGCGAAGGCGGTGTTGAAGGAGTCATTGAAAAGCTCCGTGATTGTTTTCCCCCAATCATGGCGTATCTCCAGGTTTTTCGGACCGATGTCGCTGAACAGCGCCGGAAGATAGGGTCTCAGGTCGTAGCCTCGGCGTTTTTTGAATTCATCGAGGAAATTGTAGGTCCAGTCTTCGCCGCCCACCTCCAGGCTGTCGCAGAAGACCGCGTAGGGCGGGTTGGGGTCGCACGCCTTGACCGCAGGGATTGCGATTTCCTTTATAAACTTGTCGATAACCGCCGGGTTATAGTGGTCGATTACAAAACCCTCTGCGCCATACGCCGCCCGCTTAACCTTCATACCCGTCTGGCTTGCGATAAAGAATATAACTTGATTCTGGTCGCCAAAATCCTCCGGCAATTGAGCGTCGTTATTCCGAATCTCTATTTCTTTATAAGGATTCTCACCCGGTTGAACGTTCTTTACCGGGCCGATGAAGGCCGCGAAAATCTTTTCACCTTCACGTACTTGTGGAACAGGAATCCGCACCGGCGGACTTTGGCCCGCTGTGATCCGGACATTCTGCATCCGCAGCCGGCCCGCTGCCTCGTTGGCCGGGAACTGCGGGCCGCCGTAAGGCCAACCGCTGCCTAACGTCAGGTCCATCCGCAATCCGAGCTCCTTCGCCTTGTCCGCCGTAAATGTCAAAGCGTCGAGGAACTCCGGCGACATGAACTTGAAGTTACGAAGGCCCGGTATCTCGTCGTCAATCGCCAGAGGGTATGTCGGCTGCACCTCGAATCCACCGATGCCGCCTTCCTTCATTAATTTCATCTCCCGCTCTAACTGCGATTTAGTCACAGCCGGCCCGAACCACCACCAACGCATCATGATCCGCGCATCGTAAGGCGGCTGAGCGAAATCCCGCTGAAGCTGGTCGATATCCGCTATGCACAGCGGCACCGCCGATAACAGTAATATGACGACCAATATGAATTTTGAACGAATCATCGTAATTCTTGCATCCTGAATTAGGTCAGCAATATTATAATGCACACGATGTTCACTTTCCATCCCACGAAACAATTGAAAATGAAGTGACAAGGCGAATATAATGTAGGTTAAGTCAATACATTAATCCAAAAATGTCTTTTAAAAAAGTATTTAATGCAATGGAAAAAAGCTTTTATGGTAACGACTGAGTTATGTTCTGTAACGTTCGTGAAATCCTCGCGAATACTGGTGCTCTGCGCGACGCTTATTCTCATGAAAGCCGATTCAATTGCGTTGGCCGCGGATGCTCCGGTGACGCCGAATCCGAATGCTCCGCCCGCTACGAATGCGCTGGCAGTCACGAAGGCACCTGTGGTTTCGGATGCCGCGGCTACGGCTATGCCTGATGCCCGTTTGGATTACACGCCGGGAAAGGCCCCGAAGTTCTGGTCTATTGCCACAGCCGAAACCATCATGGCCCGCTGGCCGGACTACTCGAAGGCCTACTTTAGTTCCTGGACCTACGTGAACGGCTATGCTCTCTACGGCTTCGACATGCTCTATCGCGCCACCGGGGACAAAAAGTACTTCGATTATGCGAAGCGATACATCGACCAGTTCATCGACGAGAATGGCAACTTCCACGGCGTTCCCAACGCCAAGGGTCAGACGCGGGACATCAGTTTCAGCAATCTCGACAATATGATGACCGGTAACACAGTCGTGATGATGTATGAATACACCAAGGACGAGCGATACAAGAAGGCCGCAGAGAAGATCCGCCGTACATTCGATGATTATCCCCGCAACAACGACGGCGGATTCTGGCACGCCCGGGGTATGCACGGTCAGATGTGGATTGACGGGATTTTCATGGGCCAGATGTTTCTGATCCGCTACGGCAAGTCTATCGGCGACACCCAGTATTGCTGGGACGAGGCCACCAAACAGATGACCGTTTATGCCAAGCGGGCTCAGAGGGGTGACTCGGGTCTTTATCTTCATGGTGTTTATGAACGAGGGCATGGTGAAAGGGAGTGCCGCTGGGCTGACCCGAATACCGGCCTGTCACCGGAAGTCTGGAGCGAAGGGCTCGGCTGGTACGCGTTGATTATGGTCGAGACGCTGGCCGATCTGCCCAAGGACCATGCCATGCGGAGTGAGATGGAGGACATCTATCGCCGCCTCGCTGCCGGCCTCAAGCGGACCCAGGACCCCAAGAGCGGTCGCTGGTTCCAGGTGGTGGACAAGGGCAATCAACCGGACAACTGGACCGATACCTCCGGCAGCGCAATGTTCACGTACACAATCCAGAAGGGAATCGAGCTGGGCCTGATCGACAAAAAAGAGTACTCGCCGGTGGTCGAAAAAGGCTACAGGGGTATCATCGAAAACGCGAAGATCAACGACAAGGGGTTGGTGGACATCTATAGCGCCTGCGACGGCCTCGGGGTTCAGGCCAGTTACGAGCGCTACATCAAATACAGAAAGATGATCAATGCCAAGGAAGCTGTCGCGGGTTTCCTATGGGCCACGGCGATCGTCGAAAAACCGGAGCTGGAAAAACTGAAAACAAGGTGAACCGCAGAAAACTTGGCGATTTCAAGGCTGTGGAGGCGAGCAAGGTGTGGTTAACGGAAAAAAAGTCGCGGGTGCGTCCGGCGATTCATCCGTTTTCGCTATATCTGAAGTAAATCAGAGCAATCAACTATAAGGAAGATTGTTTTGCGGACACTATCAAATCCCATCTAATTTCTTCAGTATCTCGACCCGCAACACGAATCGCCATGACTGGGCGAGGGTTTTGGGTCTTATAACGCTGCAGCTTGGTCAAGGGGCTGCCGATACAGGTCGATAAAGAAAAACAGAAGGATGTGCTTGGTGAATTGTGTAGGTCACTGCCAGGCAGCTACTTGGGGAAACATGGCTGGCTGGCGAAATGAGAAAGGCTTATTGGAAACAAGGTCTGCAACCTGACCATGGGCCGGCCTGATAGGATTGCGGTAGCTTTTGTAGGTTGCTCTATGATAGCGCGTGATAGGGGGCCTCAAAATATGAGGCTGGGATTCTCACTTGTTGAGCTTATTATAATCGTGGCTGTGTTGGGAATACTTGCTGCTATTGTGGTGCCGCAATTTCAAGAAGATTCCACAAAGGCAAAAGAGGCGGTGGCTAAGGATAGCTTGAGGATATTGCGTAGTGTCATAGAACTTTATGCAGCGCAACATGGCGGTGTTCCTCCGGGCTATCAGAATGATAACGCCACCGGCGTCCCGAGCAGTGTGATTTTCCTGGATCAGACAGTTACCAGTGGACGATATCTGAGGAAAATGCCCAAGAATCCATTCAACAATATGGACAGTATGCTGGTAATACCCAATAGTGGAAGCTTGCCGACTGCGACAGGTGTGTTCGGGTGGGTTTACCAGCCGGCCATAAAGACAATCAAGCTCGATTGGACCGGCAACGATAAGGACGGCATCGCGTATTTCAACTACTAACCAAGCAGCTTGTTGTGGGTCAGTCCACCTGTTATACTCCTGATTCGTGATATTGTTTAGGGGAATGCCGACATGACCAGAGTTAGGAATATTCTGCCCATGCTTATCCCAAGTGCGACAGTGTTTTTTTCCAGTGCGTGCATAATGATCTTGGAGCTTGTGGCAGGTCGCCTCATAGCCCGCTATCTCGGCTCGTCGCTATATACCTGGACATCGGTGATAGGTGTTGTACTGGCGGGTATTGCGATAGGGAACTACCTCGGAGGACGGATTGCAGACCGATTTGCGGCCAGGAAGGCTCTGGCGGTCTTGTTTGCACTGTCTTCGGCATCGTGCGTGGTGGTTGTGGTTTTGAACAATCTCATTGGTGACTGGATATGGCTATGGCGGCTAAGCTGGCCGATGCGAGTGTTTACGCATGTCTCATTGGTGTTCCTGTTTCCTTCAGCGCTGCTGGGGACAATCAGTCCTGTTGTTGCGAAGATGGCGCTGGACCAGGGGCGTGCGACAGGCAGGACTGTTGGTAGTATTTACGCATGGGGGGCGGTGGGTAGCATTGCTGGGACTTTTTTGGCAGGTTTTCTTCTGATAGCTGCGTTCGGCACAATTGCGATCATCTGGACCATAGGTGGTGCTATGCTGCTTATGGCTATTCTGTATTGGGCGAGGTTCTGGGTGCTTTATGTATGGGCGGCGGTTTTTATTGCATTAGTAACCATGGGGATGGCACCGGTGGATTGGGCTAAGCGTGCCGGAGCATCGACGGCACTTAGAGAAAAGTCGGATCCGAGCGTTATCTATGAGGCTGAAACCCAGTACTGTTATGTTGCGGTCAAGCGTATCTCGGACAAGCCGGACAAACGCATGTTCATGCAGGATAAGCTCATACATAGCGAGATAATGATTGACGATGTCACAAATCTACAATACTTCTACACGAAGATATATGCCGGTTTAACGCGTGGACTGAGTAAGAACAAAGAAGATCTTTCCATAATGGTGATAGGCGGAGGCGGCTACGCGTTTCCACAGTATATTGAGAAGTTTTGGCCTAAAAGCAGCGTGGAGGTTGTGGAGATTGATCAAGGTGTCACCGAGGCCGCCATGCAGGCCTTTGGATTACCCAGGAATACGACAATCAAGACAATTTGGATGGATGCAAGAAACTATGTCGATCAGCTTATAGAGCAGAAGCGCACCGGCGGCCCGGTGAAGCACTACGATTTCATCTACGAAGACGCCATAAACGACTACTCGGTGCCTTATCAGCTTGTGACTAAAGAGTTCAATGACAAGATAGCCCAGATACTCGCTGATGACGGTGCTTATATGGTGAACCTCATCGACATATACGGCAGTGCACAGTTTCTGGGGGCGGTGGTCAATACTCTTAAAGAGACGTTTCCTTGTGTGCACGTGATTACCGGCGCTGCAGACCTGCCGATGCTCAGAAATACTTTTGTTGTGGTTGCCTCTAAGCTGCAGTTTGACCCGAAAGGTATTTTCTTACAGTACAGCAAGAACATGAAGCTGTGGTATCTGAATGAGTCGGAAATTGAGTACCTGCGGCAAAAGTCCGGCGGGGTTGTGATAACGGATGACTACTCGCCTGTTGAAAACATGTTGGCTCCGGTTGTACGGCAAAGTGCGAGGGATATTCTGGCGGAAAAATATCTTCAGGAAGCAGTAGAATTTCAGAAGCAGGGCAAGTGGGACCGGAGCATTGAGAAATACCAGGCCGCCGTACATTTGAACCCATCGATGTCTATCAAGGCCTACAATGAAATGGGCTTGATTTATGCGTCGCAGGGTAATCTGGAAGAAGCAGCAGATGCCTTTCGTAGTGCTATTGCGTATCATGAGAAAGCGGGCACAGGGGAAAGTGCAATTGCTTCGATATATCTCAATCTCGGCACTTTGCTACGGAATATGAAAAAAGCGGAGGAATCTAAAAAGAATTTCGCCGAGGCTGCTAAGTGGTTCCGCGTGGAGGCAGAGGAAAATCCCACCTCGGTTGTGGTTTGGGATCGACTGGGCGATGCGCTTGCCTCAATGGGTGATTTCAAGAACGCGTCAGAGGCATTTGGTAAGGCTGTCGCTTTGGAGCCTACCGAATCGACGTATTACCAGAAGTTTATGAAAACGTTAGAATATCAGAGTTTAGATGAGGCGATCGCTGTTGTGAGGCAAGAGTTTCGACTACTGCAAGATCGCGGCCACAAAGAGACCGCCGGTCAACTTGCTAAATACCTTGAGTTTCTTGAGTTTCAGAAGTCGAAACAACAGAAGTAGAGGGGTTATTGAGGGACGATTTTTTCAAAGACGAGTGTCTCTGTGGTTCCATAAACAAGGTCGCCTGAGAAGTCGAAATTTGGATGCTCTCTGGTATGGCCTGTATATTGGGGGAAGCTTGTCCATTCGACCTGCCAGGTATTGCCGGTGGGGGCGACTCTTCCGACAAATACATCCGTTGATTTGCCTTCGAGAATATTGTCACCCATTTCTACTCGCAAGCTATCAAGAACAATTTTTATGGTTAGCTCTCGGGTGCTGGGAACGTAATGCACTGTCCATTGGCCGGGCTGGAATACTCCTTTTCCACCGGTTATTGTCGGAACTGTAGTTAGCTGGCCGGGGGGTATTCTTACTCGGCCAAGGGCGATCACTGCAGAGGTTATTTTGCCATCCGCCTCAAAAACGAATTCCCAACCTTCATTATTAGAAGCCCTCCATGTGCCGACTAAGAATTTGGGGAATTGCGAATTCTCTTCTATTGCCACCTTAACTGCGTCACCAGCCTGATTACGGCCGGGCGAATTTGCAGCGTTGGATGGTTTGTCCTTTTTCAGCGAATCCTGACAGCCGTAGAGGGCGACAATTAGAGAACATACAACCATGTATCTGAGCAAACGTTCCATAGGATATACTACCTTTGAATCACTAATCTCGGAAAAAACGACCACAGAAATAATAGCTTATGGGTGTTGTCATTGGCAAGATAAAAACGTTGCGTGATGAGATAGCGGCAGGCATTTTCAAGCACGAATCTGTTGTCGAATTCCACAATCATCAGATAATCCTCTAAACCAATATTTTACGAAAATACCTATTTTTGCCGAACAAACCTTAAATTACGTGTTTTTTCACATCAAGTTTGTTGTAAACTGGAAACTGTTATTTCAGCGAAAAGACTTTGGTGTGGCTTCCATTTTCTTGTTTTGAGATGCTAACTATTTATTATACAATCACTTAGCTCAATTTTTATTGACATAAAAACTTTACTTAAAAAACATGCGATCTTCACAAATATTTAGAGCAATTTTTTTGTTGTGATAAGACCGGAGTTATGGGTATAATGCTTATAGTAAGGGCCGTTAATGTCGGCGATTTGGCGCAATTACATGATTTGCACTATCTTAGCTTAAGTGTTGGTATGTATAAGGCCCTAAGAGAAAATCTTCGTCTGCCCTTTTTGAATAGATCTCCAAGGATGTCAGACACAATACACCGGAGTGAGTCGCCCCGGTTACAAAATCGTCAAATCTTCTGCAATAATCGAACTTGGGCAACCAGTCCCATAATAAATCATTCAATAAGCCTGATAGAACATCCAGTCTATATTGAAGCTCCTTCATTGCAAATAAACATTCTCTTCGATAGGTAACGCAATTTTTGATGATAAAACTCTTGAAACAACGAGACTATTTGGTGTGTGGCCAAAGTATAAATATTTTATAACCCTTATTTAAAAGGAGAAACGTTATGTTCAAAAAATTGTTTTATTTTATTCCTTTTATTATCGTATTCAGCCTGGTCGGAACAGCGGCCGGGTGGACCGGTGTGAATGTAGGTGATGAAGCAGCCATTGGCACCAGTACATTCGACCAAGCTACAGGTACCTGGACTATAAAAGGATCCGGTAACGACATTTGGAATACTGCAGATGATTTTTTCTATGAGTACAAATACCTAAAAGGGGATGGTTCGATAACCGCCCGCGTGGTGAGTATTGGCGGGCCTGGCACGGACGAGTGGAGAAAAGCCGGCGTCATGATGCGTGAGTCTTTAGCTGGTGAATCAACACATGCCATGATGATAGCGACGCCGACATCGGGCCATGGGGTATCATTCCAGAGGCGTCTCACTACAAATGGCAGTTCGTCTAATAACGATGCCGTGCAGGCTTTGCCTGTTTGGGTTAGAGTGGTACGTCAAGGTGACAGTTTCACAGGCTATATCTCGCAAAATGGCACTACATGGACCCAGGTGGGCACCGCACAGACTATAGCGATGAGGGGTAAAGGCGGCTATACTGGCTGTTATATCGGTCTGTGTGTGACTTCTCATACGGCTGGCACACTGTGCGAGTCCAAGCTTGACAATGTAACCTTGGTTGGCGATATTTCAGATACGCCACCGCCAATGCTAAAGGCGTGGACCCCCGTCCCTGCTGATGCGGCTATTGGTGTGCCTTATCCGATGATGTCGTGGACCGCAGGTGATACCGCAGAGTTTCATGACGTGTACTTCGGTACGACTCCAACGCTCGGTCCTGCAGATAAAAAACCGCCGCGCCTTCCTAAAACGTACCTGTTTTACTACTATACAGGTATCATCACTCCCGGCAAGACCTACTACTGGCGTATCGATGAGGTCGAATCAAACGGCACAACGATTTACACCGGAGACGTCTGGAGCTTCACGGCTGCGCCTTTAACCGCGTATTCGCCGAGTCCGGTCAACGGCGCCAGGTGGATACCCGCTGCCGGGCTGTCTCTTACATGGTATCCCGGCGCCAATGCTCAGTCACGCGATGTTTACTTCGGTACCAATAAAGCCGACGTAGAAGCAGGCACCGGCGGCACAT
>Ga0315274_10005016_pt1 | contig 19412 bp, 15 predicted proteins | sample YL17G02_20_MG_FD_203700 | JGI IMG/M metagenome (GOLD analysis project Ga0315274, IMG submission 203700) | Sediment microbial communities from Yellowstone Lake, YNP, Wyoming, USA - YL17G02_20 | ecosystem: Environmental > Aquatic > Freshwater > Lake > Sediment | place: USA: Wyoming | collected... | reverse complement strand
TGGCGAGGCGACGAAGAATGTGCCCGATAATGTTCGCACCCAATATCCCCAAGCCCCTGGAAAGAAATGGCCGGCATGCGTGATAAGGTGATCCATTCCTACTTCGACGTGGACAAGGAAATCGTCTGGCTGGTAGTCAAAGAGCGCATCCCGGCGCTGCGGCCGTTTGTCGAACAGATCCTGCGCGACCTGGAGGACCAGGGAGGGTGACCAGCGTGTACCTCCAAGGGATGGTGCACGCCATCCGGTTTGACGCCCTGCGTGACAAACGAGCTTGCTCCTTTGTTGAGGTAGCCGATGGCCGGGCCGCCACAGAGCCTGCCGGATCCCCCAGACCTCCGAGGTCTCAAATGCCGCGCCGAGAACTGTGCGCTACGCCACGCGCTTACCAGAGTGTGTGGAGGGCACTTGTGCCGGGACGTTTTCTACTGGCTGACCATCCCCTATTGACACACGGTTCCACTCGTGGTATAGTCCAGCACGGGGGTGCGGTGGGGCGTGACCTAATCTCCTCTGTGCCAAAACCCGCCTTGCACCCAAAGGGGACTTTCTTCCTCTGTGAGGTTCCCAATGACTAATCGACGGCCGAGGTCGAGCGAGGGATGCTTCTTTGCGGAAGGTCAATGCTAGTATGCTTAGACCCACGATGGCTGAGTGGTGCAACATAGATCTTGACAGTGGGTGCTTGGCATTGGCCACTGGAAGACGGCCTCGCAGTGGAAGTGGGACGGATGGAGGAGCCATCTCTTGTCTCCGGGCAATGGGGAGAATCGCGGAGTGAGCAAGTACATCGGCTCAACTGTGCTTCGACAGGTCCTTGACCTGCGGCTGCTTGTCGCCCGAGCGGGCGAGAGCGATAGCCTCTCATGGTGGGATGACCATGCCCTGACACAGCAAGGACAATGGGCCCTAGAACGTCTCTATCCCCGCTACGCGCCGTACGCGGGGACTCGCCTAGCCATCGACGCTGCGGCCATCGTCCATGCCAAGACCATCGGGCAGAGGCCAGCGGTGACACTGTTCTGGTTCGGGGCGGAACTGGACACGCGGGTAATGCGCCAGCTGGACCTGCTGCGTATGGACCAAGAGGCGCTGACAATTGCGCCTGCCGTGTGCTCACCAAGCGAGTTAGACGCTGTGCTGAGGGGCACAATTGAGATGACAGAAGAGGATCTTGCCATTGCAAGATCCGCAGCGGTCAACGCCAGCCTGGTCGAGCTGGGGGCCGTGGGCGAGGTTGACTTGTGGTTAGAGGACAAGCTGCAAACTATTGCCCGCCGATTGGCCGCGGCATACACGTTGTCTGACTCCCAGCGTTTGGTCGTGCCATACTATCGACTGAAGAATGTCTAGGGGATATCCGTGACCGACAGCCCAAGCAAACGCGTCTATACCTCCAGGATCATCAAGGCCAGTGGCCTCCTGGCTGACACCAAGAGCTTTTTTGCCTTCTGGGATGAGAGCAAGACACCCGAGCAGAACTTTCGGGAGGCCAGGCACGCAAACATCTTCGGAAAAGCGTCGCGGACCCGCGTCGAGGACATCCTGACAATCTTCCGTCAGCGGTATTGCCTCAACGATAGCTGTGATGTGGCGCTTCGCCGTCTTGTACGCTCAGGTGTGCCGGCGGAAATCGTCGACCGCGTGTTGTACTATTACGCAGCGCTGGCCGATTCACTCATGTATGACTTCGTGACGGAATATCTGTACGATCTCCACAGGCGCGGACGACATGTTATCACAAGCGAGGACGTCCTCGAGTTTGTAGCGGAAGCCGTTGCTCACGGACGTACGGCCGATCCCTGGGAATCCGAGAATACCCGAAGCCGAGTAGCGAAGGGCCTCTTGGCGACTCTAAGAGACTTCCGCATACTAAGTGGTCCAAGGCGCTCGACGAAGTCGAAGACTCTTGCTCCGGTGCATTTGCCCGTCGAAGCATTTGTGTTCATCGCTTTCCATATCCGCCGAGATGTCCTCTCTGGCGATCGCCTGCTGCGCCACCCGCACTGGCAGCTCTTCCTACTCGATGTGGATGCCGTTGAACGCCTTTTCATGGAAGCCCATCAGTTGAGTCACCTGCGCTATGAAGCTGCGGGCAGCGTCGTCCGCGTCGAATTCCCTTATGAAGACCCGGTGATTCTAGTGGATGCTCTCGTAGAGAGGTGGCGGATGTGGAATCGCTGAAAGAGCGCTTGGCTGTCCTGGAAACTAGGCTCACAACTCCCGGGGAGATGATAGGCAACTACCCCGACCTGCCCTTTGCGATTTTCTGGTACCGGCCGGGTACGGAGTGGGCGCTGCGAGACGAAGTGCGGCTGCTGGCGGTACGGGTGCGGGAGAAGACGGGGAAAGGAGTCGAGGTGATTTCGCTGGCCGAACTCCTATGGGAGGCGATCGACGAAAGTGTAGGGGTGGAAGCGCTCGCTGAGGCAGAGCGGGACGTGGGGTTCGGCCGGACCCAAGACACAGTCCACAGCATTCTGACCCGTGATCGGCCCTTGCCAGAGCTGCTATCCGGTCGCATGGCCGACCTATCCCCCGACCGGCACATTGTCTTACTGACCCGTGCTGCGGCATTTGCTCCTACAATCTACCAAATGTCTGCGCTGCTGGAGCAACTCGCAGCACAGCAGGTCCGCGTGCCGACGGTTCTGTTCTACCCCGGCGGGAGGGATGGCCCGACTACGCTGACCTTTATGGAGTTGCGCGAGCGGGAGGCAATGGGCAACTACTTCGTGCCAATCTACTGATGGACAAAGAGACACGCAACCACATCAAGAACGGCGTGCTGGAAGCACGGCGCATCCTCGAGGCAGACATAGCCGAGCAATTGGAGGGCTTCTACGGCGTCGCACGTTCCGGAAAACTGCAGCCGCCAGGGACCATGCCTACCCTGCGCGATCACCCCCAACTGTGGCACCGTCGAAAGGAGATAGACGCAGCGCTTGATCACGATCGCGATGCTGGCTTGTCCTCAAAGGAAACCGTGGCCCAGTTCATACATGAGACAGCCTACACGGCTCTCAACCGCCTAGTGGCTGTCAAGATGCTCGAAGCCCACAACCTGCTACGTCGTGAGGCAGTAGGGAAAGGGCGCAGCTCGGCTGGCTTCCGAGATTTTCAGAAGGTGTGCCCTCAGGTCTGCCAGGAACAACTGGACGGTGGTTATCAACTCTTTTTGGAGCTGCTATTCGACGAACTGGCTGGTTCCATGCGCCCCCTGTTCGATCACGGTGGAGCTCACTCCATCATCTTCCCGCGCTGGACAACGCTGGATCAGGTGCTAAGCCTGCTAAACGGTTCCCGGTTGGCCGGCGTGTGGACCTCAGACGAAACGATCGGCTGGGTGTACCAGTACTTCAATACTCCTGATCGCGAGAAGGTACGCAGAGGCGGGCGCCCCCGGCGCCCGGAGGACGTGGCTGTGATCAACCAGTTCTACACCCCCCGCTACGTTGTCGAGTTTCTGGTGGATAACACGCTGGGGAGGTTGTGGTTTGAGATGAGAGGTGGCGACACCCGCCTTGCCGAGGTCTGTCACATGTTGGTCAGGCGGCCGGACGAGCTACTCCGGCAGCGCGGTTTGAAGGATCCTAAGGAGATCAAGGTTCTCGACCCCGCAGTGGGCAGCGGCCACTTCCTCCTCTACGCTTTCGATCTGCTGACGGTGATCTACGAGGAGTCGAGCTATGATCCGGCTGAGATCCCAAATCTGATCCTGCAGAACAATCTCTTTGGCATAGATATCGATCCCCGCGCCGCGCAATTGGCTGCCTTCACGCTATATCTGCGTGCGCGGTCTTACGAGCAAGCCCTCGGTGCTCCAGCCCAGGCGCGCTTGCCAACCGCCAATATCGTGGTCGCTGAGGCCATGCCGGGCGATAAGCAGTTCTTCGAAGAGTTCGTAGCCGGCCAGCCACAAGTGGTACGAGACGTCTGCCGCCGCGTGTGGGATCTCTTGGTGCTAGCCTCCGAGGCGGGATCTCTGCTCAAGGTGGAAATAGCCTTGGACGAGGCCATCACAGAGGAAAGGGGACGTCTCGAAAAACAGCCGCTGTTCGACATGGAGAAGATACTGGACGACGCGGCCTTCTGGGAGGATTTGGAGGGCCGCATTGTGGATCTGTTCCACGACTATTACCGACGCGGGCTGTCGCAGGCCGATGTGGGGCGCGTGCTGTTCGCCACTGAAGGAGAGCAGGGCTTCCGCTTCTTGGATCTCTTGCGGCAGGACTACGATGTGGTGCTGATGAACCCACCCTATGGAGACACCACCGAGAAGGCAAAGGCATACCTGGCCAAGGCTTATCCTGACACCAAGAACGATCTGTACGCCGCCTTCATCGAGCGGACGCTTGCCTTCCTGCGAGCCACGGGTGGTTACGTAGGGGCCATTACCAGCCGCACCTTCATGTTCCTGAGCTCATTTCAGAAACTACGCGAGAACGTAATTTTCGCTCAGGCACGCATGAGTCCCGTAGCGGACTTGGGCTTTGGAGTGCTAGACACGGCCATGGTAGAGACGGTTGCATTTGTGCTGGAGAAATGAATGCCGAAATCCGTCTTTTTCCGCTTGCTGAAAGAAAACGAGAAAGAAGCTGCTCTCCACGGGTGCATCTGCGACTTGTGCAAAGGCCGAGAGAATGTGCTGACACACGCAGTTCGTCAGGATACCTTTGCTCTGCTACCGGGCTCTCCGATGCCTTACTGGGTCTCTGACGCCATCAGACGCAAGTTCCAAGAGCTACCAGTTTTCGAGAAAGGTGGTCGCACGGCGAAACAGGGGCTGGCAACAGCTGACGACTTCCGCTTCGTGCGCGCTTGGTGGGAGGTGCCGTCGGAGCACATCGGCCACACCCGGGAACGGACGCTGGGCGGTAAGCGCTGGGTGGCCTTTGCCAAGGGCGGGGAGTACTCACCTTACTATCAGGGTATCCACCTGGTGGTGAACTGGGGAGGTGATGGAGAAGAGCTGCGACACTTCGACGGCGCAGTCGTTCGCAATGAGAGCTACTACTTCCAGCCGGGGCTGACTTGGCCTGCGCGCCCTCATAGGAAGGGCAGCTTTTCGTTCCTTCCCTCCGGCTGCATCTTTTCTCATTCAGGCATGGCGTTGTTCGAACCCCGCGGCTCGCTTGCTGGGACTCTTGCCCTTCTCAATTCGACTCCTTACTTGTTCCTGCTTTCGCTGTTGATGGCGCGCGGTACAGAGGGGGGTCAGACGATGAAGTATGAGGTCGGGTATGTCAAATCCGTGCCATTGCCGCGAATCAATCCAACACAAGAAGACCGCTTCTCGGTAGTCGTCAGACTGTGTCACGACCTCAACCGTGACCTTCACCGGGCGCCGGAGACGAGTCGTGCGTTCACACAACCTGCACTGATGGTTCCGCAGGTTGCCCCCTTGGAGATGGAGCTGGGCAACTCAGGGTCTGCGAGTTCCAACCTGGAGCCACGCTTCCTGACATGGTTGAGTGTGAAGGATGCCGCCGAGCTAGAAGTCATCGAGAACTCGTACGAGATAGATCAGGCGGTAGTGGATCTATACGAGATCTCAGAACAGGATCGAGAGATCATGGACCGCGAGCTAGGTCCGCACGCGGGATCGCATCCGAGGAAACACGAATGGACCACGGAGGACGACGAGAAACTGCGGCGACTGTACCCAGATGAAGGAGGTGATCTGGAGAAGATCGCCCACTCTCTACAGGTTCACCCAGAATCAGTCGCGACCCGACGCCAGGCCCTTGGCCTCTATAGACCCCAGGACTTCGCACAGGCGGTGGCTGATCTCATCTCCTACTGCATCGGCTGTCTCTTTGGCCGCTGGGATATCCGCATCGGTGCTGGCCAACTGGAGCCACCTCCTCTGCCTGATCCCGAAGATGGTCTGCCACTGTACCCACCTGGCGCTCTAAGGCCGGACAGTCCGCCCTTGGAGCCGGCTGGGCCCCCTGCCCAGCTCATCGAACGCTCGGCCAGCCTGGGGATCCTAGTGGACGATCAAGGCCACAAACAGGATTTGGCTGCTGGCGTTGAGGCCTGCCTTGCCTACCTGTTTGGGGAAGAGCAGCTTCCGGCACTTCGAAGGGAGATGGAGGAGGTACTGGGCCGCGATCTTAGGGAGTGGCTGGCCCGCGATTTCTTCCCCTTGCACATCAAGCGCTACTCGAAAAGTCGCCGGAAGTCCCCGATCTACTGGCAATTGACCGCTCCAGGCCGAGGCTATTCGTTGTGGCTCTACTATCATGCATTGAGACCAGATACCTTGTACACCGCAGTCCGACAATATGTCACTCCCAAGCTCGAGTTCGAGGAAGGCCGGCTGAAACAGCTACGCGCCAAGTTCGCTGAAGTCAGAGAGACCGGGCCAGCGCCAGAGGCGCGGCGACTGGAGAAAGCCGCCGAAGACGAGGAAGCGTTTCTCCAGGAAGTCTACGCTCTTCGGAGTGAGCTCCAACGCCTGGCCGATTGGGGCTACGATCCTGATCTCAACGACGGCGTGATCATCAATATCGCTGCGTTGCACCGGCTGGTCCCATGGAACGAGGCGGGGAGAATGTGGGACGAGCTGGAGCAGGGGAAGTATGAGTGGAGCACGATGGCCCAGCACATGAAGGGGCACAGGTGAGATAGTGAAGCGCTGTGTCCAGCGGTTGTGGAGACGGGATCATTCATCCCGGAGAAGTATAGGGTGGAGTCAATCTTCTTCCGTTTGCTGAGGGAAGATGATAAAGAGGCCTCTCTGCGGGGTTGCGTCCTGACCTTGTCTACGGAGGGTAAGAACAGGCTGACTCATACGGTGCACCAGGAAACATTTGGCCTGCTGCCGGGCTCCCCCATACCTTACTGGGTGTCAGACGAGATTCGGCACATATTCCGGACAACCCCGCCGTATTCAAGGAACGGTGGAGAGGTCCAGCATGGTATGGCGACCAAAGATGACGCTCGCTTTCTGCGTGTGTGGTGGGAAGTGAACCCGGCGCAGGTTGGTCAAACACGCAGATGGATCAATTATGCCAAGGGTGGCCAGTATGCACGATACTATGCAGACATCCATCTTGTTGTCGACTGGAAGGACCAAGGCCGAGAACTGCAGGAGCACCTACTGCGCAAATATCCCTATCTGGGCGGCAACGCCTCGTGGGTTCTGCATCCTGAATGCAGCTACTACATGCCTGGCTTGACCTACTCTAGGCGAACCCAGAAGGGCTTCAGTGCGAGGATCTTGCCTGCCGAATGCAGATTCGACAAGAACGGCCCAGGCATCTTCGCTCAGAATCCCACCGATCATTTGTATCAACTTGGTCTTTTCAATTCTCGCTTGGTGGCGCTATTCCTGGAGATGCTCGTGGCTTTTGGCTCCTACGAAATAGGCCTGATTGCAAGCATTCCTTACACAAGCCCTTCCTCCGGCCAGGGTCCCGTCGTGTCAGCATCTGCGAGGGAATCCTCTGCCTTGAAGCGCGACCTGGACCGGATAAACGAGACCAGCCACGCCTTCACACGACCCGCGTTACTAGGTCCACGAGTTGGCCTCTCAGCACCCCAGGATGACAATCTGAGTCTCGCAGATTCGAAGCTCAAGGGACGCTTTCTGGGCTGGCAAGCCTTGAAGGATGCCGCCGAAGTGAAGGTGATAGAGAATTCGTGCCAGATTGATCAGGGGGTACTGGAGCTGTACGAGATCTCCGAACAGGCTCGAGAGATCATGGACCGCGAGCTAGGTCCGCACGCGGGATCGCATCCGAGGAAACACGAATGGACCACCGAACAGGACGAGCAACTGCGGCAGCTGTACTCAGCAGAAGGAGGTGATCTGGAGAAGATCGCCCACTCTCTGCGGGTTCACCCAGCATCAGTCGCCGCCCGTCGCCAGGCCCTTGGCCTCTATAGACCCCAGGACTTCGCAGAAGGGGTGGCTGATCTTATCTCCTACTGTGTGGGCTGTCTCTTTGGCCGCTGGGATATCCGCATCGGCGCTGGCCAACTGGAGCCACCTACTCTGCCTGATCCCGAAGATGGTCTGCCACTGTACCCACCTGGCGCTCTAAGGCCGGACAGTCGGCCCTTGGAGCCCGCTGGGCCCCTTGCCCAGCTCATCGAACGCTCAACCAGCGAGGGGATCCTAGTAGACGATCAAGGCCACAAACAGGATCTGGTTGCCGGCGTTGAGGCCTGCCTTACCTACCTCTTTGGGGAAGAGCAGCTTCCGGCACTTCGAAGGGAGATCGAGGAGGTAGTGGGCCACGATCTCAGGGCGTGGCTGGCCCGCGATTTCTTCCCCTTCCACATCAAGCGCTACTCGAAAAGTCGCCGGAAAGCCCCCATCTACTGGCAATTGACGACTCCAGGCCGAGGCTATTCGTTGTGGCTCTATTATCATGCATTGAGACCAGATACCTTGTACACTGCAGTCAGAGAGTATGTCTCACCCAAGATCGAGTTCGAGGAAGGCCGACTGAAGCAGCTACGGGCCAAGTTCGCTGAAGTCAGAGAGAGCGGGCCAGCCCGGGAGGCGCGGCGCCTCGAAAAAGCCGCCGAGGACCAGGAAGCATTTCTCCAGGAAGTCTACGCTCTTCGCAGCGAGCTGAACCGCCTGGCCGATTGGGGCTACGATCCTGACCTGAACGACGGCGTGATCATCAATATCGCTGCGTTGCACCGGCTGGTCCCATGGAACGAGGCGGGGAGAATGTGGGACGAGCTGGAGCAGGGGAAGTATGAGTGGAGCACGATGGCCCAGCACATTGATCAGTATCGCCGAAAGGACTAGTCGATGAAGATCCGCGACGTTTTCCAGGAACCGATTGACCGCCCCATTGAGGAGGTGATCAAGGTAGATCAGGTCAACGAGGCTGTGGTCTACGACGAGTTGCGGGAGTACGTCCCCACGGATGCCATCCAGGGGCACTTCCGCGACGTGCTGGAGTCCATCAACGCGTCGCGCACCGAGCCTACAGAGGGTATTGGCGTTTGGGTCTCCGGCTTTTTCGGTTCTGGCAAATCCAGCTTTGCCAAGGTACTGGGCTATGTCCTGGCGCAGGAGAATGTGAAGGGCCAAAGCGCCTCAGATCTGTTCCGCAACCGACTCACAGACGATCGACTCAAGAATCTCCTCGACCTAGTCAACCGCACCATTCCCTGCACTGTTGTCATGTTCGACATCGCCACCGACCGGGCAGTGCGGACAGGGCGCGAGAACGTCAGCGATATCATGTATCGTGCACTTCTGCGGACCCTGGGTTACGCTGAAGACCCTGACCTGGCCGAGCTGGAGATCGCCCTCGAGGGTGAGGGGCGACTGGATGACTTCAAGGCCGGGTTTCGGGAACTACATGGCAAGGAATGGGACGACCGGAAGCATCTCATCGCCTTTGCGCTCAACGAGGCCAGTGCTGTGATGCACGAGTTGGAGCCTCGGACCTATCCGCTAGCTGACTCATGGGCCAAGGCCCCTCGCGAGATCCATGTGGATGCCAACCTCATCGCCGATCGAACCTTTGAACTAATGCGCCGTCGCCGTCCGAGCGAAGCACTAGTCTTCGTCGTTGACGAGGTAGGCCAGTATGCAGCCCGGCATGTCGACCGAATGCTTGACCTCCAGGGCATAGTGCAGGCGCTCGGCCGCGCGGGTAAGAATTGGGTGCAGCAAGGCAAGGGTCCCTTTGAAGCCTGGCTAGTGGTTACCTCGCAGGAGAAACTCGCCGAGGTGGTTGATGCCTTAGGCGATCGACGCATCGAGCTCGCGCGGCTCCAGGACCGGTTTCCCGACAGGCTAAGGGTAGATCTGGAGCCGACAGACATTACTGAAGTTACCAGCAAGCGTGTGCTCACCAAGACCAAGGCTGCCGAGGAGACATTGCGCGATCTGTACCGCGCTCATCGCAACCGGCTCGCCACGCACACTCAATTGCACAAGACAAGCCGCCGCTCGGAACCGGACGAGCTTGCATTTACCAGTCTCTATCCCTTCCTACCGTACCAGGTCGACCTGATCATTGACATCGTCTCCGGACTACGTGCCCAGCCCGGCGCAAGCAGACACACGGGCGGCGCGGCCCGCACAATCATCAAGCACGCGCAGCAGATGATTATCAGCCCTCGGGCCAACCTTGGCGAGCAGTCCGTCGGTCGGCTGGTAACCCTCGACCTCGTATATGACCTGCTGGAAGGGAACTTGACCACTGAGCGACGCAGAGACATCGCAGATGTTGCTGCCCGGGTCTCCGACGACCCCCTTGCTCAGAAGGTAGCGAAGGCTGTTGCCCTTCTGGAGTTCGTCCGTGATCTACCTCGCACGCCGGAGAACATTGCCGCCGTTCTCTATGAGCGCGTCGAGGGAGAGCCACTGATCAAGGAAGTGCAGGCCAGCCTGGAACGCCTGGAGGAAGCCCAGTTCGTCCGCTCGACACCCGAAGGCTGGAAGCTCCAGACAGCTCTGGAGAAGGACTGGGATACGGAGCGACGTAACATCGCGCCCAAGCTGGCGCAGCGTAAGGAGCTAAGAGCAGAGATCCTGCGCGACATCTTCGGGGACCCCAAACTGAGCACCTATCGCTATCGTGAACTCCGCACCTTTCGTCCTGCCGTCACCGCCGACGACAGAACCATCACCGATGGCGACATCCCCTTGTCTGTATACCTGGCTGAAGACGAGGCAGATCTCGGCCGCCTGAAGGGGGAAGCTCGCGAAGCCAGCCGACCCCAGACTCCTGGCGCGAACACGCTGTACTGGGTTGTGCCCATGACGCAAGAAGTCGAACACGGGCTGGGGGAGATGTTCCGTTCGCGTGAGATGATCTCTAGGCACGAGCGGGAGGCTAGGACCAGCGAGGAATACGGTTTGGTGCAAACTGAGAAGGACAAGCGGGATACCCTCCTGCGCCGACTGCGCGCCGATTTGTCGACCGCCTTCCCACAGGGAGTCACCTACTTCCGCGGTGTAGAACAGGCGGCCTCAGCGTGGGGTCAGACCCTTCCCGATGGGCTGAAACCCTTCCTTGAACACGCTGTGCCTCTTCTGTACCCAAAATTCGACTTAGGGGCTTACAGAGCTGATGAGCGAGATGCCGAGAAACTGCTGATAGCCGCCAACCTAGCCGGTCTGCCAACGGTCTATCATGAAGGCAAGGACAAGATGGGATTGATCCGGCAGGACAAGGCCCGATTTGTCATTGACAGGGATGCTCCTGTGGCTGCCGAAGTGATGACGTTCATTCAACTGATGCACAGCTACGGCGAGAAAGCCACCGGGAGGACGCTGGAGGACAAGTTCCAAGGTCTCGAGTACGGGTGGGATGTGGGGGTCGTCAAACTGGCCTTGGCCGCGTTGGTGCGGGTCGGCACCCTAGAGGTCTCCTACCAGGGGCGTCGCTATCGCGACTACCGAGAGTCAGCGGTACGCGACGTGTTCAGCAAGGTGTCCGCTTTCCGCGCGGCTGCCTTCGCGCCTCGCGAGGCGTTGGACTTCACCATTCTCAGCACTGCGGCTCGGAACTTCGAGCAAGTATACGGGCGGGAACTTGATCTGGAGGAAGGCGCCATTGCCCAGGCAGTCATAGAGAAAGCCCGTGCGGAGCGAGAGGTGCTACTACCTCTGGAAGCTCGAGTCAAGGCACTGAACTTGCCTGGCGCGGATTTCCTGGGCGAATTCCGCGCCACCCTCGAAGGCCTAATCGCCAGCGCGCCCGACGACGTGGTCAAGACCTTCGCCAGCGACGGTCAGGCATACAACCAGGCGCGAGAAGAGATGCGCCGCATCGCAGAAGGAACTTCAGGAGGAAACCTGGAGACGCTGCGGCAGGCCCAAGAATTGGTCACCCAACAGTGGCCGGCCTTGGCCGCACGGCTGCCGGGGGATGATCCTGCAATCGTGGCTGGCGCCCGTCTGCAGGACGTACTGCAGACCGCCACCGTGTACGAGCGGCTAGCCGATATTGGTCGTGACACAGCAGAAATCGTGCGCGTCTACCGTGAGTTGTATGCGGACCAGCATGAGAAGCGACGGCACGTCTATGAAGAGACCATCGCCACTGTTGGGGCCCATCCCGAGTGGAGCAACTTGCCTCAGGAAGCCCACGACCAGATCCTGGCGCCCCTGGCGGTTCGAGCCTGTGGCGATTTACATCCCGAGGGCACAACCTGCCGGATATGCAGTGCGTCGCTGGATCAGATCGAGTCAGATCTGGCGGCAGTGGCAGAGCTCCGAAGCCGGGCGCTGGAGAGGGTCGATGACCTAACCACGGAGGCGCCGATCGTCCGCGTGCGGCTGGCTGATTACTTCGGCGGGGTGATCCCAAGCGCTGAAGACCTCGATCGGCGCATCGACGCATTGCGCGAACACCTGCGGAAGCTGTTGGCTGAGGGGGCGCGCATTATCTTCGACTAGGGAGACTGCTTATGAGACCCCTAACGGTCTTCCAACACAATTTCGCCGCGGCCGAGAACCTGATCCGATTGTATGATCTGTTGTCAGGGCCAGCCACTCAGGCCGGCACAACCGACGAAGTGATCCGGGCGGTCAGAGCCTGCCTGGGTCTTTCAGATGAGGAGCAGGTCTTCTGGCTGTGCAACGATCGCCTGCTTCTCATAGCTCGCGAAGCAGCTCAGGTCTCGGACACGTTTTTCCACGAGCACAACCTCGCCCTGCTCTTGCGGCAGGCTGTCGTGGCCGCCTGTTCGGCCCTCGATGCCTACTTCAACGATAAGTTCCGCGACAACGTAATGACCGTGCTTCTGGCCAAGAGAAGGTACGCCCCCAAGGAACTGAGAAACTTGGTCATGACCTTCGATGACTATCTCTCGCTCGAGAGCTGGGCCGATCCTAACCAGCGCCTTCAGCAGATTCTGGAGAGGAACCTAGAGCGCAAGACATTTTCCAGCGCTAACGGCATAACTGAGATTGCAGACATCCTAGGAATTCGGGACTTTTGGGATCAGGTGGCACGCGAATGCCGTGAGAGGCCGAGTGATCTGCGGCGTCGCATCGACGAGATTGCCGCGCGGCGTAATGACATCATTCATCGCGCGGATCGTCCTACTGTGGACCAGGAGGCCGATGGCAGCGGATTGCAGGTTATCTCGCCGGCCTGGGTCACCCTGGGCGTGCAGACGGTAAAGGCCGTGGTCTTGGCGGCCGAAAAAGTCATTGACGGTGAGATGAAGTCATTGGGCGAACATGTGGAAGACTCAAGTGAGGAATGATGGGCCCTGTCACTGATCACCTGCTGCAGTTGCTTCAGAACCATGTCGACCGCCATGGCGTTCTCGTGTGGTATGATCCCCAAGGTCACTATTCAGGGCTTGTCGCAGCCTCGAACTGGTCTGGCACGGCTGTGCACACATACCAAGGCAGCTTCTTTCTATTGCGCCACGAGATCGAACCTCTCCTGGCTGGGGATCGGACGCCACGGTTAATAATCTATGTGAACAAAGATCGCTCGGCAACGGACCATGCCCTGGCTGAGGCGGAGGCAGGGGGGGTGGTGCTGGAGCCAGGCGCTCCCGGTGCGCGGGATACAGCCTTGGCGACGCTTGGACGGGAGGCTCTTCGCCGCGTACTCTCCCAGCAATCGTTGGATGAGGTGCTAAGCAACGAGACCCTCACCCTAGCAGACTTGGATCGCATCGCCCAGGGCGCTGGCCCAGTAACAGGAGCTCTATCTGTAGTCTTTGGTGCCTCGGCTTCACCCTCGGATGTCGCTCTAGATTTCGTGGCAAAGCCGGATGTGGATGACTCTATCGTTGCCAAGTCAGCGGAAGATGAGCTTGCGGCATTGCTGGTGGAAACTTATGGTCTTCCGGCGCCTCCGTCCCAAGGTTTGTCGGATTTACGAAGGCAGCTCACACGGCGCGTGCTGCTAACAGACTTTCGCGCCGCACTGCCAAACGCGATTGCCTCTCAGGTCTTTGCAGCCCTGTCGCTTCCTAACGCCCCATGGCAGATCCAGGCCTGTCAAGTGCTGGCGTCCCGCTGGAGGGACTCAGTCAAGTATCGAGGAGTGTATAAGGCTGCTGCCAATCAGGTGGACCAGGACTACACCATCCAACACCTTGACTTGCCGCTGGAGGCCTGGGAAACAACACAAACCTTCCCGAGCATCGAGATACTGCTGCTGGAGAGCGCTGGGCAATCCATCCTGCAGGGAGCCTATCCCCAAGCCATTGCGTTGGCTGAGAACCGGCAAGGTAGCTTCTGGAATGTGGAAGATAACGCCCTGCGCTGGTCTTTGATCCGCGCTGCCGCATCCTTGCTTGTGGCTTGCGGGTACGTGCACGAAGAACTAAGGGGGCAATCATGGTCGGCCGGGGACATGGTTAGGGCGTACGCCCTTGGCTCGGAGGGAGGCGCCGAACCCTGGTGCATCTTGGACACTCTGCACCGGCACATGGAGAGGCTGTACGCTGGCGTTCCATCAACCCCGACCTTAGATCAAGCTGTGGGAATGGCCCGCAAGGAGTATGCAGCTGTCACGCAGCGCACTGCTGAGCTTCTCGCTGATGCTCTACCCAGTGGCGACTTTCAGGTTCCTGACGTGGCACAGCAGATCAACACTTTCCGTCAGCACGTTGCACCACAGTTACAGAAGGGGAAAACAGCCTATCTATGGATTGATGCCCTGCGCTTCGAGATGGCTCGCGAGCTCCTCGCCGGACTGCCGGTTGCGAGCGAGAGCACTCTGATCCCAGCCCTGTCAGCCTTGCCAACGCTCACTGCGGTTGGTATGGCGGCACTGTTGCCCGGAGCTGAAGGAGGAATGGGATTGGTCGACATCGAGGGGCAACTGGCGGTGGAGATTAACGGTCGACAGCTCACGGTGCGCGGCGAACGGGTCGAGTACCTGACGCAGCGTGGTGGTTACCAAGTCGAGCCCTTCATCCTGGCAGAGGTCTTGAAACCCAATCGTGCTGTCAAAGAGCGGATCAGCCGGGCCCAGCTCGTTGTGATCAGTTCTCAAGAAATCGACCGCATTGGTGAGCAACAAGTCCCTTATCTCGCGCGAAGCGTGATGGACGACGTCCTGATGCATATCAAGCGTGCCCTAGGCAGCTTGGCCCAGCTGGGCGTCGACACCTTCGTAATCGCTTCTGACCACGGATTCCTGTTTGGCGACGAGCTGTCTATCGACATGCTTGTTGACCCTCCAGGAGGTCAGACTGTCAAGCTCACCGAGCGCGTATGGGTCGGTCGTGGCGGCACAACGCCGACCGGATGCCTACGAGTCAAAGCTAGCGATGTCGGCATGGGCGGTGATCTGGAGTTCGTATTCCCCAAAGGCCTAGCCAGTTTTAGGGTGCCAGGGGGGGCTCAGCCCTACTGCCACGGTGGTCTCTCGCTCCAAGAAATGGTGGTACCGGTGGTCATCGTCCAATTGGCAGCTGCTCAAGCGCGGGTAGGCGAGGTGACTTTCTCTCTCGGTATGGACCGTCCAAGGGTGACTTCCCGAGTCTTCACAGTCGCTGCCAGCTACGCAGTGGCGGGTCTATTCGATGTAACCAGCCGGCCAGTCCGCTGTCTGAGCTGGCACAGGGGTGAGATCGTGGCGCGGGCGGTGGCTGCTGCCTACGGATACGATGAGACCACCGGTCAAGTCATCTTGGAGAAGGAGCGGGTGAATTACATAACCCTGATGCTGACCAGGGACGTGAACCAAGGCTCCCTCATGATCTCCCTCCTCGATCCGGCGACTGAAGCCGAGCTGGCACGTCTCGACGACGTCCCAATCGAGATTTCGATTTGACGGAGGCCCGGTGATGGCAGCTGAAGTGGATCTAGACGCCCTCGACCAGAAGGCCAACGCCATCTTTGGCGGCAAGGTCGTGCGCAAGGATCTGGTGCGCAAGGTGAAGGTCGGCGCCAACGTGCCGGTCTACGTGCTGGAGTATTTGCTGGGCAAATACTGTGCCACCGACGACCAGCAAGCGGTGGAGGTCGGACTCCGACTGGTGAACAACACCTTGGCCGACAATTTCGTCCGACCAGACGAAGCTACGAAGGCCCAGTCGCGGGTCAAGGAGCAGGGTCGGCACCGCTTCATAGACAAGGTCAAGGTTCGTCTCGACGAGACCAAGTACTGGGCAGAGTTGGTCAACTTCGGCCACCGGTACGTCAACGTGCCGGACCACCTGGTGCGGAAGTATGAGCGGCTCCTTGAGGGAGGTGTGTGGGCTCAGGTCACCATGGCGTACATGGCAGACGAGGTTGTCGGGGGGCGAGCACGGCCTTTCTTCATCACCGAACTCGAGCCCATCCAACTCGCCAGCTTCAACCTGGACCAGTACAGGGCTGGGCGGACAGAGTTCACCACGTCGGAGTGGATAGACTTGCTGTTGCGGTCAGTCGGATTGGAGTCCACCAAGATGGACCGCCGCCTGAAGCTTTTGCTCCTCGCGCGTCTAATCCCAATGGCGGAACGGAACTGCAACTTCATCGAGTTGGGGCCACGGAGCACGGGGAAAAGCTTTGTGTACCGCGAGGTTTCTCCGTACGCGATTCTCATCTCAGGCGGGACCACCACAGTGCCGAACTTGTTCTACAACATGGCGACCGGTAAGATGGGGCTCGTAGGGCTGTGGGACGCGGTCGCCTTTGACGAGGTGGCCGGCATCCACTTTAAGGATAGGGCCGCCATGCAGATAATGAAAGACTACATGGAGTCCGGTTCTTTCAGCCGCGGTCGTGAGGAGCTGATCGCCGAAGCCTCCATGGTCTTCGTGGGAAACATCAACACCCCGGTGGAGGTGCTCGTCAGGAGCAGCCATCTCTTCCAACCACTGCCCGAAGAGATGCAGGACATGGCTCTCATCGACCGCTTACATTTCTATCTGCCGGGTTGGGAGGTGCCCAAGCTTGCACAGGACTCCTTCACGGACCACTACGGCTTTGTGGTCGACTATCTGGCTGAGGCTCTGCGGGAACTCCGAAAACACAACTTTGCCCAGGCGGTCGACCGGCACTTCTCACTTGGCTCGCATCTCAATGCCCGCGACGCCAAAGCCGTTCGAAAGACCGTCGCCGGCTTCGTCAAGCTGCTACATCCCGGTTTCGAATTCACCCGCGAGGAGCTGGAGGAGTACTTGGGGCTGGCCCTCGAGGGTCGTCGCCGTGTCAAAGAACAACTCAAGAAAATGGGCGGCTTCGAGTACTACCGGACCAGCTTCTCCTACATTGAACACGATACCATGCAGGAGCATTTCGTGGGCGTGCCCGAGGAAGGTGGCCGGGACCTAATCGCGCCCGACCCTCTGCCTCCTGGCAGCGTCTACACGGCAGCAGTGACCGGGGGAGGCAAAGTCGCTCTGCATCGGATTGAACTCAGTCGGATGAGCGGCAGTGGCAAACTGCGCGTCACCGGCAGCCCTGATCGTCCTATGAAGGATTCTATCATCACTGCGTTCGACTACATGCGCTCCCGAAAGCGAGACCTGGGCATCGAGAGGGACGTGGACAGCTATGACTTCCACGTGCAAGTGGTGGACTTGATGGCCTCCAAGGAGGGAAGTGAGGCGGGAGTGGCCTTCTTCGTGGCACTCTACTCGTTGCTCAAAGACAAGCCTGTTCTCCCCGGCCTAGTCATCCTGGGCGAGATGACCATTCAGGGAAATGTGGTTCCCGTGCGCTCTCTGGCCGAGCCGCTCCAGGTGGCCATGGACAACGGTGCCAAAAGGGTGCTGGTTCCCGTCGGCAACAAACGCCAGTTTCTTGACGTGCCGGCTGATGTGATCGAAAAGGTGGATCCCATCTTCTACGGAGACCCACTAACCGCCGCTCTAAAAGCACTCGGGATGAACCGATAGCGTCACCCCCCAGCACTGCTTGGGCAGGCGATTGCCGTTTTCGGGGTCACCGAGGAGCCCCACCGCCCCCGGCGCGTCTACGAGATCACCGACGAGGGGCTGGAATACCTGCGCGCCTGGGCCAAGAACATCCAGCGCACCCGGGAGCGGCTGGGGCGCTTCCTGGCCCATTACCAGACCCATTTTGCCTCGCCATCGAGGTAAGAAAGCTGTGAGGTATGGGTGGAAACGGGCGCTACGATGGACATCACCGGGCTGTACCTCTTCTTCCTCCCCTGGTGGACCAAACGGCGCAAGCGCCAGAGAGATACCAGTACCCAGGGCATCGTAGAGTCAGATGCTTGAACGGTTGACCAGACCCGTGTCCAATTCTTCCTCCTCCGTGCTGGCCGTCTTCGCCCGCCCCGACGACCAGACCCTCCGCTGCGGCGGCCCTTTGGCCCTGCTGGCCGGGCAGAGAGGACAAGGTTGATGCCCCCCTTCCTCGACCACTTCAGCCTGGTGTCCCCTTACTACGATCGCCTCTTCCCCGTCCTGAACGCCGAGCGGCTGCGGGAACTCCTGCAACTGCCCGCGGCTGGGCGAGTCTTGGACCTGGGCGGGGGCACGGGGCAGGTGGCGCAGGCCCTGCGGGGCTTCGTAGACGAGATTGTGGTCCTGGATGAGTCGGTAGGGATGCTGAGCCAGGCGCGGCTCAAGGGGCTGCCGGCAGTGCGCGGGGACGCGGAGCGGCTCCCCTTCCCCAAGGGAGCCTTTGCCCGCATCCTGATGGTGGACACTTTTCATCACCTGAGAGACCAACGAGGAGCAGCCGCAGAATTGTTGCGGGTGCTGGCGCCCGGCGGACGGCTGGTGATAGAAGAGCCGGACGTGGAGCGAACCCCGGTGCGGCTGATCGCGCTGGCCGAGAAGCTGATCCTGATGCGCAGCGTCAGCCGGCGAATCCATCTACCGCCACTCCTGGAACGTCATAGTGCTCAGCCCCCCTCAGAAGCTCTCGGCACGACCACCTGCAAGTTGACTGCCCGACAGTAGTACACTATAATCCAAATGACTGTGGACACAACGTGTACAGAGTGGGGAGTGGATAATGAGCAGACCATCTCTAAGAATCGAAGGGTCTGAACAGAATATGGCCACTGAGAGCGTATCCGTGCCCGTCTCCTTGCTGGAGAAAATAGTAGCGGCCGCCCGGGCGCTTGAGGCCTTTGAGGACGAACTGGAAGACTATCTACTCTCGCAGGACGATGCCTTTCTAGCCCGCATGCGCCAAGCTCGGCAGCACCACGTTGAGGGCGAAGCTCGCCCTCTCGACGCGCTGAAGCATGACCTGTGTATCGAATAGAGACCACGCCCGAGTTTGACGAGGATGTCGCGAACCTCGAGCGCCAAACTGCTGAGCGCGTCATTCGCAAGGTGGAGTGGTTGGCGCAGCACCCGGAGGCCCTTCAGTTTCCCCTTCGACATCTACCCGAGGAACTGAAAGGATTGCACAAGTACCGCGTGGGGGACTACCGAGTCCTCCTCTGGGTGGACCCTGACGCAGAGGTCTTGACTCTGTACGGTGTCCGACATCGCAGTGAGGTATACGACCTCTTGCGTTGAGACTTGCC
>Ga0315274_10005015_pt1 | contig 19414 bp, 14 predicted proteins | sample YL17G02_20_MG_FD_203700 | JGI IMG/M metagenome (GOLD analysis project Ga0315274, IMG submission 203700) | Sediment microbial communities from Yellowstone Lake, YNP, Wyoming, USA - YL17G02_20 | ecosystem: Environmental > Aquatic > Freshwater > Lake > Sediment | place: USA: Wyoming | collected... | reverse complement strand
AAACTGACCCGCCCTCCTGTTCCAGGCGCGGCGGATTCGCTCGAGCAGGGACGCCCGGTCGGTGAGGATGGACGCGCGGCCGATCATGCCGGAGCGGACGGCCCCTCCATCGTTGGGAAGCACGGCGGTGACCATGAACTCCGGCCTGCCGGCGACCAGAGTGCCCTTGGTTTCCACGGCCAGCACGGCTCCCGTTTTCCGGAAGCCCGTCTCCCACTGCTGGACGACCACGGGCTGGCCCTCCCGGACGAAGGGGATCATGTCGGACCGGACGATCATCGTGCACGCGACCGAATCTGTCCGGCTGACGCGGCAGAGCACGCTGTCCCCGATGGAGGTTGAGAACACTCCCGCGATCGGATTCCGGATCTGGCCGAGGGAAATCTTGCCCTGCAGCTGCTTGATCTGCGATTCGAACCGGCCGACTTCCTCCTCCATCATGCGCACGGCTTCCCGCTTCTCGCCCGATTGAACGACCTTCAGCTTGGCGTCCTGAAGCTGGATGTTCTGGCGGAGCAGTTCCTCGGTTTTGACGGACAGCTCCCATTCCTCGTCGCTGATGAGTTTCTGCTGATGCAGTTTCCGGTTGCGCTCATATTGCGGTAAAAACACGTTCAGCTGGGTTTTCGCGTAATTCAACGCCTCGGCGGCCTCTTTCTGAACGGCCTCCTTCTCCCCCGTCGTGAGCATCTGCAGGTTGGCGCGCGCCCGGTTCATCTGTCCCTGCAGGTTGGCGAAAAGGATCTGGCTCTCGGAGGAAACGATCTCGCCCAGAACCCTGTCCCTTTCCACGGGTCTGCCCGAAGTCAGGCCCGAATCCAGGGAAAACCGGATGAAATCCTGCCGCGCGAACTGCAGAACCGTGAAGGCGGGGATTTTCAAGCGGGCATTGTCCCTGAGCCTTGAAATGAGTCTGGAGGGATTGTCCTGGACCAGTTCCCATTCCTCGACCGCGGAAAAATAACACGGCACCTGGAACAGGACCGGCCATTTGACGAAGGCCGACAGGCCGAGAACTACCGCCGCCGCGGGAACGGACCAGAGTAAAAACCTGAATTTGGCTTTTTTCATTGAAATTCCTTAAAATAATGAAATACTCCGCCGCAAGCAGCGGAGTATCACAAGGAACGGAGCTCCGATTGATTTATAAAATAAGGAATCTTTTTCATAAAATCAATTAATAATTGAACTTCCGTCGTTTGAAGTGTTGACCTTCGTCTATTTTTTTCTTAAATTGTACCTTATGCCTGATTTAATAGACAAAATTCATGCCATTCTTTCAAACTTGGATCCCCCTCCGTCCAAGCCGCAAGTACAGGATTTTCTTGGAGAAATCGACGAATCCCTCGCTGTTTTCCCCGAAACCGAGCAGAAGGCCCTGCAGGTCAGCCTGCTTAACGAATGGCAGTCCAACCGTGAATCGAAAATCATTTCCTCCGTCTCCCGGACTTGCAGCAATGGATCCGGCGGGTGCCTGCACTTGTTCGGCATCCTGAGTCCGGACTGGCCCGGACTGTCGAACACCTGCCTCGGGGTGATCCACGAAACGGGATGGAACGTCGATTACGTCAAGGCCTTCAAACTGACCCGTCCTTCAGAGACGCTCGGGATCATGCTGATCGGCATCCGCACCAAAACCGTTGGTGAGCACGACCGGTTGACGGTCCAGGCGCCGCAGATTTTCGCCAAACTCCAGCGGGCGGCCATCGGCACCAGCGCGAAGGCCTTTCTCCTGTCCGAGGAGATCCGCAAACTCGAGGTTTACAGCCAGGTCATCGTCCTCATCGAATCGCGTTACCAAGGTCAAGATCTCGACCAGATCATCGGACCGAACGGCGAAGCGGTGAAATATTTCGCCGCCCGGTCGCGCGATTACATCGAAAACCGCAGAATCGAGGACATCGCGGACCAGATCCTCCGGAACTACACGTTCATCCGCACCGTCCGTGAAACCCCGGACGCCATTCAGCTGGACATTTCGAACCTTGAGACCAACACCGAGGGCGTGTTCACCACGGTGACGGTCGCGGGACCGACACGCATGCTGAACCTCGAAGACTGCCTGAAGACCATCGGCCAGGGTGTTCCGGGCTTCCTGCTCAAGCACAATCGGGAATTCACGACGAACGAGGGCGTTTCGCTGTACCGCATCGAATTCGTCGACGCGATGGGGTTCCCGCTCGCCGAGTCGGAGCACGAAAAGCTGAGATCGGCGTTCGCCTCGCTGGTTCTCAACAAGCGGCAGAACAGGGCGCAGTGGATCGAATCGATCGGCGGATTCGAGCACTACGCGCGCGCGATCATCCCCCTCCTGGTGAAGGAGGCGGTCAACACCAAAAAGACCCAGGTCTACCAGAGCGTCGGGCAGACCACCGACCTGTTCATCGAATTCAAGATCATTGTGGTGGTGCCCAATCCCACGGAATTGAGGGAAAAGCTCGTTAACAAGACCGTGAAATGGATCGAGGGCGTCCCCGGACTCGAAATCTTCGGCGTGAAGCCGCCCAAGACGTACGACAACGCCGAGGTGTTCATCATCGACCTTCGGGCCAGCCTGTCGGTGCTCGAGAACGTGGAGACCATTTACAAGACGATCAAGGACAACATCCGGAACGCGCTCGGCGAGTTCCGCGACTTCGACGAGGGCATGCGCACCATCGACACCGAAAAGTTCAAGTCCGTGCGCAGGATGATCGACGGAATCGACAAGACGGTCATCCGCGAGCTGTATTACTGCATTGAGGATTTTTTCAGGGTCGGCGCCTCGATCGACGAGATCATCGCGCACATCCGGCTGATGATCGATATGCTGACGGTGCTCGAGAAGAAGGAGCTGAACATCCACGTTCTGACGCGGCAGACCGGGCAGCGGACAGCCGACGGCCGGACCATTCCGAAGGCGAGCCTGCTCTGCGTGGCGTATCCGAACCCGCTCTACCTTCTCCAGAAAATTCTTGAACTGCTCGAAAATTACGAGGTGACGCTCTCGCGCCTCGAGAAGCCGGGTTGGAGCATGCTGATCTGCCGCCTGACGAGCCGGGAGAAGGCACTGTCGGACGCCGAACTCGGCGAACTGACCCGGAAAATTCTGAAACTGGACGCGCCCTCAATCGCATGAGGAAGGCTCAAGCCCGCATGCAAAAGCTTATACGGTTTTTTTTATTCACCGTGTTTCTCCGTGAACCTCCGTGGTAATCTTTATCTCTCCCATCGATGAAAGGACAACCGCCCCATGTCGTTTCTGACCGAAGCCCTTGCCTGGATTGCCAGAACCGCCATCACCGTCATCTCAACGCTCGGATACGCCGGCGTGTTCGCGCTCATGGCCGCTGAGAGCATGATCATCCCCATTCCCGCTGAGCTCGTCATGCCTTTCGCGGGATTTCTCGTGGCCCAAGCCAAATTCAAGATGGTGTACGTGTTCCTGGCCAGCTCGCTGGGCAGCATTTCGGGATCGTTGCTGTCCTACTGGATGGGAAGGAAGGGCGGCAACCGGCTCGTCATCCATTTCGGCAAATACCTGCTTCTCGATCTGGCGGACCTCAAGAAGACCGAAGCCTATTTCGAACGCAAAGGCGAGGGCACCATTTTCATCGGCAGGCTCATCCCGGTGGTCAGGCACCTGATCTCGATCCCGGCGGGCATCGGCAGGATGAACTTGAAGAAATTCACGCTCTACACCTTCGCAGGCGCCACGCTGTGGAACATGTTCCTCGCCTGGCTCGGATACGTCCTCGGGCAGAATTGGAACAGGATACGGCACTACACCGAACCCGTTTCCTACGCCGTCGCAGCCCTCCTCATCGCGGGATTCGTTTATTTCGTCTATCACCATGTGAAAAACAAGCGGATCAGCGGGAACCTGGAAAAGGAATTGACGAATTGACATTCATCCGATTTTTTTTATAACTGAAATGCGTTAAAACAATATATATACTCTGTCATTGCCGGATATTGGTTTTCTGAAAGAGGGTAAACATGAAACGTGAAACCTGTTCGAGGGCAATAAAATGCTCTTTGAGGTTTGCACTTGCCTACTCCCTAATCTTGATTCCGATGCAATCCCTGTTCGCGGTGGTTCCCGATCCGATCACCGCGCCCTTTGAATCGGATTGGCGCGATTATAATTTTTCCTATTATCATGGATCGGTCGGTCAGGTGCTCATGTGGAAAAATACCGGCCTCAACCAGCCGGCCGAGCAGGCGAAAACGCGGGCGGAAACCGCGCGCATCCTGGCCCAGGGAAAACTTCCGCTGTTCCAGATGGCCTGGGACGGGGTGACCAGTACCGATCCGGGGCAGAAAGAATGGTGCGAATGGAAGCAGTCCCGGTCCCGGTATTGGATTCTCGATCGGTTCGGCAAGAAACCGGACGACGATTACTACACCGACGCCATCACCGCCGTCATGCCTTATGATTCCCCGGACTGGCCCGCCGGCGTGATCAACGGGACCCGGAACGATTGGGATCTCGATAAAATGCTTGAATTTGCCAAGGCCACCGGAGCGGTCGGCTACTTTGCCGCGGACAAGTACGACCTCGGCTGGGCCCATTACATGCGCACCGCGGAATATGATTTCAACCCCCGGATCATCGATGCGTTCGGCGCCCGATTCAACATTGTAATCCCCGGAGGAACCGTCAGGGAACGGTCGGATTTTATAAGAAATAACTGCTTTAACGAATGGACCGATTTCATCTGCGAGGGAACCGCAGTCCGGCACACCATGCTTCAACCCAGATTGAAGGCGATGGGAGTCAATCATCCCATGGTTGCCTTCCAGGTGGATTATCCGGTGGTCACCCATCGCCTCAAGGGATTGGATTACCGGATGGTCGCCGAACGCGCCGGATGGGGGGAAGTCCTGAAACGGGTGGAGCTTCAGGGTGACGGATTGCGCGACCTCAAGCCCAATTGTCAGGCCTGCAACGACTTCGGCCTGTTCGCAAGCCTCGCTCCGGACATGATGTTCGGGGCGCAGATGAACGCCGATCACGAGGAGTTCTGGAACAGCGTGAACCGCGTTTTCTTCAATGCAGGCCTTAGAACCGAATTCGGCCGGAAGTATCTTCGACAGCATTGGCTGTCGGTGGGCTGGTGGCACATCGCCAACCTGGACGGTACCGTGCGCCGGGGCGTCTGCGAATTCATGAGGCATTATTGGGACGGAGGCACGGCGCCCGCCGAGGCGGTGAACCTCGTGCGATCGCATGTTCCCGTCAGGCCGTTCGGATTCGCATTCTATTACTCCCGGCCAGTGGAACTGATTTACGAAAAGAAATATCCGTCAACGGGCAGGCTCTATCCCATGAACGACAAGGCCTACGCGGCTCAGTGGAGCGGCCTGCCGGTGGGCTACTCGGTCAGCGACGTTGCATTGGGCGGTTTGACGGCGCACAGGGCAAGCCATCCCGCGGCATGGCTGACCACCGACGTCGATAAGATTCCGGCCGGAGAATTGGCCGGGCTGAAAGCCATCGCGCCCGTATACGACATGAATACGGCGGATTTTGATGCCATTCCGTCGCTGATCCGGTTTTCTCCGGGCGCATGCGGATATGCATTCCATGATCAAAACGACAAATCAGTCTTCTTGATCTGGCGGCAGGGCCGTCCTCCGGGAACAAACGACGAAACCCGATACGGCGACCGGGGGATGAAGTGCCAGTTGGATTTCCATGGAATCAAGGACGGGATCTACTGGGTGAAGGATTTATTCAACCCGGGAACCGAATGGGTCATCGAAATTTCCGGAGGGTCGGGCGGGTTCTCCTTCGATTTGGACCGCTGGGACTGCCGCGCCTTCATCAGCAACCTGATGGCGCCCAACGTTTTCGCGCTGCCGGGTGAATTCGCGCTGGCGCAGAACTATCCGAATCCGTTCAACAGGGAAACCCTCATTCAGTTTGATGTGAGAGAACGAAGCCGTGTCACACTGAAGGTGTACAATGTGCTGGGAAATCCGATCGCGACGCTGAAAGAGGTCATCCTTGAGCGCGATCGATATTCGGTTCGCTGGGACGGGAAAAACGGATTCGGGGATCCGGTGCCAAGCGGCGTGTATTTCTCCCGCTTGGAGGCGGCCTCCCTGAATAACAATACAATAAAATATGGCCAAACGATAAAGATGGTATTGTTGAAATGAAAAAATCCGATCATGGCATTCGAGTCGAACATAATTTGATAATCGGGCAAAGTCATTGCCCCGGCGGAATGTAATATCAGAGGATGCAAAAATCATTTTGGAGTGCGCCGGCATTGTCGGGGCACCCGACGCGTCGGCGCTTTTAAGGCGGCGGCGTGGACGCCGCACTCCAAAACGGACAGGGCAGCAATGTATAATTGCTTAATCCGATGTCTTTCCCCGTTGTACCTGTCTTGATCGGTTTCAAACTGATAAAAATTTCTTGATTCCATTTAGATAAATCCTTACCTTGTGTAGGGTTTTTTGTCAAGAAGCTCAGTATGGTTTCGACCATGACCAGCAAGGGTCAGTTGACGGTTCCCAAAAAAGTCAGGAATCGACTGAAGATCCACGCCGGGGACAAATTGGAATTTCTATTCGATGAATCCGGTAACTGCCGGATCGTACCGGTGACCTCCTCCATGAAGCAGCTGAAAGGCATCATCCCAATACCGCGCAGGCCGGTGTCGCTGAAGGCCATGCAGCTGGCGATCGAATCGCGGGGTAAAACGGGATGATCGGCATTGATACAAACGTCCTGATCCGGTACATTATGCGGGACGACCCGCGCCAAACCGCTATGGCGACGAAATTCCTGGAAAACCACATTCGTCCATGCATCTGATTTTTCGATAATTCCGTTCCCGTTCGCGCAAAGTCATTATCGCACCATGCGTAACAATGACAGACGCCGTCCTATCGTGATAGAATGGAATTTGCCGACATTGTCGGGGCACCCGACGTGTCGGCGCTTCAAAAGCGGCGCCAAGGCGCCGCGCCCCAAAACGGTCCGGCATGGCCCCGGCGGGTGGAAAAAATCGAACGATCATGCCGTTTTCGTGGAACCACACAATCGTTTTCAGCGTAATATAACGATTTATAGAATCCAATCCCATAATCACACAGAATAGGAGGCAACATGAAAACGAGGATCGGTTTGGTGCTGGGCATGGTTCTGGTTCTGGCGACCGCCGTTTCCGCTCAGAACAATCTGACTCTGTCCCTTCACGCCGGGTATTCCATGACCGCTTTCGAGGACCAGGGATCCGCGGCCGGTACAATCCCCCTCGGGGTGTCGGTCGGATTCAAGGCCACTCCAGAATTGGCAGTCGGCGGCGAATTCATCTATCCGCTCGGAGGCTACAAATTCGAATCGACGGAATTTGACGTGAAGGTCACGAGCACTTTCAACCAGATGATGGCTGGAGCATTCGGGAAGTATTCCCTCGGTTCGGGTAGCGCCAAGCCCTTTCTGAAAGCCGGCGTCGGGTACTACATGGGCGACGCCAAGATCGAAGCGAAGGGCTTTCCCACCGAAACCGGCAAGATCAAGGCTGCGGTCGGTTTCAACGTCGGCGGCGGAATCCAGTTGGAAAGCGGAATGTCCATCGGCTTCTCATACAACATCGTCAAGCGTGAGGACATGGGCATGAACACCTGGGGAGTCCTGGTCGGATACCCGCTCATCAAATAGGTCGTTCGGAAAACAGTCAACCGAAAAGAGGCTGTCCATTCAGATTGGACAGCCTCTTTTTTATCGAAGACCAAAAAGCGGACGGTGCCCCGTTACCGGAATCCGTTCCTGTCAGTGTTCCATCCACACCCTCACTCCACCACCGCCATCTTTCTCGCAGCGGTAAAATCGCCCATGCGGATCCGGTAGAAGTAGATCCCGGGCGCGAGTCCAGTCGCGTTAAAAAGGACCTGGTGCTCGCCCATCGGGTATTGGACATTCATGACCGATCGGATTTCACGGCCCCGAAGGTCAAAGATCTTCAATTCAACCCTGCAGGGCTCCTTGACGTGAAACCGGATCGCTGTCGTCGGATTGAAGGGATTCGGATAATTGGGATGAAGAACGAAGGATCGCACGGGATTCAGCCCCTTCTCCGCCTCACCCAATCCTGTAACGTCCGGCCTGTAAATCACCTTGAACCTGTATCCTCCCATGTCCGAAAGCAGTCTCGAAGCCGTGGTGATCGTCGAATCGGGCGGCCGCAGGTTGCCGTCCGATCCGTCCGGCGATCCATAACCCTCATAATCCAGCACTGTACTGCTGTCGGGTGAATCGCCGGCCCGTACCGTCGTGCTCCAGACCACCGAAGGCTGGCCGCGATAAAAGGAGTAATTGTGATAGGCGTTGAAATCGAAGGACTGGTTGGCTTCTATCCGGCAGCGGTATGTCCCGCACGGCAGGCCGGTCAATCTCCAGGTCTTCTTTTGGACCGAAGGACCCGGCGTGGCCTTTGAAACGGCATCCAGGTCTTCCGGGTACGAGGGCCGCGTCGACGCCGGAGGGTAGAAATTTTCAATTCCGTATGTCGTGTCCACGACGCCTCTCTTACAGGCCCATACAGGCATGGCGTTCAACCGGTTGCCGTTGGACGAATCGATATTCGGATCGCCGGTGCGATTGCCTCCCCCCCTGCGTCCGATGAAATTGGTGAGGAAGACGGTTCCGCGGTACGCTCCCGTGTCATTCTCGAGCCAGACCGCGAACTGCGTCACGTTGTTCGCGGGCCGGAAGGTGAAATCGACCGTGCCGGTGCAGAAATCTCCCGCGACGTTTGCCCCCGTGCCGGAGAGAACAATCATCGCCGCCAGCGCGGCGAGGGACCTCGATGACGAACGGACTGATTCCCTCATGATCAAACCCTCAATTGGATACGGCCCTAAAGATGAATGCTGATTCCAACCCCGCCCGGAACCGCGCTGACGGACCAGTATCTTTGATATGGACGATTGCCCGATCTTGCCGTGGACGGATGCCGCCGCAGGGACTCGTCGTAATCGCGGACCGCCTGCGTCGGCTGGGTCCAGATCTGCGCCTCGGTGATCAGGGTGTTGAGCGCGAAATTCGCGATGCCGTCCCCCATGCACCTTCGGAAGCCGAGCCAGGCCACAAGCCCGCTGCCGAGATTGACGGCTCCCGTGATTGCATGAATTTTCCACGACCGCCCCTCATTCTCCCGTGCGGCGCACTGTTTCAAGAGCGTCTCGGCCGCGGACAGTTTATTCATGCGTTCCTCCGGATTCGCCTCGGAAAGAACGGCAAGACGGTCGGGCGCGTCCGCGGGAATCATGGGCGTGAGGAGCTGTCCGATGACGCCGAGGCCGGTGGTTGCAGCGCCCAGCGCCATGTCCTGACGGGTTCTTTTGTCCCTGCTCGTCGCATAAACGACTCCCTGCCCCACGGTTGCGGCGCCGTATCCGATCAGCCAGCCCGTCCACCACCGGCCGGCATTGGGCTTTCCGCGCTCCAGCGCCTGCCGGATGGCCGCAAGCCGAACCTTGACGAGGGAGTCCGGCAAAGTCTCCCGCGCGGAAACGAGACAACCCGTGAAAAGCAGGATCACCGCCAAAACCGCGGTCAGCGGATGGTTTTGTCCGGATGGCTTTTTCAAGACACGCCCCCCTGTTTTCGGATGAGCGCCGATTCCTTGAGCTTCGCGCAGAGGACAAGGCTGAGCGCCATGAGTGCCATGAGCGCGATCAGTGACGCGGTCATGGAACCGTTGGATTTGGACTTGAACGCGTCCATTCCGAAGATGAACACGATGCCTGAAATCTGCCCCATGAGGATGAGCAGGCCGTTTGACGTGCCTTCCGGCGCGGGGTAGGTCGCCTCCGCGCCGTACTGGAATCCGATGGGGCCGGCGCTCAGCAGGAACAGTCCGGTGACGAAGGAGGAGACGAGAAGAAGCGTATAACCCGTCGCGAAGGTGACGCCGGCAAGGCCGAAAATCGCGCCCGCGATGGCGAGGAAGATGAAGGGCGTCCTCCTGCGGAGACGGTCTGAAATCGGCGGAAAAACCAGCGCCCCGGCCAGCCCGCCGGCGATCATCAGGCCGCCGGCCGTTCCCGCCTGTGTGATCGAAAATCCCCGCGGCCGGACGATGTCCTCGATCCACGTCGTGATGCCGTTGAAGACCCCCAGCCCGACGAAGAAAATAAGCATCAGGTACACGAAGTTCCGATCGTGCACGATCCGTTTGAGCCCGTCGAAAACCAGCGAACGCTCCTCCTGGTCCGGCCGGCATGGAGGCGTCGGTGGCCTTTCCCTGACCAGCACGAAAAAGACCAGGGCCGCGGCTACGGACAGGATTCCGTAAAGCATCAGCGTGCCGCCCATGCCCAGACGGATCGAAAGAAGCGGCGTCAGCGCCAGCCCCGCGGAGATGCCGAGGTACATGGCCAGCGTCCCCAGTCCCGAAGCGGTTGCCCGCTCTTCGATGGGAAACCAGCGCGCCGCCACCTTTGTGCAGGCGTTGAGGAGGAACGGCTGTCCGACGGCGATCCCGATCTGCGAGACAAGGACCCACGTGTAGTCCTTCGCCGTCAGGCCGCGCAGAAGTCCGAAAACGCCCGTCAGCACGGCCCCGATGCCCACGGCGATGCGGATTCCCCAGGTGTCGATGGCCCACGATGCGGGGATCGAGACCGCGACGTACACGATCATGAAGATCATGGAGAGGAGCCCGATGCTCAGGTCCGAAACTCCATAAAATTTTGCCGCGCTTCCCGTGATCGGGGCGAAAGTGATCCAGAGCATCTGGTTGACCGCCACGATGGTCATGAACGCGAGAAGCACGACCCAGCGGTAGGCGTAGACCTTGAAGTTCGACTTTCCCATGGCGGAGGATCTCCTGTGAATTATTTCCCGTGGTAGAGGATGAATCCGAGGATTACGGCGACGATGTCATACGTCGCATGGGCGGCGATTGCTTCCCATGCCCTCCTCTTTCTCAGATAGACCAGTGAATATAAAAATCCGACGATCGCGATCGAGATCACGCTGCCGACGCCCTGGTACAAATGTCCGATTCCGAATACGGCGGAACCGGCGATCAGCGCCACCACAAGTCCCGTTTTGCCCCAGCGCCTGTGGAACCGGGTCAGCACGAAAATTCTCCACAACTCCTCGGAAAATCCGCCCTTGAACACCGTCAGTAGAATCAGGATCGGCAGAGCGTAGAAGTGTTGAAACAGCCGGCCCGGATCAATCCCCTGCATCACCGTTTTCGGAAGCAGCGCGTCGATGAGCGGGGTGATCAGGAAAGTGTGCAGGATGAAGATGGACAAGCCGAACAGCGCTCCGGTCGCGGCCTGCCGAAGGGGTTTCCGGCCGGTGAATCCGAGGTCCGCATATTTTTCCCTTGAAAGACGCAGGAGGAGCGTCACGAGAAGGAAATAAAGCATTCCATAAACGAGGGCAACAAGAAGAAATTTCGGAATGGATTGATATAACTTGAGAGTCGTATCAACATAAAATATGTTCCGTATCAGGATCTGCAGCCAGACCAGCAGGATGGCCGCTATCGAGAGATGCAGGGGATTGCCGAAAATTGTTTTTTTCATCCGATTCCCTTTCTCATCAATGTTATTATTATTTATCGGAAGCGCTCGAGCGATGGGGTTAGCCCGGCACATATGTCCGGGTACGCATATTCGTCCCGGATGGTCGCCACGGCATCCGTTTGACGCATCGCGACACAACGGATTCATGCTCTCGCTTTCTTCAGGTGGATTTTATCGCTCCGCCCCTTTTCAGTCCCTCCAGGGCCACGCAAAGCGCGGCGAAGTCGCCGGTCGATTCGCCCAGGGCCGCGGGTACGATTCTGCAAACCGCGTTGGCCGCCGGAATCGCCTCTTCGCGGATGACGGCGCGGGCCGGCTCGAACAGCAGATCTCCCAGCCTCACCCCCATGCCGCCGACCACCACGACCTGCGGGTTCAGGATGTCGATCAGCACAGCGAGGCCCTTGCCCAGATACGTTCCGCTTTTCCGAACCACGGCGAGCGCGCGGCCGTCACCGGCTTTGGCCCATTCGACAACGTCCTGTCCGGTGACTCGGCTCGGTTCCTTGTACCGTTCGAGAACCGGTTCCCTTCCCTCTTCCTCGGCCAGGCACAACAGTTCGGCGGTCATCATCTGCGCGAGCCCCTTTCCGCTGCAGAACCCTTCGAACGATCCGCGCTTGTGGTAACCGATGGGCCCGTCCTTCTCAAGGCGGATGTGGCCGGCCTCCCCGCCCAGATCGTTGGTGCCCGCGTACAGGCGGCCGTCCAGAATCAGCCCCGCGCCCAGGCCTGTGCCGAAGGTCAGAAACACCATGTTGCGGGTGCCCTTCCCCGCGCCGAATTTCCATTCCGCCAACGCCCCGGCATTGGCGTCGTTCTCGAGAAACGCGGGCAATCCGAATTCGTTTTCGAAAAGCTCGACGATCGGAACGTCGTCCCATCCTTGAAGATTCGGCGGGGACAGGATCCGTCCGCGCCTGCTGTCGAGCGGCCCGCCGCAGCTGACGCCGATCGCCTCCACGCTCCGCTTCTCCGTCATCCGGCGGATGAGCCGGATCATGGTGTCCGCGGTGTTCCGCCAGCGGTCCTTTCCCTTTTCGGTGGCGAACTGTTCGCGGCTTACGAGCCTGCCGTCTTCCGTCATCAGGACAACGGCGGACTTGGTGCCCCCGATGTCGATGCCGACGAACGTTTTCGCGTCCTGGTCCGGCATTTTGGATGAAGGTTTCAAAGAATCCTTGATTAAAATGCGTGCTTTCCCGTTATTCCGGTTTTTCCCAGCCACCGCAGCACGTCCTCCAGGCGGAACGGCGGACTGCCCGCGAGATAATGGTTGTCGTAAGACCCGAAGTCGATAGACCTGCGGTCATAAGATTTTTGGTCGAGCGATCGCTTGTCGGGCAATTCCATGTGGATGAGCCACAGGGACGATTTGTCGGGATGCTTCACGCTGCCGGCTGAGGTTTTTCCGTTCGCGTCGATCCGGAAAGGCGTTTCAAGGAGGAGCCGCCCGTCCTCCGCATCGCGCACGCGGACGGTTCCGGAAACGGCCTGCCTCGTGTCGTTCACGATTAAAAGTTCGTGGCCGCCGTTTTCGTTCTCGCCGAACATGGCGCACACGTCGGTCTGTGACCTCCGGATGGTTTCGTACGCGAGCTTTTTGCGGCCGTAGTAGTCCACCACCGCGTCTGAGAGCACGGGCCATCCGTCGCGCAGGTTCCACCACAGGATGCCGGTCCGCCGCCACTTCCTCTGCCTCCACGATTCGATGAAAAACTTCAACGCCTCCGCCTGCGTGACCTGCGAGGCCCGGATGAATCCGTCCAGGTCGCGGGGCACGTCTCCGAAAAGGCTCCGGATCTGCCTGGCCATGAGATCGTTCCGTCCCGCCGTGTTGGTGGCGTCGGGATGGAAACGGACGGATTTGGTCAGCCATTGATCATTCCACCGGCCGTCGGCGGTCCAGGGATGCACGAAGGCGGGATCCATCATGGCCTCGAGGCTTTCCCTGCAGGGGCACCCGTGGTAACCGATCTCGCTCACGAAATGCGCGTGCACGTCCGAGGTGTAGAACGCATCCTTGAAATATCCGCGCGGTCCCCAGAGATGGACCTCCGGAAGGAGGCGCTCATGCGCCCCCAGCCGAACGGCCTCGGGACTGTAATAGGGCGAGCTGGGCAGATACGGCCGGAGGGGATCCAGTCTTCTGACCGTTTCAGGCAGCACCTGGCGGCTGATCCGGTCTGTGTTCGGATCCACGGCCGACAGGTCCCCTTCCCAGTAAAAGGAGGCGTCGATTTCGTTGTTGCCCGCCCAGAGCGCCAGGCTCGGGTGGTTGCGCAGCCTGGCGATCACGGATTCGGCCTCTTCGCGGATTTTAGCTGCGAAAGCGACCGTCTGCGGATACACGGTGCAGGCCATGGCGAAATCCTGCCAGACCATCACGCCGTTTGCGTCGCAGAGGTCGAAGAACGGGTGGTCCTCGTACACGTTGCCGCCCCAGCACCGCACCATGTTGCAGTTCAGATCCACGAGCATGTCGAATGTCCCTGCAAGATGCCGAAGGTCGCGGCTGTGAAGCGCGTCCAGCGGCACCCAGTTGGTTCCCTTGACGAATATCTTTTCTCCGTTGACCCGGAATTGGAACTCCCCGGGCGCGTCGGGCAGGGTCACGTCGGTGCGAAGAAGCTCCACGGTCCGCGCTCCGACGCGGCACCGGTTTTCATCGAGCACCCTGCCCAGCGGGTCGATGAGACGGACGCTGGCATCGTACAAGGACGCCTCGCCATAGCCCCTGGGCCACCACAGGTCCGCGTTGTCGATACGGATGCGCATTTTCCCGTGCGTGCTGATCACCGCCGCCTCGCTTTGACAGCGGACTTCCCCGTTCTTCTCCAGCGTCGCGCGGATCCTCATGCGGTCCACGGACGGTAGGTCCGTGGCGAAGTCCCAGTCCAGAACCATGTCCGCGGTCCGCCTCTCGACGTCCACGGACTTCGTCGCCCAGTACACGGACCGCCAGTGCGTGGGGGGAAGCGATTCCAGGTAAACGCTCCGCCACAGGCCGGCGGACACGGCGCGCGGCAGGATGTCCCATCCCCACATGTGCGGCGCCTTGCGCACGTTGACGCTCTCGCCCTTCGCGCCGTCCTCGGTTCCGAGCGGATCGCGCGGAATTCTTCGTCCTTCGAGCACCGCGGAGCGGATGCGCACGGCCAGCCGGTTTTCGCCGGACGGGGAAAGCTTTTCGGTCACGTCGAACCGGTGGGGAATCAGCATGTTCTCCGCGTGGCCGATGGCTTCGCCGTTCAGCCACACGGTGCCGATGCAGTCGAGGCCTTCGAACACGAGAAGGACGCGCCCGTTCCCGCTGCGCGGGGGGGATTTGAAACGGGTCCCGTACCACCACTGCATCGGTTCCCATTTCCGAAGGTCGTAGATCCGGTTTCCTTTCGAGGGATCATCGAGAAGCCCGGCCCTGACCAGGTCAAGCTCCACGTTGCCCGGAACGGACGCGGGAATCGACGGCCATCCGGACTTCGACAGGGCTTCGGGCGATTCAGGCGCCGATGCGTCGTCCATTCCGTACGAAAGCTCCCACGTTCCGTCCAGGGAAATGCGTTCCGCGGCGGAGTTGTTTCCATCGGCTAAGGGGATTCCCGGACAGCACAACAAGGCAAGCGCTACAAAGGGGGAAAGCAATCCGGAATTCATCATCGGCTCCGTTTTATTATTGACCGTGGTGATTGAATTCCTTCTGTCGGACTTGTGGGATATCGTTCATCGCCGAATCCGGCGTCCCGAGTGGTAAGATCTTGTGTGAATAAAAGTTCGTCCGACGCCTTGAAGATTTAGAAAAAATCATAAAAAAACAAGAGAAAGTCAAGCGATTTTCTCCGCATGGAGTCGGAAAGAGGCGTGCTTACGAATCACGCATCTTCGGAAGAATCGCCCAATAGCCCTTGTCGTCGGGTGTCCGCAGGGACGTCCATTCGGATTTCTCTTCCGTTCCAACGGGAAATCAATCCCCCATTTTGTTACCCTTCCGAAGCTCGCGCAACTTAGGGAGGCCACCGTTCATTCACCGCACCTTTTTCCGCAGTGTATCCTGCGCGCTGTGCTCGACATAATCAAAGAGCGCATAATTCTCTTGAACGGGGACATGGTCGCCGAGAAACTGCAGATTTTCCACGCTGCAATAAATATAAAAAGCGGTCTCGCCGCCGAATGATAGCCGCACTTCCTCCATCTTATCGCCATCGACGCTCCAGACGGCGCTGTACCGGTTGTCGGCCGCGGAATCCGGCAGCGTCAGTTCGATGGAGAAATCGTGCCATTGTTCCCGTTTGATGAGGTGTTTCGTGGATTTATAAGGGCCCGCCTGCGTCGTCGTAAAAACGATCAACTCATCCTGAGCCGCCTTCATCGCGGCCCTGTCCGAGGATTTGCCGAACCCGATCTCGAAATCGAGTTCACGCGTGTCCGAATTGTAGAGGAATGCCCCGATGCTCGCCTGGTCTCCCGCCCCCATGGCCGGAACGTAGACGCGCCACCGTGTGACGCCGGCCCGGAATGTCTGTTGGGCCGTACGCACCTTGGCCCTGTCCCATGTGCCGGCCCTTGTGTGAATGCGCAGCTTTCCTTCGGCGACCGCGTAATTGTGCGGGCCTCCGGTATTCTGCGAGTCGTCGACCCACCCGTTCAAATCGTTGAAGTCCCACCGGTATGGATTGGCCTCTGGCCCCGGCTGGGCCGCGGGATTTTTTTTACCACAGCCCGGGAGATAAAGGATGAAGAAGAGAATACCCAGAAAGCCCATGCATTTCAGAATAACCGAACCTGCTGGAATACTTTGAAACAGGTTTGTTTTTTCTTGTCGCTGATCCATGCGGTCCACTGTTGTCATCCTGAACTGAGTTCAGGATCTCCCGAATAAAAAACTGACCCCGTCAGAAACGGTCTCAGACATTATCCGATCACTTTCTTATTTTCTCTTTCTATTGTCTTTACCCTCTCACCTCTCACCTCTTACCTCTAACCAATTTTCTCATCCCCTGCTATTTCATATAGAGCATTTTGATCGTGCGGGCCGAAGGTCCCGCCTGCAGCCGGCAGTAATAGATACCTGCCGGAAGATGATTAGGATAAAAAAGCGCCTCGTGGATGCCGGAGGCTTGGATGCCTTCCGCCAGAACCGCCGCGAGGCGGCCCCTCTGGTCGAACACGTTCAGGCTGACCGATGAAGTCCCGGGAAGGGAATAAGTGATGCGCGTGACCGGATTGAATGGATTGGGATGGTTTTGCCTGAGCAGAAACCCGCCGGGCTGCGACGCATGACCCGATGACGGTTCCTCGATGGCAGAAGGAGGATTCATGGTGCCTACGATTTCATCCTCAGTCAGTATCCCCTCATACACGCGGAGGTCGTCGATCATTCCCTGCCAGTTGTAGGTGTTTCCGGGAGGCATGGCCCCGATGAAGACGGGCCGCGTGACCTGAAATCCGCTGATCGTGAGGTTCGTTTCGGTCACCCGGTTCCCGTCGAAATAGAGGTCAATGACTCCGTTTACCCGGTCCACGGTCATCGCGACATGATTCCAGAGGGCCTCTTCATAGGTATTTTCGGGACTCTGGATGTCGATGCGGTCCGTGCCGTCGGAAGGCTCTACGATGATGCGCTTGTTGCTGGTTTCCCAGTTGTTCACGAAAAGCTTGAAGCCGTTGATCCGGCTGCCCCCTTCGCAGTTGGCGATGAGGGTCTGGATGTCGGTCTTTCCGGGCATCAGGTACGTCCACGCGGTGATCGTGAAGGCGTCGCCGAAATTGAAGGCTCCCACCGCCGCATAGGCGGAACCCTCCAGCAAGAGGCAGTGGCTGCCCTCAACCGCATCAGTCGCGTACGTAGCGCCGCCTTTCAGCGTCGCGTTGAATCCGTTCCCGGAAGCGTCTTCGCCGCTTTGATTGAATTTCCAATGGGCCAGGAGTTTGGCTTCCGCGCCTGCGGCGGCCGGTAAAAGGCAGACTGCCAAGGCGACGGCGGACAGCAGCGAAACGACTTTCCACGCTTGCGTTTTCATGACCGGACCTCCTTGTTCCTTGCCGATTGGGGGATAAAACGATCATCAAAATGTATGGGGGAGAATCGTGAATGTCAAGTCATTTTCCCGGCAAGGATGGCAAGGACGGATAATCAAACGGATATAAAAATCCACCTTGCCAAATGGAAGATCTTCCAAGTATTTGAATCTGCTTTGAATCCTGTCAGTTCGTATCTTGTGATTGACCCCGTCTTACGGAGAGCGATGCACCGGATCACATCATCGAAAGACCGATCGGATTCATCAACTTTTATACTTTTAATCATTTTTCTCTTGCAATTGCCGAATATTATCGTTACCTTTTTTTATATATTATTTAATAAAATAGTATAAATATCCATCTGTTTAATGCTCCCAGTCAACAATGACCTAGTAAAGCCGAAATTCAAAGATTTGTTGGTTTAATAACCAAAACGCTTCTTAACGCTATTTGGATAAACCAACGTGGCACATCACCGCTTTTTCAAACATCTTATCCTATTCTTCCTCCTTTTTTCCCTGTTTCCTCCAACAGGAAACGCGTTACAATCTGGAAATAACATTCAGAATCAAAATGCCTCCCCTGTTCCTTCTCTTCATCAATCCTTGAATCCGTTTGCCGAATTATATCCGACCTGTGAAAAATTTCTGCGGCAGGGCCAAATGGATTTCCTGGCCCAAACGGCCGTTTGCCGCAGTGATTTCGGGCGCGCAAAAATCCTGTACGAAAGCCGTATTATTTTTCTCCATTCCCGATGGAAACGCGGAGGTTCTGGCCGTTCGATGGGAAAAGTCGTGTGAGGCCCGTCCGGAGTACGCGCTGTAAAAGAAACACCCGATTTCAGTCTGGAATCAATTGGGGCGAAATGACGAAGTGCTCACCCTTATCGGAAAGAAAAAATGATGCCACTTCAAATTCATCAGACCGGCCGTTTTCTCGTCCTTATTTCGGGAGTCCTGGCATGCTTCTTCGCCGATCGCTCAGCCGCACAGATTGAGAAAACAAAAACCTTCCTCAAAAAAAACGTACAGCTGACCGGCCAGTTTCAGGTTTTTGGGGAACTTTACAACGTGCATGGCACCCAGAGAAGGAGGCCGCCTTCAATGGGAAGAACCGCATTCACGCCGACGCTCACTTTTTCCAACCTTTTTTCCGTCTCTGCGGATCTGATGCTTTCAACCGAAGGCTCTTATGCCAGGCAGAACATGAACCTCATGGGCCTTCACCCGACCTGGAAATGGGGCAGGGCCCATCTCGGCGATTATTCGGACGTTTTTTCAAGCGCCACGTTCAACGGGGTGAACGTCAAGGGCGCCGAAATCGACCTGTTTCCCGGCCGGTTCCGGTTCACCGTCGGAGGCGGGCAGACCAAGAGGGCGGTCGACGGCAATGTCATCAACCAAAACTATGCGCAGTACTTGTACGCCTCTCGGATCGGATACGGCAATTCAAACGCCTCCTTTTTGGACCTGATCTTCGTCAAGGTCAAAGACGATGTTTCCTCTCTGTCCAAACACGAAAAATGGGAACCCCCACGCGTTTTGCCCGATACGTTGAATACGGAGCTGGATACCCTCTGGGTTGAGCCGCCCTACAATCCATACGCCGTCACTCCCCAGGAAAACCTGGTCACGGGCTTCTCCGGCCGGCTCCAGCTTCTGGACAGGCGGGTTGTCCTGAAGATGGAAGGGAGCGGGAGCGCGTACACGAAAAACCTGGAAACGGACAAGGTGGATATAGACAGCGTGGACATGCCCGGCATCCTTCGGTCGCCGTTGAAAGGAATTTTCACGCCTCGGAGATCCTCCAGCATGGATTTCGACGGCCGCGCCAATCTGGAGCTGAATCT
>Ga0315274_10005014_pt1 | contig 19418 bp, 29 predicted proteins | sample YL17G02_20_MG_FD_203700 | JGI IMG/M metagenome (GOLD analysis project Ga0315274, IMG submission 203700) | Sediment microbial communities from Yellowstone Lake, YNP, Wyoming, USA - YL17G02_20 | ecosystem: Environmental > Aquatic > Freshwater > Lake > Sediment | place: USA: Wyoming | collected... | reverse complement strand
CCAAAATCACCGCCCTGGGTGCGGAACATATGGGCATACCAAGTCTTATGATTGACCATCACCCGGCCACCGGATAACCAAGATTTAATGGCCACTTCTAAGCCTTGGGATCCCCAACTGCCAAAAGCTTCATCACAGATATTCAATGCCTGGTAACGCTCCTTAGTCATCATAAAGCAGGATCCCTGGAGACTCATGGTCTCAGTTAGATCTCCTTGAGCCTCGGGCCGGCGCTTATAATCCCCAAAGTATTGGAAATGAGGTTCCGGATCAAAACAATAGGACCAAGACTGGGGTCTTAACTTGCCGATCCACATCATTTTGCGCCGGATCTTATCAGTCTTACCACAATGTTCACACTTTAACGGGGTCGGTCCCTGGTACCGTTTCCAACCACAGTGGTAACATTTCCAATCAAAGGCCCAAAGGTTCCTCATAATCGGCACCATGGTCCAATCATCGTGGCCCTCAATTGATTGAAGCATCTTCCGGTCAAACCCCTGCTCAAATGAACAGTGGGCATCTACTTTCATGATGTACTTTGATTGACTAAACCGAACCGCTTGGTTACAAGCAGCCCTTTGGCCAATACTTGAGGGATAATAAATTAAAGTGACTCTTTCGCTATCGGCAACTTCCGGCTCGGCCCATTCTCCATCCAAAATGGCAATCACCTCGGTCTCCGCTTCCCGGTGCAGTAAAATATCCTCAATCGTCTGCTTTAAGAACATCTCATGTCGTGCCGGGATGATTATGGAGAGATCCATGTTTCGTTCCTTCTTAAGATTGATCTAGTGATATCCGGTTTATATCCCATTGATTCAGCCCAGGCACACCACGCATAGATGTCCTTGGGTATACACTTGGACTTGAAACCCCGTTTTTGAGGGTACACAAAGGTCCACCAGAGATTAAAACGCGGATCGTCACCATAGACTGCATCTCTAATGGTGTAATAGTCTATCTTGGCCTTTTGACAGGCATCATATAACTCCTGGCACTCAGAGACTTTAAAAGCAATTGCCCGATTCTCGCTCAACTTAATTACTTCCGCCTCGTAGGCCGTCACCTGACGGATGGTTATGTTAGCGTTATAAACAGTTTGATACAGTTCTATCAGTTGGCGGGTATCTTTCTTCTCACCACCGAGAACCAGAAACCGGGTAGACTTGGTATCAAGTAACGGGTGTTGGGGTGTTTCACCCAGGTACTCCGGCTGCATAACCAGTCTTTTGTAATACTTTTTACTTAGCATATCGCAGGTCCCCGGATTGACGGTAGACCGGATCACAATCAAGGGGCATTGACACCATTTAACACACTGTTCAACGCTAGATACATCAAGGGGACCTCTATCAGGGCAAGGAGTAGGAACACAAATAAAAGCCACATCGCACCGGTTCGCCGTCTTTTTATCGCCGCCATGGTGTTCATAGACATATGCCTCCGGAAAGATTTGGTGCATGGCCTTGCCCACCCATCCATAACCGATAATGGCTACCTTCATACAAACCTTTCTCTGACTTTCTCCAAAGGATAAACATCTCCCCACCACCCAGGGATTTTATTAATTGTTATTTCCTGCCAAGTCTTAGGATCCGGTGGGTGCTTAAAATGAACCAGTGAAACGCGACGCGGGGTAGCTGTACGATTATGGCGTATATCTAAGTTAGGATAAATTGACCGCCAAGTCTCAGCCGACTCATCGGAGATACCGCCCTGCCGTCTGGTCTTAGTGCCTGGTTCAAAACCCATTCTCCTAGCCCAGTGAGGACTACGGTCCCGGTCTTGCTCCCAGCCATAGTGAAATATTTTATCCAAACGTTTTTTGTATTGCTGGATCAATAACTGCCGATCAGCACACAAACCTGACTGCGAACGAATGTTATTGTAGGTAATCGCCCGATCATTTGGATAGTCCCACAACCAAACATTCACATTGTAATAGTAAATATCTTTACTGGGTGGATCAAACTCAAAATGACTAGGATGGTACAACACATCATGTTCAGCTAAAAAGATAGATTCAGCAGTAGATACTTCTAAACCAGCTAAAATCTGTTTTAACATAGTCACATAACTGGGTAGTTCATTTAAGACTATGTTCCGGCCAAAATCCATTGGTTTAAGAGATACCGATACCAATTCACCATCAAAACTCTGTCTTAATTGAGTCTGGCAAACACTCATAATCAAAGGATCTAACTCATTATGGGTATAGTAAACGACCCCTTTAGTCATAGATCATTCGCCAATATAATTTAATGAAATAGACTTGATCCACATCCAACTGCGCCACTGGTCTCGCTTTTCCCCTAGTATAGTTTCCTTGCGACCCAACACATAGAAGTTAGGAATATTGTAAGCCGCTACATAAGCATCTAAGACATAGCGAACATGACAGATATTTAAACATCTTCCCGGTGGAGATTCCCGAGCGTAGAAGTAATCATGACCACAAACTGCCCCGCCCACCTTAACTTTTTTATGCCATTCGGCTATATCCTCAGCCACATATCTAAAATGGTGGTTGCCGTCAATGTAAACATAATCCAGAGATTCATCAGGAAAATCAGCCAGTGCATCCATAGATGTCTTACGAATAATCGTACAATTAGGATAAGGGGATAACACCCTTTGGGTATGTTCAAACTGAAAGTCTAACCGGGGTTGATTCCTCAAATAATCACTGTACATCAACCAGGGGTCAATCGCGTAGTGCTTCAAACCGACTTTAGCAAACTTCTCTGAGTATTCACCTTTATACACCCCGATCTCTGCCCCGGTCTTAAAGCCCATATCCACAAAGAATTGCGGTAGATCATCCCGGTTACAATCAGGTATCTCAGCCGGTCTACCGATCATCTTCAAACCATCTTTTAAAGTCATAAAACTTAATTCCTTTCATTAAACCATAACCAACTTCTTATTCTTTGTCTTTGGCCTCCTTTCTGGTGTTGGCCTAACACAAACCACTTATTTATATTTAACGCTTCCGTGAACGCCCTCACCGCATACTCTACATGGATACAATAGGGATCGCTGGCCGGAGTGATGATTGAACCATAATCATGACCAGAGATGATCCCGCCTCGCTTAACTTTCTTTGTCCACTCCCACAAGTCCTCTACCACATACTTTAGGCCATGATGACCATCAATATAGACAAAATCAAGGCTATCATCTGGTACGTCAACCAAAGCATCCATAGACTTTTTACGGATAAAGGTTACATCATAGGGAGCCAGAAGAGCCTGGGTAAGACCAAACTGTAGATCCTGGAACTTTTGGAAGTTCCGATCTGGGAAATCATAATCCTCATAAGCCAACCAGGGATCTATGGCATACATCTTTAAACCTGCCTTACAAAAATACTCGGTGAATTGACCTTTCCGCACCCCAATCTCCGCACCAAACTTAAAATCTAGATCTATAAATAACTGGGGCAGCGCATCCCGTTCAAAGCCGGGAAGGACTAGGGGTTTACCACTCAAGTTTAATCTCTCTATTAGAACTAGTGTATCCTTGAGATTCATAGTCCCTTTAGATCTTTTAGATTACTCAACACTGTAGTAAATGGCCGCTGACCGGTGGAGAAATCCCAACGGTATTTAAATAAGGGGTAGATGGTTGAATAATGATACTTACCGTCCCACCGACCCTCCGTATCATGTAAGACGAGGTAATCAGCCGTGTTAACTAAGCGCTTAACCTCTTCTACCCGGCGCTCATTCGGATGGTGGTCCACTAAGACTATATCCCAATGACCTGACACATCCACCTTATCCCAATCAGTCACTAATTCTACCTTATGATAATCACACTCATATTGTTTGATCGTATTAAAGTACATCTCCTCGTTATCATAGGTAACTAAACGTCTGTTTGGATAACAAGCCCAGTGTAAGAATGGGGTAGAGAACATTCCCCCACCCAACTCTAAGATCGGACCGGTAGTTAAACTAACTAATTTGATTAAGACCGGCAAGTGATTACCAAAACCTTTAGTGTTAGTCATAAGTTTAGGATTGTAATAAGAATGTATCATAAATATCCTTCGTTGTCCCCCAGTAGGGGATATCATAAGTAGACTCCTGTTGAATTATACCGGTACGGCCGTGGATTCCATGGCCGGTTTTAAAGCCTAAGACCGGGTTAGCTCCAGTCCAACCGTATAACGATCTAGTAGTAAAGATCAAAGGTAAACGATCAGGCATCGGTTCCCATCCCCGATGGCCATTTAAGACGCGCTCTACATTTTTGATCCAAAACTCCCGGCCGCACATCTGGGCTGCCTCTACATAAGGTTTACGCCAGGCTTTCTTTCTAGTTATAAAATAGATCCACAAGTTTAAATAACGGTAAACATTGTCAGCTGTTGGTGGATGAAACGTAAAATACTCAGGTGGATACAAGTAATCAGACTCGGTTGCCAAACAATAGGTAGTCTTGGCAGCGCTGAGGCCCAAGAGTAACTGTTTAAAGGAATTACTGTAACAGACCGGTATCTCCCCGACACAGATATTCTGGCCAAAGTCTATGGGTTTACGGGAGACACTGATCAGAGGCAAGTTTCCCTTCTGTTTGAGAATGTTATCTCTTACCTTACTTTCAAAAGACTCATCCTCTTGATTAGCAGTATAATAAATAATTGTCGTATCAATCATAAATATTGTTGTTTCAATTCATCAAACTTACCCCAAGGGTCAAGATGATCAGTTTGGATTGGTAAAGTGTTAGTAATATTCCTCACATTATTACCTGTCTTAAAACTAATACATGGTTCACCGGTAAATAATTGCCTGCCAAACATAGGATCTCTAATACCATTCTGTAACGGGTGCTTCTGTTTGACCCTGATCCTACCCAAATAACCCAAAGGCGGTTTCCCGTCCAACCATCGTTCAAACCGATCAATTACCAGTCTAGTCTTACAGATCTGCGCCCCATCAGAGTAAGGCTTTTTAGCATACTTTTTAGTGCTGTCTTTAAAGACCATCCACACATTGTCATATAAATAATTATCAGCAGTTGGATTGAAAGTAAAGTAATCTCTGGGATAAAGAAAATCTGACTCGGCAAAGATAATATAGTCCGTTCTAACCGACATGGCCCCGATCAGTATCTGTCTAAACTCGTTAAGATAAGATAAACCAACATCTCCCACACATATATTCTGGCCAAAGTTAATTGGTCTCTGAGACACGCTTATAATCGGCAAGTCTCCCTTCTGTTGCCAGATATTTTCTCTGATCTTGTTCTCAAATATTGGATCTTCATGGTTACTGGTGTAATACAAGATCGTTTTGGTCATGTTGTATTAAAATTACAGTTACGGCAAAGTGGCATATCAAAGTCTAACTTATTATGGCGCTCTCTCAAAGTTAACGTGCTCTCCCAGACTTCTTTTAAACTTTGTTTGTTAATATCACCTACGATCACCTGGCCGTTATAATCCATACAACAAAGACACACCCGGCCATCCCATAATATACTTAGATGAGTGATCAGATCACCACAAGGAATACGTTTACCCATCTTAGGAATAGTTGAGTTACGATTACCGGTCCAGGTTAGAAAAGGTCTCAACCGCGCTCGTCTGCCCCAAGTCTGTTTATAGAGTTTTTGCTCATGATCGTTATCTTCAGTTACCACCATGCTTGGTTGTACATGGAAAGGTGCTCTAGTCATCAAGTCTTTTAACTTAGCTTTAGTCGCTTCAAAATCACCTTGACTTCTAGTTACCTTATAATACGTTTCAGCAGTAGCCGCATTAAAACTAACGTTCATGTAATAAATATTCTTGTACTTAATGACACGGTCCACATCTAAATATTCACCATTCGTATAGAGAATAACTCTTACTCCTTCCTTCTCCATATAATCCAACCATTCCCAGATGCGAGGGAAGATAAATGGCTCTCCATTCAAAAAAGGCGCGTATAAATTAACTCCCATCTCCTTGCCTTCCTTAATGATCTTATAGAACAAATCATCAGACATCATTCCCATAGGTCTAGTCATATCGTAACGAGGACAAAATAAGCACATTAAATTACAGGCTGTAGAACTCTCAAACTGGATAACTAATGGTCGTCTCATAGTTTCTTAAACTTGGCGTATAACTTATGGTTAGCCAACACTACCTCTCCTACTAATTGGAAATCTTGCTTCTCTACCATAGTCTTTAACTCTACCGGTGTCCAGTCATGATACTGCCAGATATCTTTAGTCTTGGCCTTTTGGGGGATCGCAATATACAGATGTTTAGATAATACCCGTCTAGCCTCTTGTAACGCCCTCTCTGGGTTGTCCAGGTGTTCCAAGGTATCACCCAGAAATACCGCCTCAAACTCATTATCCTTATAAGGTAACTGATAGGCATCACCTAAAATAACATTGGCTCCCTTTTTACGAGCCAGCAAAACCGCCGTCTGATCATTGTCAATTCCTTCAGCACCCAAGACATGAGTGATCAAACCATCACCGGCCCCCACATCTAGTACCTTCTTCTCTTTGATCCACCTTTTGACACGGTCCACATGGTCTACATAACTTTGCAGCCGGGCTGCACCGTAGCCATACCACTTCCAATGGTACGTCCCCCAGCGTTGGTATTTGTTGAAGTTCATACAAACCGCTTCCTTAACTCATCCGCCCGACCCCAATAGGGTATTTCTACGGCCCGGACCCAACCCATCCTTTTAGTATGTTTACGCTGGATCGCTTCAATGCCGTAGTCATGGCTAAACTGGACAATCGGGACCGTAGTATAAAACTCCACCGCTTTTCTAGGAGTCACTCTCAAACCACGTTCTACTCTAACCTTACCCAGTTCACCAGTCCACTTTAAGGGTGTCCCTTCCGGATACTTGGCAAAGCGTTCTTCCAAAGCGGTAATAGCCAATTCCCTGGGGGCAATCAGGGCAAAGTTACCCTGCCGGTGTTTATAAGAAAAGAGCGCCTGGCCAAAGGTGAATAGGCTCCAGCGGTTCATGTTATAGGCAAAGGTGTCCATCGGGGGCCGGTACAAAGCAAAATGCTCCTCACAATAGAGGACATCATCTTCAGCCACGGCAATATAGGGAGTAGTGGCTAGTTTAGCCCCTCTTAGTAACTGCCGGTAGATGTTAGAAGAGTTTTCCGGTCCATCCTGAATTAAATTAGTTCCCAAGTGCATGGGCAAACGAGAGATAGTAATGAGCGAGGTATCCCCTATTGCTTGCAACATGACCCGTTGTTGATAATCGGACCATTCAGCCGGCACCCGGTTAACGGTTAAAAAGATAATGGTGAGATCGTTCATGTTAACTCCTTAAACTTTTCTGCTATGTGGCTAATATGGTAAGGTTCGGCTACTTTCATGAGTTTATCCGGCCATTGGTTATAATACTCTGGATCCTTAAACTGTTCGGCAGCTGCCAGGAGTTCTTCCAGGTTATTAATCGGTACATAATCTCCCTCAATTTCCTGATATGCCTTCAGGGGATAGGCAATCACCGGGATCCCAAAGGAAAAAGCGTTGATGAGTTTAGTAGGTATCTTGAAAGGATAAACATCTCCCCACTCCCAACCGGCAATAATCAGCAAATCTATCTTTCGGTATAAATCAATCGCTTCCTGTCTATTCTTAAAGTTAAAGCAGGTAATAAAATGCCAACCGATCTTCTTTAAAGACTGTCCTATGGCCCGATATTGTTTGATGGCCACCGGCGGATCCCCACCGATATAACCGGCTACCTTAATCTCAGTCCGATCCCGCCTCAACCGGTCATAGTTCAAATGGTGCTGGGGAATATAGACCATCTCATTGTCAAAGAATTGTTTGAGATAAAAGTAACTGAACATGGAAGCAGCAATAAGTTTAACCTCGGTCCGGGACTTCAACTGTTTGACAAACCGGCCGCCATCCAGAAAGTCTACGTAGTCACCGTTTCTCACCCGGTCCAGATTACCCGGCTTGACCCAAATGCAGACATCTTGCTCATAACCTGAAGAAGGGTTAAACCGGGCATGTAAGTAAGTGGCCATCTCCTGACCCCTAATCCGGGAAGATATCCTAGTTGTATCGGTCCGGGTGAAAATACTAATCATACCTTAATTGACTGCCTCTCTTTGAAATACTCGTTAATGGCATTTACTAGATCACTCCGTAACAGATTAAGCTGCTGGATCTTAGAAGAATCCTCCCGCGTATGTTCATCCCGCTGCACTTTATCTACTAGAAAAAAGATCTTCATGTTGGTCACGCCCAACTCATCAATCAATTCCCCGATTGTTTTATTCATATTTTCCACTGGGGTTTAATCACGGTCTCATAATAGTCCCGCCACTTATTCAACGAATAAGTCCAACCATCCCGGGCCACTTGGCCACCATAACCATGGGTCCGGGGAAAGGACCGGTGTTTATGGGCAAACCAAGTGTTCTTATTGACCATCATATGTCCGCCGGCTTGCCAAGTTTTGAAGATCATCTCATGGGAATCCTGATAATGGGTGCCGTAACCTTCAGACTGCAACTCGCCAATCACTTTATCCCACCACCGGTGGCGCATGACCCACATGGATCCCTGCATGGCCATAGTCTCATCTATGGGGATCGCTTTACGCTGCTCTTCTCTCTCCGGCCACGGATGACCGGAGAATTTAATCCCTCCTTGGATAATCAGTTTCTCATAGACCACCGGTGGGATGGGCATTACCGCCCATTTAACCGGGTCCAGGAAATAGCGCCGAGCCGTGACGATCCAATTACGTTTACAGGTCTCGGTGAGGATCCGGTCATAGCCCTGGCCAAAGAGACAATGTTCATCGGTTCGCATAATATACTCACCCCTGGCAATTCTCACCCCGGAGTTAATCGCACCTCTCATACCTTGATTAGGCTGATGGATAACCACCACATGAGGATCCTGTTTAACCGGCGTGACCGGCCAATAACCGTCCAAGACCACGATTATTTCCAATCCATCACCCAATTCAGACATGGATAATAAGGAATCAATTGTTTTATGGAGAAGCGGATCCCTGAACGAAGGGATAACCACCGATAACTTCATACTTTAATTTAACACATTAATCTATTAGACAGAAGGACTGGCGCTTGGACTCACCGAGGGTGAAATAGAGGGACTGATAGACGGGCTGACACTCGGGCTGACACTCGGGCTGACACTCGGACTTATACTTGGACTTATACTCGGGCTAACCGAGGGGCTAATAGACACACTTGGACTCACCGAGGGAGAAATAGAGGGACTCACTGAGGGTGAGACCGAGGGACTCACTGAGGGTGAGATAGAGGGTGAAACACTCGGACTAACCGAAACGCTCATGCTGGTACTGGGAGAAATTGAGGGACTAAAAGACGGACTGATAGACGGACTAATAGACACGCTTGGACTAACTGAAATACTTACCGAGGGACTAAAAGACTCACTCGGAGACTCCGAGAAACTAATAGAAGGACTGATAGACGGACTGATGGACGGACTCACTGAGGGAGAGACCGAGGGACTCACTGAGGGACTTTTACTCGCACTCGGTGACACAGAAGTGCTAGGACTAACTGACTGACTGGGAGATACCGACTCACTCACACTGGGGAATTGGCCTACTAACCTAAAATCGGAACTAAACTCGGTACCGTAGTTAACGTATTCTATATTCGCCGGTTCACCGCGCTGAAATACCCGGCAACCAACCGCAAAACCGGGGATCCCGCTGGCATAGTCTCCTTCAGCTAAACCTTCAGCTTCCATGATATAACCGGTGACGGGATCGGTTCTGATAACCCGGTTATATAAATAACGGCTGCGAGCGGCTAAATAGGTTTTTTCCCAAGCTTCAAGGTCCGGTCCGGGTTCATAATGATCTTTAAAAGGAATTGCCCGGCACACATTACCGGCCCAACTGGCCACCGTAAAATCACAATTGTCAGGGTAAAGGGAAGTCCACCAACTCCACTGCTTATGATAAATCCTTATTAACTCTTCTCTATCTATAGCGGGTAAATCATCTAATGTTGGAAAGTATTGGCTCATATGATCCCCAATCCTCTAATCCTGTCTAAGGGGCAGTATCCTTTAGATAACTGCCCCTTAGATCACTCTATTTTAAAGTTTCCAATAACCAACGGCGAGGCATTTCCGGCGTTCATCGGGTACTTTTGCCCCGTACACCGTCAATCCCTTGTAACCGGATCCAAAGTCTCCAGCCAGATCTGTCTCAACTTTAGATTCAGTCATGGCCATGCCGAAAACGATAGCCGACTTGTGACCGGCTAAGACTCTCCAGCCATTCACCGAATCACCGACGATCTGTTGGTTCTCATAGACGGTAAAGCCGCCCATTTGACCGATTAGACCGCGTTTGACCACTTCATTGTAGGCCGACTCAACCGCCGGGATAAACTCGGGAGCTGAACGCATTAAGGCCGAAACACCAGCCGGCACAACTAAGAAACGGTCTGCTTTAGGCACTTTGTTCTCATTTAGGAACCGGGCCAAAGTGTTTACATGTTCGTAAACCAGAGCTTTAGTGGTTTGAATGGGAGTGAGAGCTTGGAGCTGATAAGTAGATCCAGCCGTGATCGCTCCACCGGTATAGGCCGAAGCCACATCATCATAATCATCTTCAATGATGACATGGGAAGTATCGGTATAGGTTTTCACCCGATACCACTTAGTATGACCGGTTGCCTTAAAACCTTTGCCCACCCACGCGGCGGTAAATGAGGTACCCGAATGAGTGACTACCCCGGTAGTCACATCAACCGTGACTGTCCCGGTGGTAACATCGGTCCCGTGCATATTCCCGGCCCCAAGGTCTGCCCAGAAGGACAAAACATAGGCATCAATCGTCTCTTGAATGAGATTATTTATCTGGCGGACAATTGGCGATTCCGGATTCTTAATATAGGACTTTAAAGTGTCCAAGTCTTTGATCTTGAAATAGTAACCCTTAGCTTGGTCAGTGGTCAAGAGAGCGTTTGACTCCCCGATATCACTGGCGGTTAAGGCGGTGCCGCTGTAGTTTTGCAGCGATAAGGCACCAAAAGTGAGAATATTCAGCTTAGAGGTTTTGTCTCTAATTTCACCCTCATAGTCGTTGTTGGTAATTTTATCCGCTACGGCTGTCTCGTAGTAGATTTCTAAGGCTTTGCTTGCAAATGCTTCAGCAAGTTTGGTGGGATAAGCCACGGTCCCTGCGGGAATTGCCATAGATGGCTCCTTTCACTCGTTTAAACTATTAAAGGAATCATCCAGTCCCGCGGTTACGGGTGTTAGGAGAACTATCTATATGATAGAGGTAATACTTGTACTCTGTCAAATCAGATCTCTATTTTGATCTTCTTTAGTTTCAACAGGCGCTCATATTCTTTAGGTTGATTCTCCCTGATAAATTTTATCTCCGTTACCGACAACTCCTTGGGTTTAGGCGCTTCCGGCCCGCCGCCACCGGTCTGGAATAAAGTCTTGCGTTTCTTCTCGGCCGGCTTCAAATTATAGAGAAAAGATCTAGCCAAGTCGTCCATATCTTGATTCAACCGGGAAGGAACCATGGCATACTGGGCAAACTCGGTCTCATGGCCTTCTAAGGCCGAATACTTGGATAGCGTCACCGGATCGGTGCTAAACTGTTTGACTTTATCTACCCACTCATCCACCTTTTTAGTCTCTTCTACCTTTTCCTGGATCAATTGGAAACGCTTACTGGCCAAGGCGTTCTCTTTGGCCATTTTCTTTTGGACCTCATCCATCATCTCCCACTCGTTGTAAAGGGAACGCATCTCGGCATCCGAGATTTCAATCTGGGCAGCACTAGATACCGCCTCGGTGATCTGCCTGTTCTTAGCCGCTAGGACTTGGGCTTCCCGGGTAGAACCGGCATACCGGGCTTTCCAGTCGGTTTCCTCTTCCGCTGGAGTTGCAGTTTCCTCAACTGTTTCCGCTGGAGTTTCCGCCTTTGACGGTGGTTCATCCACTACCTCGGCCTCATTAGTTTCTGGTTCCGCCGACTTGGGGGTTTCAGGTTCCGGTTCATCTATCGCTTCAATCTTCTTTTTTAACTCTTCGGGATCCACTTGATTAGTAGGATTCGCCATATATCAGTCCTTCCAGTAGAAAGGTGTTAGATATGTTTTGGCTATCTAAACACACTTATTTTTTAGTAACCACTTTGGGCAAGATTGATTCAAACTTTTTAACCTGGTCACCGGTTAAATAGGATGATCTGGCCCGGATAAAGGCTTTATCAGCCTCAGTCAAGGCGTTCACATTCTTTTGGACCAGTTCGCCGAGAATGACTAAAAACTCTTCCGGCGCTTTGACAACTTTCGCCATATTATTTCTTTCTCCGGGGTTTACCGGCTGCTTTCTTAGTCTTAACCTCTCCAGAATAAGACTTGCCATTAATATAACAGATGTGCATATACTGTGTCTTATTGATTGTTTTGGTGATTACTCGGCCACCATCAGCCACACATTTATCAAACGCTGCCGGCATACTACCTCCTTAGATTCTGGGCATACATTTCCAATGATTTCTTAGCCTGTTCCGGACCGATCATAAAGGCTTCTAGTAAGATGAGGTTCTTCAACCTGGCCTTTAAGAAAAGATCCTGCTTTTTATTAAGTTTCTCGGTGGCCAACTGATTGTCTACATCCATCCGGAGGCGCTGGACATACTCTTTGATCTCATTCCGGCCGACTTGCTTGCTGTTGGCAGCCTTAACCCACGACATGAGCGTTTCCCGCTCGGCGGTGTTGAGATCTTCCCATTTCAATCCGAGTAATTCTAAGATCTTATCCATAAATTATTGGGCCATTGGTTGATTAGCCGGTGCCGGCGGCATTGACTGTACCATACCTTGAGGAGATGGCTGGCCGCCGGCCGGCTGTCCAGCAGTAGCATTAATACCTGGGCCTCCAAGATTGGGTTGGGCAGTCAGCGCGTTTTTCTCCGCATCCATGACTTCTTTGACTTCATTGGCATTGAGTTCGGCAAACTCCAGTAACTTACGCTTATAAATATCGGCTAAAGGTGAATTGGTAGGCATCACGGTCATGGCGGCATTTAGTTTCTGCAAAGTATCGGTACCCTGTGACTGTGACTGGGATAAATCCTTAACCTCTACCTCATAACCAGACTTGGTAGCCCATTTATCCGGACCAACGGTCTTAGAATAAACGTGTTTGGTGACTTTACCCTTCTTATAAATATCTACCTCATCTATCAGGTCCGAGGCGGCATCTAAGAGTTTAATGTACTTGGTGCCAAACTCGGTCCACGAATCGGTGTAGAGAGAGGCCATGCTTTTAATGCGCTCCTGGGCGTTCTGGAGGGCCAACTGGATCTCGCCTAGAGTGACTTTCTCCGGCTGTATCGCACCCTGTTGGGTAGCGGTAGCCGCTGTCGCCTTCTCCGAGAGAGACAAAATGAACTGCATCTCATCCAAGGATTCGGAGAGATCGGGGATATCAATCTTTTGGACCATATCTTTGGGATTGCCGGGTATCGGATACCAGCCCCAGGGCACCGGTTCAAAGGTCTGCGGTGAGAAACCCTCCACGGTTGAGTTATAGTATTGCATCCCGTAGTTTCTCAAAGTCCGGTTCTCTACCAACTGGCTCATCCAGCTGTTGAGTATCTTATTCGGAGTACGCAGAATATCAGCTACTCCATCACTCCAAAAGTCGGTGCGCTCTACGTCCTCGCCCCAGGTGACAAAGTTACTGTGGTCCATCCAATAGTCATCCTCGGTCTTACCTACCAACTCATCAAAGGGCATATTGGCCAGGTTCTCTACATCCTCGGCCAGGACGATAAACATATAGCGGTCCCGGTCCAGCTTATCGTCATGAACCTTCATTAAGATCTCGTTTAACTCTACGTAAGCCTCACCCACTTCCGGATCATTGACATCGGTTAGACCCATGGTAGCTAGGCGCTGATTCTTATCCACTAAACTCTGGGCGTTCTCCGATAGTTTCTCTAAGCCCTGACGGGACTGGAGATAGTTCTGCAAGCGTTTAACGGCTGCCTTGTCATAAAAGAGATTATTGAGAAGTGAGGTCAACGGCTTGAAGATGTGTTCCTGGCAGATAAACCGGGCAGTATCTAGGTTAGCGGGATCCACAAACCGGTCTATCAGCATATCCTGGGGATCTATAATCTCAAAGTCAAACTTGCCGCCGACAATGTTGAGCTTCTTAAAGGTGCGGCCAAACAATAAGTTTTGTTTCTTATCTACCACATCCTTAACTACTCCCTTACCGGTGCGCCAGCAGTGATTCCAGTATTCGTTGTACAAGACTTCCTTTTGGGTGTCGTTGTCCCGGTTGTAGAAATAGAGCATGGGCGGATCGTCAATGTCTTTCATGATCGTCTTAATGCCATACTTCATTAAAGGCACATTGACCGATTGCCTTTGGGTCAGCCGGTTAACAATCACCTTATCCCGGTAAAGGGTGTAATTCTCGGTCCAATCCTCGTGCCGTCTCTGTCTGAATTTCAATGCCGCGTCTTTGTTTATCTTTACTGTTTCTAAGAGTTCTTCGTCTTTGATCATATTAACCTGGCATACCCTTATAGAATGGCTTAATGCCGCCAGCCAAGATCGCTGCCGGATTAACACCATGATACCTATTTATTATACTTTTGGCAAACGTCAGAGCCAAGGCATCAGCCACATCCGGTGATTCTACTCCCCTCTTTCTCATATCCTCCTTGGGTTCAATCTTAATTCTCCCGGCGTTATCCTTCTTATAGCGTATTTCTGTCAGCTGCAGCCAGTCACGGTGTTCCTTTAACATCCCGGTGGTCCTTAACCAAACAGACAGTCCATCCTGTCCGGCAAACATCTCCGCCTTGCAGTTGGCATACTCGGTTTTGTTCTCGGCCGCCTCGCCAAAGTTGACCGCCTTAATGGGGTGATTTAGGCTTTTTAAGTAATCCGTGACCCCACCGCCCACCCCGGAATCGTCCACGGCCACGTTTTTATCCTCAAGATGATATTGTTTGATATACTCAATGGTTTTATTGCCCACACTGATTAAATCGTTGTCTAAGTTCTTTTCCAGGATCTCCGCCGTTGAATTAGACCTTAACACCCAACAGTTATAATTCCTTCCGCCTCTGGCTACATCTAAACCAAGGAGACGGACGCCGGTGGCTTCATTCTTCCTGGTCTGTGACTTTTGGATATCCTCATCGGTGACTAAGTACATCCAACCCGATTCATCTACCTCTGAAGCACTCGGAAAGACACACTCATAGAGGATCCGAAAGAAAGAATAGGGCCGGTTCTCTTCTATCACCTGGGGACTAATCCGTACTCCCTCTTCTAAGGATTTATAGCAATCCCACTGGATCTTATGATACGCCGGATCGTTAAAAGACTTGAGGAAATGGTTACGGGCAAACGGGTTGCCGATTTTACAAAGAAAGTTAACCTTGGGATTATCTCCAAGCATCCGGAGGACTAGGGAATGATCATTGTCATCTATCAAACCAGCCTCATCCTCTACCACGTTGGCCGCGCCAAAGCCCAGAGCATCCTGTGCGCCGCCGATATACACCTCACTATATTGATCTTCCTTAACCTTAAAGGTCAGGTGGGCCTTATTACGATACCGCCGGATCTCTTCCAAACTGTCACCCTTATCCGGGACAAACTTGGCGCGGGTGTATTCATTGTCAAAAATATGGGCATTGACGACAGCCATAATGATCTTGGCCTTCTCCTTAGTTCCCGCGACGATCGCCCACTTCTCCGGGTAGGTAGTAGCCCGGGTCAACACGGCCAAGCCGGCGCACATGGACTTACCGTAGCGCGTATGGCACATGATATGGAGACGCGGATGGATCTTCTTAGCAATCGCGGCAAAGATCTCATCTTCCCCGCCGGAGAGCATAATCGGTTGTCCGGCATCATCCTTATACAGGGCATAGACCATGCTTTGCGTATCCGTGAGTTCCATTATTTCTTCTCCAAGAGATTCTGCATCGTCTCGGTCAACTGCTGGACCTGGGGTAAGTTCAAAGTGCCGTTAAATTCCTGCTTTGGCTTACCAACTACAAAACTAACCAACTCCATCAACAACCGCGTATCCGGCCTCATCTTGCCTTTGGGCACCACATAGTCACCGACGGAGACTTTCTTAGCAATCTCAATAATCGGCTCCCAATCTTCTAAAAGTGAATTAATGAGGACTGTGCGCGCTTCAGATTCTAAAACGTGTTTCTTACTATAACTACCTTTAGGTCTACCTGCGCCAGCCCTGCGACCGCCATTAGTCATAGGGGTTAGGCTCCAACTGATTTATCTTTCAGTTTATCACCATCAATTAAATAAATCTAATTTGCACATAAGCAGCGGCCACGCCCCGGACCTTAACGGCCGGTCTGATATAGCCTCTTTGGACCAGGGACCGGATAGCAGCCTTGATAGTGGCTTCCGGTATCTTATGACAGCCGATATGATAAATAATATACTTTTGGGTTATGGGCTTACTACAAATCCGGGCGCGATTGCCAACCAAAATCATTATCTTCCTCTGGAGTGAGTTAATACTGTAGTAATAATAAACAATCTGCATAGAACAGACCGGCTTATCTCATAATAAAGCTGATTTAGGCCTATCACAAGACACAATAAAAACCCCGCGCTCGGATACGTGAACGCGGGGCAAAGCCAGTATAAACTATTTACCGATTCTCGTCTCCCGGAGGTGGTACTATCTCGGCCGGTGTAATCGTATCCTCATTGGTCTTGGCCTTAATAATACTGTCCATCGTCTCCGCGAAAAGATTAGCTTGGGTTAACAGAAAGTCAAACAAACCCTCATCCTTGACCAGGACCGGCCAGTCATTCTCGGTTAAAAGATCAAACTGGACAATCCAGGCTTTAGTTTTGATTGTAGTATCAACCTGTTTAGTACTTAACTTCACTTTCAAGGCAAACATGGGTACCGGCTGCAGCTGGTTGTGGATATAGGGCGCGACGGTATCCCGCATAAAGTCCCACATTGGCCGGAGTTTTAAGCCGTTGATATACATAATGAAGGGCTGGTATTTCTCGCCATTGACCATCACGCCACCGAGCAGCTGGTTGAAAGCCGGCTTGCCCGTTTCGTCATTAAGCTTGGGGGTTCTGAAACTCCGTGACACTCGCACAATATGGCAATTGACTGTCTCAAACTCCTCCTGGGTCGGGGCATAGAAAAACCAACCATCATGAGGCTTGGTCCCGTCCCCCAGTTCTCCGGTTGACTTACCCACGCTATAAATCTTGAGTAAGGGAGAGGCACCACCAACCATCTCCTCACTGCCCACCATCGCATTTAGCTTATATAATTCAGCGATCGCCGGTGCCAGTTCCGCCATCCGTTTCTCATCTAAGACCTCTAACTTAGATTCGGTCTTGGCTCCCAATGCTTCCGCAATTTGGTCTACCTCTTTATCTTTCACTTGCTCATGCTTCATCTGTTTGCCAACCTCTTTGAAGGCCGCGTATCCTGTTTTGGGCATAATCCCTCCTTTAATTAGTTACTCAATTAGAGTGCGCCCCTGCCCAAGACGCACCCTAATTGAATAGCCAATTGGCAAACTAATAACCCGATCAGCATCCCAAAGATGAAAAAGATCAGGTTATGAACAGCACAATGTTTTAACTTCCAGATAAATAAACGGTTTTGAAGGGACAGTTGTCTCATGGTTTTACTATACTACCGCTTGCTTGGTATTGTCAAGGGCCTTTTTACGTCTAGCTGCCAACCCCAAGGCTGACAATTTCACAAAATAATCTGCTCCATAGATCCTAGTCTTAGCCTCGGCCCCCTTCTTACCTAACCGGGCAAAATGCTCCCGGCCATATCTAGCCATGGTAGTATTGCCGCCTTTTCTGGATATCTCAAAGTGATCCATAGTTATTTCTCGTATTTAGATAGTAATCTTACCATCTCTGAATAGGACATATTGGCCAGAGTGGTTAAAGTTATCCTTAAAACTTCCTTAACCTGGGCTATAGAGAGACTTTTTTTTAAACCCTCTTCTAAGGTTATAATCTTAGCAAAATCGTTTAAATTCATATTAGCTCACCCCCTTTCCCTTAATTAGTTCTTTATAACACCGGATGCAAATTAACACTCCATCCTCTCCATGTTTCTCGGAAAAAATCTTCTCACTGCAGCGCTGGCAATAGGACTTGTAATTAACCTCATTGGTCGTGTCTTTGGGATAGGGGACTGATTTAATAGTGGCCATTAATAAACCATATACATTAAGATTAATAAGGCAAGCACCGAGATCAAAACAAATAAGACAACCATCCATAAGGCTTTATTCACCTGCCGGTCGTATTCTTCTTCCGTTTTCATGACATGAACCTTTCTACTGATTCAAACATTCTCTCCTTAGTGCCGAGCGGTAGATCCCGCCAAGCGGGAAACAGGTTGCTAACCGCTCAGCAATAAAGAGTTAATCTTCTCCCAATAATCTTCTTAAAAAGGCTTCTAACCTTCTCTAATAGCTTAATAACGTCTTTAATCTGATAACTTCTTGACCTTTTTAATAAAATCTATATAACTTTGGTAAAATTGTTCCGCCTCATACATTGAATTAAAATATTCAGATCGTGAGCCACTTTCCACTACCACTTTAGCATCCTTCCTTTGTGTATCAAGAGTTATGCGGATAAAACCAATATGTTTATCTTCTTGTTCTTCTTCAAATCGTTTAATTATTTGTTTAATCATACTCATTCCCCCTCTCTAATAACTTAATAACGTCTTGAACATCAACCCATTTTGGATTTGGTTTAGGTTTCATGTTATCCCTTGGATAATATAAAACACGTAATTGGTGACGGGTCCTTGCAGGGTTGTTTTGTTTCCCTGTTTAACCACCTAATTCTTCCCATACTTCTCAATTCAGCCCCGGCCTCTAATAAAAGATTGACATAAGATTGAGTTGGCAAGACTAGAACCACTTGCTTGCCTTGTTTATTTTGTTCAATAGCTTTATGGACAAATGCGGTGGGTCCTTTACCGTTAAAGGCATCAACTTTCCTAAAAGGTGGATTAACAAAACTTGATTTACCCCATTCAGTTAGAGTCCCGTCAAATCCTTCGGGCAACGGACAGGGGCAGGGGTCATAGTCAAACTTAAACTCCTGGTCCAGTTTTCCGTATAAATCTGGTGGCATTAACCAAAATCCATCGCTGGCCATGTTGGGGTGGAATACAAACATACCTTCTCCTTAGATAATTGGCTAGGTTTCCCCGGTAATTACTTGATAGCACCCTTGGACTAGAGCCGGCACGGTTAAAGCTGTGACCGTATAGCCGTCTAATTTAGCCTGTAAACTGCCGTATTCGCTACGGCCTAGCTCAACATCTATACCCATCAAGGCAG
>Ga0315274_10005013_pt1 | contig 19419 bp, 16 predicted proteins | sample YL17G02_20_MG_FD_203700 | JGI IMG/M metagenome (GOLD analysis project Ga0315274, IMG submission 203700) | Sediment microbial communities from Yellowstone Lake, YNP, Wyoming, USA - YL17G02_20 | ecosystem: Environmental > Aquatic > Freshwater > Lake > Sediment | place: USA: Wyoming | collected... | reverse complement strand
GGGCCGTGGCCCTTCCTGGGGGTGGTCGGGGCCATCATGAAGCGCGAGGCTCCTGCCGCGGACCCCTCCGCCGCCGCCGCCGCCGACGCCCCCTCCCCTGCCTCCCCGGCCCGCTCCGCGCCCGCGGCGGCCCTCGGCGCGGCGGCGCTGGCCGCGGCGCTCGAGGGGGCGGCCTCGAGGGTCTCCTCGAGGGCCGCGGCGCTCGCCGCGGGCGGCATCGGCGACAAGGTCGCGCAGGCGCTGGCGTCGCTGAGGGAGGCCGAGGCCGCCGCGGAGGCCGTCGGAGGAGGAGGAGGAGGAGGAGGAGGAGGAGGAGGAGGAGGAGTGGGAGGAGGAGGAGGAGGAGGAGGACTGGGAGGACTGGGAGGAAAAAAGGGGCGCTCTTCGGCCTCGTTGGCGCTCGACGAGGTCGCCGCTGCGGCGCAGAGGCTCAAGAGGCGGTGCGTCTGAAGAAGGAAGAGGGAAGAGAAGCAGTTGATGTTTGCCTCTTTTCTATGATTCTCCGTTTGTTGAGAGAGAGAGAGGGAGGGTGAAAAAGGAAAGGGTCGGCCGCCTGTCGAGGCGGCCGACGACTGCGATGGCCTCACTTTTTTCCCTCTCTCGGAGGCTGAGCATTCGACGAATGCTGGCGCCTCCCACCTCATATCTGCAGGCGCCTCCGCGCCCTGCTGGACCTTCAACTCCCTCGATGCGATCGCATGCGGCTAAGGGCTCGCAGTTGGCTGCCTCGCGACGCCTCCAGCGTCATTGTGCGCTCCGGGTGCGAGCGCAAAATAACAACAAAAATTCGCTCGATGATCTCAAAGAATTCGTCGCCCGCCGCCCCGCCGCGCAAAAGGCCGTGCTCAGACTCCTCCTCAGCCCGGGGCTCACGGGCACCCTGGCCGTCGCCGGGAGCTATCTCGCGAACATGAGCTCGCCGCTTTCGGCGCTGCTCACGCCGCCGACAGCCTCTGATATCGCTATCGGCCTCGCCGCGGCCGCGCCGCTCGTCGCCCTCGACGCGCTGATGCTGGGACCCAACTCCCAGCCCGAGGCCCCCCCGAAGCGGCTGGGGGGAAGCCTCCCGATGTCTTCTTCCCCTCCCGTCGAAAAGGATGAGCCCCAGGGGGAGGAGCGAGGCTCCTCCTCGACGACGGCGACGACGGCGACGACGAGCGGCGGCGGCGAGGAGGAGGAGGAGGAAGGAGGAAGCGTCGCCGCCAAAGAAGCCGAGGAGGAGGAGGAGAGCCGAGGGGAGGAGCCCAAGAAGGCAAAAGGTCCCGACGCGGCCACCGTCGAGGCCGGCCGCCTCGCGCTGCTCCGCTCCCTGTCCGCCTCGGGCGTCGCGGTCTTCGACGCCGGCGCCCTCGCCGCGGGACCTTCTCCTTCCGTGGGCGGCTTCGGCGGCGAAAGTAAAACCCCCCAGCTCCGTCGCCGCCTCCGCGCCGCGGCGCACGCCTACAGCAGCCGCGCCGTGCGCTCGACGCTCGCCCGCGAGATCCCGGGCAGTCCGCTCGCCGAGGCAGCGCTCGTCGCGTCCGCGCGGGCCGGCACCGAGCTGCTCGCGCGCTTCTTCGCGCTGCGGTTTGCGGGCGCGTGGGTCGCCGACCGCGTCGTCGAGGCCGGCGGCCTCGTCGGGGAGGACGCGCTCGTGGCGCTGCTGTCGTGGTCCCGCGCGCCTCCCGACGCGCCCCTGGGGACCGCGGGCGAGGTGCTGGTGCTGGCGGCGACGGCCGCGGGGCTGGCGGGGATCGGGGTCGCGGGCGTTGTGGCCGCCGAGGCCGAGGCGGCCAGGGCCGCGGCGGAGGTCGAGAGGAGGACGCGCGGCAGCAAGAGCAGCAGCGGCACCGGGGAAGCTGCCGCCGCCGCCGCCGAGCCCACCTCGACCTCTGCTCGTGCTGCTGCTGCTGCCGCTGCGGCGACGGCCGCGGCCCTCGAGCGCGGCGGCCTCGCGGTCATGCAGCAGATCTCCAGGGCGCGCGCCGACGCCGCCCTGCTCGACGCGTCTCTCGACGCTTTGAGGCTACTGGTGGTCGGCGGCGCCTTCGTGGCGTCGGGGAACCACGTCGCGGCGAGCCTCCTTGCCACGACGGTCCGGGAGCTACCCCGCCGCTGGCTCGTCATGCGCTCGGCCGCGCGCGCCACGCGGGTGAGGCAGGAGGCGAGGGAGGAATTCGAGAGGCTCGTCTCGGGGGATGAGAAGTTCCTTGCCCTGCGGAGAGCGATGGAGGAGCGGAGGGAGAAGCGGGTGACGTGGCTCAAGAGGCGGGAGGAGCTGATGGGCGGAGGTGGTGGAGGAGGTGGCGCAAAACGTGAAAGCGGAGAAGGAGAAGGAGAAGACGACGGGCGAGAATCGGAAGGCAAAGATGAGGTGTAAAAACGAAACGGCGTCAAGTTCTTTTTCAAGCTTTTTTTAATTTACAGGGGTTTCCCCTCTTCCCTCTCTCTCCTCCCTCCTCTTCCCTCAGAAACTCACTTCCCCGCGCTCGAGGCCGCAGCAGCCGCAGGGATGCTCCCGTCTCCGGCCCCGGACCCGGGCGGGGCGAAACCCTTGTGCGCCCTGAACCTTCGCGCGAACGCGTCGGCGTTGAGCGGCGCGAACCCCTCGGGCAGCTCGGGGGCCGCCTCCTTGACCCGCAGCGTCCTCGGCGGCGGCGCCCAGGGCACCAGTCGCGCGTCGCCCTCGAACGGCGGGTGCGCCTCTCCGGCGAACACGCGCAGCCTGCGCGCACGCGAGGCCCTGAGGGCATTTTTCGGAAGCATGCCATAGACGGCGCGCCGCAGCGGCGCCGTCGGGTCCCGCGCGGCCTCGGCGCCCGCGGCGCGCTCTTTCAGGCCTCCAGGGTACCCCGAATGCCACCGGTAGAGCTTATCGTCCCACTTGCGGCCCGTGAAGGCCGCGAGCGCCGCGTTCTTGACGACGACGACGTCGCCGCCGCCGGCACCGCCGTCGGCGGCGTTGGGGGTAAAGGTCGGCTTGTCCTTTCCCTGGAGGATGCGCGCGAGCTGCGCGGCGAGGCGGCCCACGACCTGGTCCTTGGCGTCTACGAGGCGGAAGCGGACCTGGGAGGCGTCCCTGGGGAGGGAGACGCCCTGTTGTTGGTTGTTGTTGTTGTCGTTGTTGTTGTTTCGGTTGGGGGAAGGGAGAGGGTGAGAGAGAAGGCCTCGAGGTCGAGGGAGAGGGGCGAAGCAAAACGAGGCGAGAGATCGACGAAAGGAGAAACGTGTTTTTCATCGGTCGTTTTCAGCTGCCTTTGTCCGTCAGATTGCTCTTCTATTTCGTCGACAGCAAAGATATAGACGTTCAGCATGCAGCGAAATCGGCTTCAAAGTGTAGAAAGGGGACGCCAGAACGGTAGCAGGCGGCAAGAGAAGTCTTTGCAAAAAAGGAAAAAACCCATCGCTGATCAAGCACAGTATCCTTACCCTCAGCGGGTTGCGCGGCGGCATTTATTCTCGGTTACCGCTGCAGCTCAGCAAAGAGAAGCCTCCGGAGAGAAAGAGAGAAAGCGCTTTCGTTTTCGCGCGCTCTGCGTTTGCTTCGAGCACACAACACACGCGAACAAGAAAAAAAAAGAAAGCCGTCGGCGAAAAAGTGACATCGAAACTCAGAAAGCGGAAAAAAGGAAAAAACTTTCAACGCTGCAGGCCGCTTGACGAACAGCAGGGCGTTCAATCTAGCCAAGCCGTCTTCTTACGCTTTTGTCCGTCTGCCTCCGTCGAAACCGAAACTAGCACGCGCCTGTTTTTCTCTAGAATCACCATGGTACGTTGCGAGAACGAATGATAGTACACAGAGGGGAGGAAACGCCGCTCTCATCCGCTCTTTTCGTCGGCGGCTTTCTTTCGAAACTCAGTTCAATCAACACCATTCAAAACATCTCAACTCGAACCGAATTCCAGGCGACACGCTGCCAGTTCGAGAACAGCAACGACATCGGCGTGTTCAGCAAGCTGACCTCTGCCTACTGCCTTGTCGCTCTGGGAGGATCGGAGAACTTTTACAGGTAAGAAAGCTTGAGCTCTAGAGACCGATTGCAACGATGACCGAGGCATGGACGTTGGGAAGAGGCGGCGGCGGCTCTTCCTTCCTTCTTCCCCTTCTTCTCACCTCGCCTTATTTCCCTCCTCCTCCTCCTCCTCCTCCTCCACCCAACGCCCACAGCGTCTTCGAGGCCGAGCTCGCCGACCACATCCCCGTCGTCAAGACCTCCGTCGCCGGCACCCGCCTCGTCGGCCGCGTCTGCGTGGGGAACCGCCACGGCCTGTTGATGCCCAACACCGCGACGGACCAGGAGCTGCAGCACGTGCGCAACTCGCTGCCCGATGAGGTGGTGGTCCAGAGGCTCGACGAGCGGCTCTCCGCGCTCGGCAACGTCATCGCGACCAACGACTACGCCGCGCTGATCCACCCTGACGTCGACAGGGAGACCGAGGAGGTCGCCGCGGACGTGCTCGGCGTCGAGGTCTTCCGGCAGGCGGTAGCCGGCAACACGCTGGTGGGGTCCTTCGCGGTCTTCACCAACCAGGGCGGCGTCGTGGCCCCGCAGGCCACCGTCGAGGAGCTCGACGAGCTGTCCAGTTTGCTGCAGGTCCCGCTGGTCGCTGGGTCGGTCAACCGGGGCTCCGACGTCGTGGGGGCGGGGCTGGTCGCCAACGACTGGGCGGCCTTCTGCGGCGTCGACACGACCGCGACAGAGCTCTCGGTGATCGAGAGCGTGCTGAAGCTCAGGGGCGCCGCCCCCAGCGACGTGGCGACGGAGATGCGGGCGAGCCTCATCGACGCCATTGCTTGATAGGAAGAAGGGGGGGGTTGGTTTTGCGTCGGAGGAAAGGGAAGAGAAGAAAGGGCGAGAGAGGGGACGCGTCGCCTTTCCTCGTCTACCTCCCTCTCCTCCTCTTTTTTTTTTCTCCACCTGTTTTCGAAACTTGAAGAATGATACTGCCGTTTTTGTTTTTTTCTATGTTTTCGCCGTTTTGCGCGCTGTGTTAATTTGTGTGGAATGAAAGAAAAGTCAGAACAATTATCGGAAGGTGGAGGTGGTGGAGAGGGCGAGGAGCGTAGCAAAAGAGAGAGGCAAAAAGGTTTTCGCCGGCCGGCTGGTTTTCCCCTCATTTTCAACGAAAAGGTTTCCTCTTTTCCTTGCCCTTTCTCTTTCTTCTTCTCTCGTATTTCTATTCTTCTTCTTTCTCTTTGGGCCATGGTCACTGCCATGGCCTTCCACACGGCGTGCGTGCTTACAGGGTAAGAGAGAGAGAGAGAGAGAGAGACAGACATTGTTATCGGAGAGAGAACAAACAAGGAAAAAAGAATCACTATTTCGAGACGTGCAATCCATCGCCGACGCCCCGAATTTCGCTCACCTCTTCCCTCTTCCCCCTCCTCCTTTCTCTTCTTCCTCAGCTTGCACGTCTGTACCTGCCTGGCCGGAGCGCCCGCTGCAGTTTCCACGCCCAGCGCGTCGCGGAAATTCGCAAAGGCCGCAGCGACCCTGTGGAAGGAGATGAGGATCGACGCCGACGACATGCTCGGCGGCGGCGGCAGATTGGACGCCGGCGCCGAGAAGCAACCCAAGACCGGGCAGACCGCCTCCGCTTCTCCTCACCAGCAGACGGCGGAGATCGACGTTCCCCCTCTCTACCGCCGCGCCGTCGAGATAGACCCGGCTTTAGACGCTTCGAGCGCCTCGTTCGACCGCGAGGCCGCCTACCGCGAGCTCTATGCGGCGCGCCGCCGCGCCGCCGAGGCCGCGGCCATCGCCGCGGCGGCCGCCGCCGCCGCCGGCATCCCGGACTACGCCCCTCCGCGCGGCGTCCAGCTCCCCGAGGGGTTCCAGCTCCCCAGACCGGACCCGGAGCACGCGGCGAGGGCCGCGCTGATCCTGCGGGCCGCGGCGGCGGCCCGCGCCTCCGTCGAGCGGCGGCGCGCCGCCGAGCGAGAGCTCGCGACGGCGCCGAGGGTCGCGCTCTCCGCGGCCGACGCCAAGGCCGCCATCGCCGCGGGGGCGAGCGTCGAGGTCCTCTGGCCCGACGACGGGCAGTGGTGGCCCGCCAGAGTCCAGGCCGGGGCCCCGGGCGACGGCGGCGACCACCTGTTCTACGGCACGGGGGAGCAGGAGCGCGGCGTCGATCTGGGGGCGATGGCCGGGGCCGGGGAGATCGCGTGGTCGGGGCCCGAGCGCGCGCGCTGTCTCGCGCTCTACAGGAGCAGGCTGCTCGAGGCCGAGCGGGAGAAGCAGGCGCGCAAGGCCGAGAGGGCAGCAGAGAGGGCCGCCGCGAGGAGGCAGCTCACGCAGCAGATGCTGCTGCTGCAGCAGCAGCAGCAGATGCAGCAGCAGCAGCAGCAGATGCAGCAGCAGCAGCAGCAGATGCAGCAGCAGCAGCAGCAGCAGCAGCAGATGCAGCAGCAGCATTTTGTTCAGCAGCAGGGACAACAGGGACAGCAGGGGCAGCAGCAGCAGCAGCACATTACCGTGTGCGCGCTCGTCGCGGCCGGCGCGGCGACGAGAGGCGCCGGCGTCGCCGTGCGGCTCGCCGCGACGGGCCAGGTCCTCCGCGGCACGGTGCTGGGCCCCGTGCACGGAGGGTCCGGCCTGGGCGTGCAGCTCGAGGGAGGGGCGGGCGCGGGGGCGGAGGCGGCCCGGGCGGTGGAGCTGCGGGTGGAGAGGGACGGGGTGGACTTCCACGTGTTTCTGGAGCTCGGGGGGTGAAAGAAAAGAGGCGAGAAGAAGAGAGAGAAAAGGCAGCAGCAGCAGCAGCAGGAGCAGCAGAAGAAGAAGAAGCAGAAGAAGAAGGAGAACAAGGAGAAGATGAACGAGAAAAAGGAGAAGAAGAAGGAGAAGAGGCAGAAGAAGAAGGAGAAAAAGGAGAAGAAGCGGAAAAAAAGAAAACCTGTAATAAAATAAATGATAGTTCCAAATTACAACTGAGAAAGAGGAGGAGGGCTGCCAAGCGCCGCCGGCGGTCCTCCGCCGCCGGCGCGCGGCCCTCTCAGGAGGGCCTCCCTGACAGCGGCGGCGAGCGCCTCCAGCTCGTCGTCGCCGTCGCCGGCGGAGACGAGCCCCCGGAAGGAGAGCTCTTCTGTGGCGCCGTCGCGACCTCGGCGGCGGCGGCGCTCCTCCGCGGCGCTGAGCTCCACCGACGCCAGCCCCAGAGCAACCACGGGGGAGTTGCTCGAGGCGTTTTCCGGCGGCGAGAGGGCCACGAGGGCGACACGCCTCTCCTCAAACTCACCTTCGAAGTCACGTTCGACCTCGGCCTCGGCCTCGACGCGCCAGAGCATGCAGTCGTCGGCGCTCGGCGCGACAACGGCGACCCTGACCCCCCCCCTCCCCCGCAGCCGGAGCTGAGACAGCAGACGCTCCGAGAGCTTCGAGATCTCCCTGGGAGGGCCGCGGGCGGCCGCCTCTGCCGCGGCGGCGACGGCGGCGGCCCTCGCCGCGGAGGCGGCCCTCGCCGCCCTGGCGGAGGCGGCGGCGGAGGCCTCCCGCGGCACGACGCCGACAGTGGGGGCGGCCTCCTCCTCTCCCGCTCCCGACCCTCCTGCTCCCGTTTCTGCTGCCTCCGCGGCTATCCACCCGGCGGCCCGCAGCGCTCCCCACAGGCTCACCAGGTCCCCCTCGCTGAGTAGAGAAGGGTTGTTCGCGGGAGAAGAGAGAGCTGGACTGGAATCCGAAGGAGCTCCAGCAGCAGTAGCAGCAGCAGCGGCGGCGATCCCGGCCTCTGAGTGCTCTGCGAGCGCCGCGGCCGAGGGGGGGTCGAGCTGCCCCCAGCTCGCCAGGGCCCAAGCGGCCGCAACCGCCGCCCGAGGGGGCACCCCTCCCCTCGGAGAGCCGGCCACGCGGGACCTGAGCGTGGACACGAGCGCCGGGAAGGGAGGAGGAGGAGCCCTGCTGCCGGGAGGAGGAGGAGGACGAGAGGCGCCGCCGCCCCCGAGGCTCGCGAGGGCCGCCGCCGCCGCGGCGGCCTGGATCGGGTTGAACCGGGCCGTCGCCGCCAGCGCTCCCACGGCCCGCGGCAGGGCGTGCCTCGCCGCCGCCGCGGCACAGAGCCAGTCGACGATCGCCGACGCGGGCAGCCTGGAAGGCAGGCACGGCGCGCTGCCGCTGCTGCCGGACTCCTCCTCGCCTGCCCTCCCGCTACCACGCCTCCTCCGCCTATCTCTTCCGTCGCCGTCGCTGTCTGTCGTCGCGTCGCCGCTCAAACTCGGGCCCACAATCCCGCTGCTGCTCCTCCTTGCCGAGAATGCCACCGCCGACGAGGAGAGCGCCTCCATCAGCCTGGCCCCAGGGTAGATCCCCAGACAGGCCACGCTCCTCGCTATCGAGGCGGCCGCGGCGAAGACGAGGACCGGCGGCGGCGGAAGCGCAGAGGGGGGAGGAGGAGGGGAGAGAGGAGCAGAGGGAGCAGAGCTCGCAGCGGCCAGGGCGCGGCAGGCCTGCCGGACGACGGCCCGCGCGAGCTCCGAGGCCGCGAGCGTCCGGTGCCCCGCCTGCGCGTACGCCTTCAGCAGCCTCGCGCTGGCCTCCAGCGACGAGACGGACGACGGAGGCGAGGACGAAGGCGAAGACCCGAACGAAGGCGAGGGCGGCGGCGGAGAAGAAGTCGAAGATCCAACGCTATGATGCTGCTCGAGCGCTCGGGCGACGGCGCCGCCGAGCGCGTCGAGGAACGCCGCGGCCTCGGGACTCGTCGTTGCTACGCCGCCGCGGCCTCCTCCTCTCGTCGCGGCCGCGAGCGAGACGGCGAGGTCCCGGGCCCTGTCGAGCAGCGTCCGGTCGGGCGAGGCGGAGGCGCGGTTGGAGAGGGCGCGGCGGAGCTCGGAGGCCTCGGCGTCGAGCGGGTGTTGTCGTTGTTGCTGCTGCTGCTGCTGCTGTTGCTGCTGCTGCTGCTGCTGCTGCTGCTGCTGAGGAGGAGGAGGAGGAGGAGGAGCAAGGGGCGACGGCGGCGCTGGAGCAGGAGCAGGAGCAGGAGGAGGAGGAGGCGAGGAGGGGGGTGTCGTCGAGGTCGACCGCCGTGCGACCGCCGCCAATCGCTGCCGCCATCGCCTCGGCAGTTCGGCGCTTCTCCTGCTGCTCTTGATTGCCGCTTTGAGGCATCGGGGGATCGCGAGCCTCGCTCGCGGTGCCGTAGCCGTGGAGCCTCTGTCGAGGAGAGGCCGGGCGGCCAGTAGTGCCGACCGCGAAAGAGCAGCGGCCATCGGACTCTCTCTTCTACTAGAAATTTTTGAAAGTGAGCTTTTTTTTTCAACCTCGACTCCGACTCGCTCTCCCCATCTAAACGTTCCCTCTTTTTCTTCTTCTTCTTCTTCTTCTTCATAATCTTCTTCTTCTTCTTCACTTACGCGCATTACAGAGAGAAAAAAAGAATTACCACTCAAACGGCCTGCCCCCTGCCTTATCCTTGACCACCTTGACGATTAACTCCCTGACCGCCCCGGCCGCCCCGATCAGCATCACCGCCGTCATCAAGGGCACCGTCAGCCAGCAGAACCAAAACTCCCAGCTGCCCGCTCGCGGCTTCTTGAGCTTGAGCCACAGCAGGCACGGCATGATGAACGTCGTCGGCGTGATCGACAGCGCTCCGAGAAGGCCCAGCACGACCTCGAAGAACGGGATCGCGGCAGCCAAAAACGAAATGACAAGCACCAGGCTCGACCTGACAATGGCGCGGTACAGCACCGCCGAGGGCAGCAGCCCCCTCTTGATAGCGAGCCCGTCGATGTAGTCCAGCAGCGGGAACAGGTAGACGTGAAACCCGGCCAGCACGTGGAAGACCACCATCGCGTTGGCGGCGACCATCACGCCGACCGGCCGCGACAGCGACACGAGGATGTTTGGCTCGACGGCGTTGCCAAACGTGTGGTAGCCCGTGAACGCGACGCTGAAGTAGAAGAAGGCCGTGAACGCGAAGGTGAGGTGGACCGAGTTCATCATGGGCTGGGTAGTCGAGGGCGGGAAGGGGAGCGTGGCCTGGATCTCCTGGGCGATGTTGTGTCCTGTTTTCGATTTTTTTTTTAAGTTTCAAAAGTGAGCGTCAAAAAAGGGTCCCCTTTCCCTTCTCTCTCCTCGTTTCCTCTTTCTTCGTCCCCCAACCGTTCCCTTCCTCACCTCCGTACGCGAAAGCGATGGTCGCGATCGCGTTCGCGGCGTTGAAGACCAGCGCCTCGGTCGAATCGACCGATTTCGCGGCGCCGAACTGGTACGACACCGCCGCGTTTTTGTCGCCCGTGCCGCGGACCAGCGACCCGATGAACGCGACGAGCGCGTAGAAGACCGACGCCAAGGTGCCGATCATCGACACGGCCGACAGCGAGTGGAACGAGCGGATCTGGACCACACAGAGGTTGATCAGCATGAAGATAAAGATCCAGCGGCCCAGCCCGCCGTCTCCTCCCCCTCCGCCCTCGCCGCCCCAGCTCGAGCCGGGGGCGACGAGCGCGACAATCTTCTGGAAGGAAATGGCGGCAGTGATGGTGTAGGCGATCGGGATGCCGACGAAGAGGATGACCTGGAAGGGGGTGAGGAGCCAGAAGCCCCTGTTGGTGTGGAAAAGGTTGGGAAGGGAAAGGCGGAGAGAGAAGAGAAAGGTTTGAGTTTCGGATTCGGTTTCGCCGTCTTGTCGAAAAACTCGAAAGAGAAAAAATGGCTTAAAAAAACGCACCACCTCTCCCCAAAGGCGAACTTTGTCAGATCCTGGTACCGGTCCATCCGGATGAGGTTGCTTTTTTTGTTTTCGTTTTTAGTAAAAGGGGGAAGCGTGAGCGGGAGCGTGAGCGCGAGGATTTGGCAAAAAAAAGGCCAAAGAAGAAACAACTTCTGTTTCCTGTCTCACCTCGGGGGGATGAGCTGCTCGTGGAGCCTTACGAGCAGCACGAACGTCCCAAGCGAGATCGACCAGCTCAGCAGCATGCAGGTTATGCCGAACGGCCAGCCCAGACAGGCCATGGCGAAGGGGAGCGCGAGGACCCCGGCGCCGACCATCGAGGTGAAGTTGTGCTTGTTCAGTTTTGTTTTTTGTTTTTTTTCTTCCGGGTTTTTCGTTTTTAGAGAGAGAGGGCGAGAGGCAAAAGCAACGAGGCCTCCTCCCGGCTCTCTCCGTTCTCCAAATCTACACCTAAAACCTTCTCACTCACCCAGAACACAGAAAGGACCGACGCGTCGCGCTGGGACGTGCCCGTGCGGTGCGAGTCCTCCTCCTCCTTGGTCTGTTTTTTTTTTAAATGAAAAGTTCGGGGTCGATAGGGGGACGACGACGAGGGCGGCGGCGACGTCAGCAAGGTTTCTGGTTTGCCCTTTTTTTTTTCTTTCCAATTCCATACAGCAAGCCCTGCTGCAGTCCCGTTTTCTCTGCGTGACAGTGTAGCTTCGCAGCAGCGACGTGCTTCAATTTGCCGATTGGCGATCGGAGGTGCACAGGGGTCCTTGCCGGTCGAGGCCATTCGAACCTGTCGCAGAAGATATGCAGAGCCATTGAAAAACAAAAAAAAGCAAAAACTCGGGACCGATTCCGCTGCGACCCTTCCATGCGATTCTTACCATTCCGCCGGGCGCGTCGTGGAACATCTCCGACCAGAGGGAGCTCAGACGGAATCTCACTGAGCTCGAGGCCCCCCTGGTCCCTGCGAGGCTGCTGCCTTCGCCGGCCGGCGTCGACGGTGGGTCCATGCCGGTGACGAGCCTCGACTTGGCCAGCTCGACGTCTCCCGCGGCCGCTGTTGCCGGCTTGGCCGTCGACATCACTGCAATTGCGATATGACTCCCTCGAAGGAGAAGTCTCGGCCGCGCGCTGGTGGGCTGTCGAGAGAAAAAAGGGAGAAAGAGGGAAAAGGGCCGCCGCCGTCTCTCTTTGAAACGAATCGAAGTTTTGAGGGGAGGGAGAGCTGATATTTTTTGTTCTCGAGCCGTCTCTATCGGCGGGCTACTTTTCTTTCTCTCCCCTTGCGCCCCGCAACTCCTCTTCACGCTTTCTCTTCCTCGTTGCCCTCTTTTCATCCGCATTCTCCTCCTCTCCTCCAACTATCACTCCTCCAGGAGACGGGTCTCGCTCTTTCTGAACCGCTATGGTCGTAGGAGGCCCAGCCGCGGAGCTGGAGCGGCTGAGGCAGGGTGCGTCTTGAGACAGAGAGAGAGAGGGAGAGCAAGAAGAGGTCGATTGTTGCGCAGCCATGATCGAAGTTGTTTTTTTGCTCTCTTTTCCGTGCTCGTTCGCGAGCACTCTCGCGTCGGCGCTTCCGTTTCTGTCCGCAGGCAGCGCACGATCCAGACGTACTCTGCCTGAACATGGGGACGGTTCTTGCTCTTTCGGGGAAGCCTCGCCTCACGACAAGGAAACCGAATCAGGGGAAAGCAGCAGCTCCGTCGACACGCTCACTTTTTTTTTTCCTCTCTTGAAAAAAACCCAACCTCCTCTCTTCCGGAAAAAAAAAACAGAGCTTGCCGCAGAGGTCGCTCTCCTCCCGGGCTGCCTCCAGTCGCCGTACCCTTCCCTGCTGGTGGACTGCCTCGCCGACGTGTTCGGTCCCGGGGACGGGGAGCTGCCTCCGTGCCTGCGCAGCCGAGGAGGAAGCGTCGCAGGGGCACCGGAGGCAGCGGCGGCGACGCCACCACCCGCGGCGGCGGCGGCGCACCGACCCCGACCGCCAAAGACCGAGAAGAGAGTCTGGGTGCGCCTCGCCGCGGCGCTGGCCGAGCCCCTCGACTCCCCGGCGGCCCTCCGCTCCCGTGACGAGTGCGCCGAGGCCTCGCGGAAAGTGGCCGAGGAGCTGCGGAGCGCCTCGTACCTCGCGGCGCCGACAGGGAGCCACCTTCCGGCCGAGGACGCCATCCTCCTCTCGCGCGTCCGGCGGCGGGCAGGAGGAAAGCAGCCGCAAAAGCAGCCTGCCTCCGCCGCCGCAGCCACACCAGCGGCGGCGACTCCAGCCCCGACGACCACGCTCGTCATCTGCAGGTGCTGCGGTGCGACGCTCTTCGCCGACGCCTACCTCGAGCACGCGGGTCCGTGCAGGGCGGCGCTCGCACGCGTCGTCGCCCGCGCGGAGCGCGTAGCGGCCGAGGCGGCGGCGGCGGCGAGGGCGGCGAGGGCGCGCGCGGAGGCCGCGGCTCTCGCGAGCGCTGCTGCTGCTTCTGCTTCTGCTGCTGCTGCGAATGCTCATGCTGCTGCGAATACTGCAGCAGCCGCGAGCGGCGGCTTCGGCGGCAGCGGAGGAGGATACCGCGCCCCCTCGCCCGCGGCGGGCAAGCGCAAGTTTGCCGACGGCGGCGGCGGCATTTCGGCGGCGGCGGCTTCGGGCCGAGCGAGGCCCTCCCCGACGCCTCCGCCCCCGCCCGCCGCGGCGGTGCGGGCGGCTGCGGCCGCTGCCTCCGCCGCGGCCGAGGCGCTGATGTCGCAGCAGAGGGCGGCGGCGGCGGAAGGAGCGGCTGCGGTGGCGGCGTCGGCGTCAGCGTCAGCGGCAGCAGTCGCGGCTCAGGCGGCGACGACGGCAACGGCGACAACGACCTCGGCGCCCTCCCCGTCGCTCGCGCCGCCGCCGCACGCGAGAAAGCCCAGGACAGCCGTTGGGAGCGCCAGGCCGGCGCCCTCGTTCGTCGCCGCCGCCGCCAACGGCCGTGGGACGGGAGCAACGATAGCGGCGGCGCCCCTCGCTCGGACGCAGCTCCTGCCGCCGCGGCCTCCTCCTGCGGCGACGGCGGGTGCAGCTCCGCTCTCGTTCTCCAAGCTCCTGCCGTCCCTCCCCGCCGAGGCTCATCGGCAGCAGCAGCAGCAGCAGCTCCAGCAGCAGCAGCAACATCACCAGTTCCAGCTCCAGCAGCAGCAGCAGCAGCAGCAGCTTCTCCAGTTCCAGATCCAGCGGCAGCAGCTTCAGCACATGCAGCAGCAGCAGCACCTCGCGCCGCCACCGCCTCCTCCTCCCCGGAGCCACTTCTCCGTCCCCGTCACCTCGCATCCGGGGCTCGCCGCGGCGTACGCCAACGGCGGCGCCGTGCTCTGGGACGCCGCCGCAGTCGGGCTCGGGCAGCAGCAGCAGCAGATGCAGCAGATGCAGCAGCAGTTTCACCCTCCCGTTCCCGCTCCCGCTCCCGCTCCTGCTCCAGCTCCGGAGCTGCCCTCGCGCCACTTCTCGGTTCCCGTCGCCGCGGGCCCCGGGATGAACGGAATCAACTTCGCTGCGACAGCGGCGGCGGGAGAAGGAGGAGGAGGAGGGGGAGGGGGCTACCTCTCGGCGCCGCAGCCTCCCTATTTTGCGTCGCTGCCCGACCTCTCGGGGCACCACCAGCCCGCGCCGCCGCTGTTTCCGCCACCTCTCCAGCAGTTCCCGCCGCCGCCGCAGCGGTTCCCCCCGTCGCTCGACCAGCAGCAGCTCTTTCACCACCACCAGCAAATGCTGCAGCAGCAGGCGGCGTTCCAGCAGGGAGGGGGAGGGGGCGCGCCCCTGCTGCCCCCGCTGCCTCTGGCTGCTCCGCCGCCGCACTGGCAGCAGCCTCCTCCTCCTCCTCCTCCTCCTCCTCCTCACTTCCCGGTCATTCACCACCACCACCACCACCACCAGCAGCAGCAGCATCAGATGACCCCCGTCCAGGGCCAGAGGACGGCGTCGCTCAACGCGCTGCTGGGCACGCTCCCGACGGTGGAGCCGCCGCCGTCGGCGCTGGCCCTGGGCGTGACACCGCGAATGCTTCCTCAGCAACAAAACCGTTGAGAAATCATCAGACACACTTCCGTCTCCGCCTCCCTCCTCAACTTCAGCCCCTCGCTGTATTCCAAAACTTGCCTTCAAAACCAACGCAGCTTTCTTATTTCTGTGTAGAAACCAATTCGGTCGTTATCTTTTCTGAAACTTCGGATAGAAGAGAGGTTGAAAAAAAAAGGAAAAATACCGCTACGGCACCTTAACTTGGCTCCACTTTTTTTTCTTCACTCGACGTAAGTCGAGTCGTATTTCAATTGCGGTCTTGCTAGTTTCCTCTCTAGCTCGCCGTTTCTCGTTCTGCTAATCGCTCCTGCTGCTAGCTAGCAGAGAGAGAAGGCGTCTCTCTCCGTTTTAACGATGCCAGCCCAGACGACCGCCGCGCCGTCGTCGGCGCTGGCGCAGCAGCTCTCGTCCATCTCGCTCGCGTGGGCCCGAGACCATGGGGGGAGGGGCCCCTCCGCCTCGGCAACCAGGAGGCCGTCGCTGCTCTATGATGCGGCTGCCGCCGCTGACATTGACATGGCCACCGTCTATGAGGTCGGCCTGAGCGGTACGTCGATAGAAAAAGGGGGGAAGAGCTGAGAGAGTAAAGAAGGAAGGCGACTTGAGAGAGAGCGGACGAATGGCTGCATGCGTGCGGCGGGCGGCGGCGGCTCGTCTCTCTCGGCGGAATTGCCCAAAAACTAGCCACGCGCCGCGTTGAGCGAATTTGAGTCCAGCCGGCGTCCCCATTCGAGACCCAGAGCCGTTCGAGACTTCTCATGTCCGTGAATCAGCAAAGAAGCGGAGAGCACGGCACCGAGGACCCCCATAAGGGGGAGAGGCAACGCCTCTCTTGCGCCGAGCATTCGTTCGTTTCGGTCGGTCGGTCGCTCGTCGGCACTCGCTCGCTTTCTTCTTTTCCCTCCTCTCGTCCTCTCTTTCTCACCCTACCACCTCCCGCCCCCTCCACCTCGAAACGCACGCCCCTCACACCACAGGCTTCCGAGAGCTCGCCAAGTCCGACGCGCGCTTCGAGCCCTACGCCCGAACGCTCTTCGCCCGCCCGAGCGGCTCCAACGACCCCGACGCCCTCGAGGGCCCGCTCGCCCGCTCCCTCGACGCGGCGCTCGCGGCGTTCGCGCGCCTCGTCGGCCCGCGCCTCCCCGAGCCCGCCGCGGCCCGCGCGCTCGAGTACCTCGTACGCCGCTTCAAGATAGGAAGCAACAGCGTGTCGGGCCCGGCGCTGATCGCGGCGGCGCTCCCGCATCACGGCACGCACGCCTTCGTCAGGCTGCTCCGCGTCTGCGCGCTCGGGCAGGCCGACGACACTAGTAATCCGTGGGCGTGGCTGGCGGCCTCGGCCGAGGCCGGCACGCCCGTGCCGCGGGCGGTCCTGGCGGCGAGGGCGGCGCACGATCTGCGGGTGCTGGTGGCCGTCTGCGCCGCGGCGGCGGACGGCGGGGCGGCGGCGTGCAGCTCGGAGGCGGCTCCCGAGGGGGGCGACGAAGGGGCGGCGGCAGCGGCGGCGGCTGCCGCGGCTGCCGCCGCTTCCTCCCCGGCTGCTCCCTCTCGCCGCGCCTCGGCCGCCTCGCTCTCCTTCTACGCCGTCACGATCTGCGAGGCCCTAGACGTCGCGGCGACCTCGGGTCGCGTCGGCGGGCGCAGGGCGCACGGAGGGAGCTCGGGCGGCGGCGGCGGCGTGGGCGACGCCGCGGTTCGCGCCCTGCTGCCGGGCGTTCTCGCGGGCCTCGCGCGCGGCGCTGGTCCCGACAGGCGCGGCGCGGCGACGATGGTCGCGGCGGCACTGGCCCGTTCGGCCAGGCTCGCGGACGCCGTCGTGAATGGTGAGTCTTCGGCCTTCTGTTTTCTTTTCGCAGAACGACCTTCTCTCTCTCTCTCGCGCGCGCTTCGAAAAAAAAACTCCACGCCGAGGAAGAGACCAATTCTTCAATTATATCATCCTTGCCCTGAGGCGGGAGTGGGAGTAATTCCCGCGCCCGCAATGCTGCGCCGAAAAGAAAATTTTAAATATCAGTTTGTATTCCCTGAGGCGTGGAACGAAGCGCGCGCGTGAGAAGAGTTGCGAGCGAGCGAGCTAGAGCGAGAGGACAAGGGAGAGGGACGATTTTTTTTTTTGCTCACGAAAAAAACAAAAAACCCAAAAAAACCCCAAAACAAAAAACCAGCTCTGTTTATCGAGGCCGCCAAGGGCGCCCCCGACGCCGCCGCTGCGGGCTCCTCCCCCGACGTCACCCTCCCGACCGTCTCCCTGCTGGTGCACCTGGCGGCCACGCAGCCGCACTACGGCGGCGGAGGCTCGAATGCGCAGATGGACGCGAGGGCGTTTGCGCACGTCGTGAAAGTCCCCGGGCTCGCCGCGGCCGCTGCCAGGCTCCGCGCGAGGGGCGCCGCCCCGGCACTCGCGGCCCTGCTGAGGCTGCTCCTGGCGCCACTGGTCGAGGCCTCGGGCTCGAACGCGAGGCACAGGCAGGTGCTGGTGGAGTTCGCGAGGAGCGGCGCGCTCTCTGACGGGAGCGGGAGCGGAGACAGCGAAGGGGCCGACGTGTTATCATCGAGGCTCGCCCGCACCGCCGCCGATGGGGTCATCGCCGCGGGCGCCGCTGCCACTTCCTCCGGAGGGGAGGCCGGAGGGGAGGCCACGCGGGACTTTGCAGCGGCACTCGCGGCTCTCGACTCTCGCGCGCCGCTCGCCGTCGGGGCCGCCGTCGACGCGGCGCTGGCGCCTCTGCGGGAGGAGAGGAGGAAGAAGAAGAGGAGCAGCGAGGGGAAGGAGGAGGCCGGCGGCGAGCAAGGCGAGGACGGGGGCGAGCGCGCTGCCGCCTCGGCGGCGCTCGAGTTCATCTCCGCCGCGCTCTCCGACGCGCGGAACGCGCCCGTGGCCGCGGCCGGGGCCTCTCTCGCCGCGGCACTGGTCTCGCCGCACGCCCACCTACGCCGCGCGGCGCTGCGCTCGCTCGAGGAGAAGGAGAAGAGGGGCGGAGGCAGCGGCGGCGAAAACACCGCCAACGGCGGCGGGACCGCCGACGCCGACGCCCCTTCCACCCCTGCTGCCGCTCCTCTCCCTCTCGTCGACGCCTCCCTGGCCCAGACCCTCCTCGACCGCATCTTCGACGACGACCCGTCCGTCGCCGCCGAGGCCGTTTCGTGGCGCGTCGTGCGGTCGCTGCCGCGGGAAGCCGCCGCGGCTGCGCTCGTGCGGGCCGCCCGCGGCGGCGACGCCAACGGTGCCGTCGGCCGCCGCGCGCTGCGCTCGCTCTGCCGCCTCGCGCGCGAGATGGCCGCAGCCGCGCCGGAGTGGAGGCGCGCGGCCGTTACCGAGGTCCTCGCGGCCGCGCTGCCGCTCCCGGGGCGGAGGAAGGCCGCCCGCGCCGCCGCGGAGGCCGGGGCCAAGGTCGGGGACGAGCTCGCAGCGGCGCTGAGTACCGCAGAGTGGCTGACTTCGTCCTCCTCGGCTGCTGATGACGAAGACGACGAAGACGAGAGGGGAGCCAAGAAGACGGCGGCGCAGAGGAAAAAGCTTGTCGTCCCTCCGACGCCGCCACAGAACGCCGCGCGAGCGCGCGGGGCCAAGGGCGCCGGCGGCGACGACGAGGAGCGGGGAGCGCAGCGGCCGGCACACCCTTCTTCCGCTCGCCCCGGCGCGGCGGCCTGCTTTGCCGACTGCCGCTCGGCCGTCGCGGCGCTCGCCGCCGCGGCCGCCTCCTCCAGCGACGCCTCGAGCGCCGCCTCGGCCGTGGCTTCCTCCGCCGACGCGTCTCCTCGGGCGCGGTTCGCGGCGGCGCTGGCTCTGGTCGCGGCGCTCTCTGCCGAGGCGCCGGCGTCGGCCAAGGGGAGCAGCAGCGACCATCGTCAGAAGATGCAGGCGCTCGCCTCCGCCGCCCTCTCCGCCGCGCTCGCCCTGCTCCCGCTCGCCGATGGGGTGAGCGACGAGGAGGCATCCGCGGCCTTCGAGCCCGGCTCGGGCCTCCCGACGGACGAGCTGCTCGCTGCTGTTTCCGTTGCCGCGGGAGACGACGGCCCCGCGGCGAGGGCGCGCTCGCTCGCGGCGCGCAGGCTGCTGGCCGCCTCCCTCGAGGCCGCCGCCGCTGCCTCTTCGTCCTCTTCTTCCCCTTTGGCGAGAGACCGGGACGCTCTCTACGCCCGCCTCGTTGCGGTCTCCCCGCCGGCCACCTCTGCCCGCGCGGCGCTGCTCCTCCTCCTCGCGGCCGAGGGTGGCGGCGCCGGGTCGGGGGGCCTCGGCGCCGCGGGGCTCCTCGCGCGCGTCGCCGCGGCGGGCGGCGAGGCCGCCGCGATCGCCGCCCTCGCGGACCTCCCGGGGGCTCTCTCCAGTGCCTCCTGCTCCGTCGCCGCCGCCGCCGCCGCCCTCGCCTTCGTCGTCCCCAGGCTGCTGGCGGCGGCGAGGTCCCCCGCTTCGGCTCGGGTCCGCGCTGCGGCGCTCGCGGCCACCGGAGCAGCCGCCGCCGCCGCTTCTTCTTCTTCTTCTTCCGCGGCCCTCGCCGCCGCGGCTGAGGCCCTCTGCTCGTCGGAGGGGACGGCCCGCGCCGTCGCCGCCGACGGCGCTGCGGTGGACACGGCCCTGGCCGCAGCGGCGACGGCGGCGGCGGCGAAGAAGGGAGGAGCAGGAGGAGGAGCCCGCGGAGGGAAAGCGACGTCCTCTTCTCCGCTCGCGGCGCTCGCGGTCGACTTTCTGTCCTCGCTCGACGCCGGGTCCTTCGCGAGCGACCCCTCGGTCTCCCTGGCCGCGG
>Ga0315274_10005012_pt1 | contig 19419 bp, 14 predicted proteins | sample YL17G02_20_MG_FD_203700 | JGI IMG/M metagenome (GOLD analysis project Ga0315274, IMG submission 203700) | Sediment microbial communities from Yellowstone Lake, YNP, Wyoming, USA - YL17G02_20 | ecosystem: Environmental > Aquatic > Freshwater > Lake > Sediment | place: USA: Wyoming | collected... | reverse complement strand
GGTCGGTTGTGCTGGCTCGCGTCCCGAGCCAGCAGCACAGGGAACTCATCTTCCGTGCGTTCTCATACAACACGGGGAGGTTGGAGACTCTCTTTTTGCTCTTCATCGAGGATTTCTACAAAGCACCTCTGCAGGAGTCTTTATTACCCTAGCATATGAATGAAGCGCCGAGCTGGGCCTGTCGCAGATCCGAGATGCTCGATCATTCATTGGATTCCTCGACACGCACCAGCCGCATAGCTACGGGGACCTGACAAAGGCGAGGAGGTCAAGGCATGGCCGGGATAGATTCTAGCGGGGAAGCACGGGGAACGCCGGCAGAGAGCGGATTCTCCATGCCCGCGGAATGGGGTACTCATGCTGGATGCCTTATCTCATGGCCATGTAGGGAACTCACTTGGCGAGGACATTTCGAGGACGCGAAAAAGGCCTACTCCATTGTCATCAAGGCGATCGACCGTTTTGATCCCGTGACGGTTCTCGCCGATCCCATAACCGTTCAGGAAGCACGAGGAAGACTCGGCCCTGGAGCAAGGATCATCGAGGTGTCGCTTGATGATTCTTGGGCAAGGGACAACGGTCCGATCTTCGTCCAGAGGGAAGACAAGAGGCTTGCTCTTGTGAATTTCAAGTTCAACGGTTGGGGTCATAAGGCGCCGTGGGAGATAGACGACAGGCTGCCAGCCGTCCTTGCGGAGAGATTTAGGATGAGACGCTACGATGCTCCGATGGTGCTCGAGGGAGGGGCGATAAGCGTTGATGGAGACGGGACGCTTCTGACGACCGAACAGTGCTTGCTCAATGTCAACCGCAACCCCAGTCTGTCCCGAGAGGGAATCGAGCAGGTCCTCGCCAGCTATCTGGGCATACGAAAGGTCATCTGGCTCGCCAGAGGAGTCGAGGACGACATGACTGATGGCCACGTCGATGGTGTCGCGGGATTTGCAATGCCCCATGTCGTGCTGGCTGCCTATACAAAGGACAACTCCGATCCGAATTACGCAAACTTGGAGGAAGACTTGATTCGGCTGGAAACCGCGACCGATGCCAAAGGACGGTCCCTGGAGGTGGTGAGAATGGTCCAGCCAAGGCCGATCATGGTTGGAGGTGTTTCCGTGACGCCCAGCTATGTCAACCTCTACCTTGCCAACGGCGCTGTGGTCTTCCCAAACTATGGAATTCGAGACGACAGTGTCGCCCGCGAGACCCTCGCATCTCTGTTTCCAGAGCGAGAGATCATCGGTGTCAGGTGCGAGCATGTCAGTATTGGAGGAGGGGACGTGCACTGTATTACCCAGCAGGTGCCTGCAGGCGAGTTTCAATACCCTTGATGCAATCTGGGAGCGGAAGTGTGCAGGGAGCCGGACTTGAACAGAGAAGACTAGCTATTTTTCAATCAGGGGGTTTTAGTACCGAGATAAAAACCTTTCCATTTCTTTTCCTCGTGAAAATCGAGTTCAGAGTCCACGCCATTTGAACCCAAAGGTGTGGCCATCTCTCAATCGGAGGATTATTGCACCGAGCTAGAATCAAATCCTTTTCTCATTTCAGGTCGGAGTGTTCTACCGTGTGACAAATTATATCACGGCGATTGACGATGGCCCGCATAAGAACATACTAATACGAATTGCGGTGCATAGATAAAGAGCCTCGAGGGTGGTTCGAAGAGGGGGTGAAAGGAAAAAATGGACGCTCACGAATTAATACAGAAATGGAGAGATGCGATGAATGAGGGGCGATTGGAAGAATACCTGGGATATTATGCGCCCGATGCGGTGTTGGAGACTCCTCTTGCCCGGGTTGAGGGACGGAAGGGGGTGAAGGGATATGATGGATCTCTGGCCTCGGCATTTCCCAACGCCTCACTTAAGACATCTTCCATAGTGGTCAGCGGAGACACTGCAGCGGTGGAGTGGATTTACGGCGGCAAGCATACAGGTCCGCTCGTCCTCTCCTCAGGGACGATCCCTCCGACCAATCGGTCCTTCTCGATGCCCGGCACGAGCATTCTCCGCTTCACTCCGGAAGGCCTCATCGCGAAGGAGCGGAGGTACTACGACACGCGCTCCTTTTACGAACAACTGGGGCTGAAGTGAGGATTGCCCCTTTTCACTTTTTCTTTACCTATGGCCATTTCTCAAGATTGAGCCGGATGTGAAATGAAATATCTGGCTAATTCTCAATCAGGAGATTATTGCGCTGAGCTAAACACATTTCTTTCTTTCCATCCTTATGGCCTTCTCTCAGTCTGCGACGTTGGATCGTTCTGTGAAGCTCTGAGATCCAACGAGACTGCTGGCTCTACTCCTTGAAGAAGTATTTCCCCGTCAGTTTCTGAAACCTCTTTTTCCGACTTGCATAACTTGCATCACTGACGAAGGGTTCGCTTTTAAATGCCTATCTGAATACCGTCAGGCCGGTGGAGGCTTTATGGCAGTGATAAAGATAGAGAACGTTGTCGCCTCAGCATCTCTCGGGGCGGAGCTAGATCTTCAGGCGATTGCGCTTACACTTGACGGTGCGGAATACGAACCTGAGCAGTTCCCGGGTCTGATATACAGGCTGAAAGAACCGAAGACGGCGACGCTGCTTTTTAGGAGCGGGAAGGTCGTTTGCACGGGTGCCAAGAGCCTCGAGCAGGTCAAGACAGCCATCAGCAAGGTGGTCAAGCAGATAGAAGCTGCTGGCGTTGTGATCAAGAAAGAGCCGGAGATCGTGGTGCAGAACATCGTTGCCACAAGCAACCTCGGGGCGAAGATCAATCTCAACGCAACAGCCATCACCCTTGGTCTTGAGAAGGTCGAGTACGAACCGGAGCAGTTTCCTGGACTCGTGTACCGTCTCGACTCGCCGAAGGTGGTCATGCTTCTGTTCGGCAGCGGGAAGCTTGTGTGCACGGGCGCCCGAAAACCGGAGGATGCCGAGACTGCCGTCGACAAGATTACAGAAGAGCTAAAGGCCGCTGGCCTGCTTGCATAGACTGAGATAGTAGGCCCATGCAAGTCCCCATTCTGGAGAACCACATTCGCCTGGATCCCCGCAAGGGGAGGAACATCGAGGAGTTCGTTCCTCATAGTCGCTCCCATAGCCGTCGCCGTTCCTTCTCTATGGTCTTTTCTCAGTCCGGGCCCAATCGGATTCGGCGACGACATACTGGCAGGATTCTAATCTGCGTTTTGGAGTTCTCGAAAGAGCGCACCTAAACCCCTTGTCTTTCTTCCTCTCAACCTACTCTGCGCATAGGAAAATCGCAGGCGTTCGTTTCGAGCGCGTAGTGCCTCGGTGGCCGATATCTTTTGCCCTGATAGCGCGCGTCCGTGCGCGCAGCATGCCCGTCTACGCGCCGGACCCACGACAGCACATAATCTGCCCTGATTGCGGCTGCTCACGCTGACGTCAGGGCTGTCTGCGTGTGCTAGGTCCTAGCAAGTGCTTCTCTGCCGTTATCGCATCAGCAGATGCAAGCAACGGCCTTGGACGCTCGAGCTGGGATGTTAGAACCCTCAAATGACTCCAACCCAATCATTCGGAGCATCAACCCGATTGCATCGATTCGCACGCTTCCAGGTCTATCGTGTCCAACAGCCTGCGGAGGCGCGGGCCCTTGCTCTCGATTTCATTCCGCGTCACTGTATCCGCCTCAGGGCACAACCGATCGATGACGATTTCGCCACCAGCCGACAGGCTAACTGGGTAGATGGCGCAGCCGAGCGGCCGGTAGGCGTATTCCTTACACCGTTTCCGGTCATGGTCGTAAAAGAAGCAGTAGACTCCGACATTACGCAGCCTTGGTATCCCGTCGGTGCTCAGATAGGAGAAATCATCTTTCTGGTAGCCGCGGCGTTCCAGCCGCCTGATGTCCGCATTGCAGAGCTCCATTTCCGTATCCCGGCAACACTTCTCGCAATGGGAGCAGCGCATTGAACCACCGAGATCAGGAGGACAAATAAACCTTGGGGTCAAGGTGCTTTCCTACGCCAGCCTTGGTGCACCAAGATCTGCTGGCTATGGGGCGATTCCTGCCCTCCCTGTCCCCATCAGACCCTTTCGCTTTTGCTTCCTTATGGTCTCTTCCTACGGTAATCCGTGTGTGAACTCGGACATCTGGCTGTCTTTCAATCAGAGTATTATTGCGCTGAGTGAGGCCTGTTCCGGCACTACAAAGGAATTCTTTGACAGCAAAGATTCCCATTGCCCTACCCGGCTACTGAGGAGGTCTGGCCGCTGCTTTCGTACTGGTAGATATCTCATGTTCAAACTAGCGTCGACCCCAGCTCTGAGAAAAGCCCATAGGGGAGGAAAGACGACTGTTTGCGGATCACTATGGCTTCCCTCGCCTCGCCTCTCTAGTCAACACGATTGCCACCAGGAGGACCATCACCACTAGGGGCATCGTGTCGGACTCGAGTATCAGTGTCGGAGGCAGAGTCTAAGGCGCCGCCAGAGGATAGTAGTCCTTCGAACCTGCGCTCCCTGAGACGTTGTATGGCAGGTCGACTATGCCGTCATAATTCGCATCGGGCGTCGTCCAGTCGCTCCAGTAGTTCCCAGAGCCGTCCGCGCTGTTCCACCAATTGCCGGTTCCGTCGTCAGAGGCCTGAGCATGGTTTGAGTCGTATGTGTTCCCCGCGCCGTTGTTACCTATGAAAGTGTTGCTAGAGACCATGTTTGAGGAGAATCCCGAATCAATCCTCACTCCATACTGTGAGTTGTCGTACAGTTGATTCCAGTCGATGGTAACGTACTCGCAGCTTGTGAGATTGATTCCGTTCAGACCATTCGACGAAGCGTTGTTGCCACGGACATCTACATTCGTGCTGTTCGCGACAGCGATTCCGTCCCCGTAATTGAACGAGGCGATGTTATTCAGTATGGAGATACCATCGGACCTCCAGAATGAGATGCCGTTGTTGACGTAGTCCGTCGGTACTTCGCTGGAGCCGTAGGGATTGCTCCCCAACAAGAGGTCGCTGACGCCGCTCGCGTTGTTCCCTGATACGGTTACGTTGGTGTCCCAGAAAAAGATCATCCCCCGAATGATGCTGTCAGCGATTGAGATGTAATGGCAAACCTGTATTTGAGTTAGGCCACATGTAAGGTTTACTATGGAAACATCGTTGGAAAATCTCACCGTTGCCCCGACATCGACGGAATTTGTAATGGTTGTGTTCATTATTGAGACCGCGCTGCTTTCATCTACGCCGATCCCTCCTGGGCCATTCAGGACTCCGCCCCCGATGTATGATGATTCGTTTGTCTGGACGTCGCAGTTCCCTATTGAGATCTCGCTGCATTGGCGCAAGTAGATACCACATGAGCCATTCTTGATTCTGCTGTCGACGATCGAGATCTGCGCGCTGTTGTCCAACCATATCCCTGCGGCCCCTCGGGAATCTACCGACACGTTGTTTATTTGGCAATTCCTGGAATTGTGAATCGAGATTCCGTTGCTGTTATTGATTCCCGGAGACTCGATCGTCAAGTTGCGAATGACGATGTGGGCCGTCGTGTCCGATATTTCAATGGCGGTCGAGTTCGAGGTGATCGACCAGCCCTCGATGATGAACGGGTCATCCGCCGTCCCGATTCCGCTCAGCACGCCGCTGGTGTTGATTATTCCTGCATTTCCCAAGATGAAAATCGGATCATGGGCTTTCAAGTTGCCCTGTCCACCACCCCCCGGACCATCGGGAAGATTCGACTCGCTGATCGATATTGAGAAAATCGCAAGGACCGCCAATATGAGGATCGAGGCCATCGCGATGCTGCTCAGCGCAGCTCTCTTTCTCGCGCGCCCTCTCTGGAGGGGCGCGTATGCGATTGCGGGGGCCTCCGTTACCTTCTTCTCATCCTCCTTGGTGATTGCTTCCGAGGGGGCCGAAGCTATCTGGTAGCCCTTTCTCGAGACGAATATCATCGTCCTTAGCACGCTGCACTTCGCCGGGCTCCTCCATTTCTCATCGTCCTGGGAGAATCCGACCGCCTGTTCGGTGAGGTCGTTCTGCCAGACGGCCAATATGTCCGCCCTCCTGGGCCTTGCCGTTGCGATAACACTCCGGATTTCCTCGCTCAGCTTCGCGATATCGGCTTCCTCAATTCTGCGTCCCTGGTCGGCATATGATTGGACCAGGACGAGTCTCCTCCTCCCGGATATCACCGCGTCGAACGGGAAAGTAAGTCCTCCGGCTTTCATGTCGACATCATATTGTATCTCCGCCCTTCCAGTATCGACCTCCTTCCTCAGGAGCGGGTCAACGGAGAGCAGACGGTCGACGACGTCCGGGGCGATCTTCCCGCCCGGTGGGTCGCCGAATTCGAAAACGGTCCTCAGCCCAATCGAGAAGTATCTGTCCTGCAGCCTTCCTATGTCGTCCTGTTCTCTTGCAATCCGCAGGAGGAATATCACGCAGATCGCGGACATCCACAGAACTGTGAGGATCGTCGCTCGAAGGAGGATTTCGGGATCCGCCGCGATGACCTTCTGCAGGAACAGGACATATGTTGCAGATACAGCAATTCCAACGACGCAGAAGATCGCGAATAGAAGCGCGCTCGATCTGAGCGCAGTCGCGGCATTCACTAGCGATCTGGTGATCCCGAAAGCATCCCCGCTCTCCGAATCCCGGGAGGCGGATCTTCTGCGGAGGAAATCTCTCATCACCGATGGAGAATGCGCTACGCTCTTAAGATACCGGTTGGAAGATTCTTCCAACCTCTTTTAATCCCCTTGAAACGATGCCAGGTCGTGGTTGGCAATATATATAGCATCGGCAAGGAGGACGGCGGCAAGCGATATTCGAGCCGCGTCAGTAAGAAGTTCTGGATTATGAGATATCTCTTCTTCCAGTACGATTCACAGGCCAATCTCCATGCGATAGCAAAAGAGGTCGGCCAGAAGTTGGGGATAACCGTCAGGGACGAGGACATCCACGAGCTATTGGACGAGCTCGTTTCCAAGGGGATGGTCGAGGGCATCAGGGTGCGGGATTCGGAGATGACCTATCGCATGAGCAAGTTCGGGCATGATTGGTGGAGGCTGTATGCATCGGGCGTGCAACAGCTGCTCTGACCTTGCGGGATGAGGGAGCAGTGCCTTCTCTAGGGGAGGAGAGATTCCAGGCGCAGTACCAGGATCATTCCATTGAGATCACATCTAACAGAATTCATCGGTTTCCGCAGGATCTGATATATGAGAGAGTTTGGAAGATTTTTCTAATCTAGGATATGATTGCAATCATCAATTCGCCAACTCGCTATGAGGATAGGATTGATTCGGGATTCTCGTTCCAGGTAGCCGACGATACTCGCCAGTCCTCACCGATTCCGAGGACTGTCTGCGACGCCGGAGAATCGGAGATAGGTTCTCCGCTCAGAGAGGAATCGGAAAAAGCCAGGAAGGAATTCGACGCATTCTCCCGATTTTCAATCCCCTCTGATTGGAAAATAGCCAGAAAGTCGAAAGTGGGGTAGGTCGGATTTGAACCGGGGTAGACTCGGTCGATCCCAATCAGTAGATCATTGAGCCAAGTTAAACCCATTCCGACCGCAATGAGATCTTTGCCTGCAAGAAATGACTTGCCTTTCTGATCTGACAGGAAGCCTGGCGGCGTTGTTCTGGCGACAGCTCTGTCATGTTCAAACTATAAGCTCATCGGGCTAGCGTTTCGACACCCGTCTCTGGTGCTGTGATACACAACAAACGAGCCAGAGTGAATTCTCCCTCCGACGTCATGTTGTCCACGACCAGCACATGTTTGAATTGTGGCCTTATGTGTCACAGCAACGAAGTCCGCAAAGCCTTTATGTGGCTAGAAAGATAGCTTGAATCATGCCAATTGTCCACGTAAACGTATGGAAGGGTTTCTCAAGCGAGGCTAAGAAGACGGTGATAGCAGGCATAACTCAAGTCTTCACTGAAATGGGCATTCCTGCGGAAGCGGTCGAAGTCGTGGTCCATGAGATTCCAATGGAAAACTGGGGAGTGGGCGGAGAACAAGCCAGCGAGAGACTGAAACATATAAAGATACCGTGAGAGCCGCGCGCGCCCGCTTGTTTGGTGCGTTCAGTATCCAACCAATTGGTTAGGGCTGGATTTGCCTTAGACCCTCAGTTGATGATCCTCTCGGTTCCGTACCGGCAAAGAATTCCTGCTCGACTATTCACGCTTCCAGCTTTGATCACCGGTATATTCCAGGCGCTAATCCGTGCCCTCGCACATTTTAATCCCAGAGAACAGATTAATGTTCAAACTATAACGGTCGCATTGAGCTTGGTGTGACCTCGAACATCTGGCTGTTTTTTCAATCAGAGGACTATTGCGTCGAGCTAAGATTCCCCGTTTCTCACTTGCAGACGGGTTCGAACCAATGACCATGACCGGGTCTCGATCATGCCATAGCTGCACACAGTGGCATCTTCGTTCTTGTCACTCCTTCTAGACGTCCCAATATGCGTTGAGGAAGTCAAGCCATATCTCGCTTGCGAAGAGCGTCTGCCCGTAGCAATCACCGTATATCATCCCGCAATGCTCGTACGACCCGCGGCTAGAGGGGAAGTACACTCCCATGCCGAGGCACCCCGCTTTCTCCATCGGGTACAGGCTGCGGCAGTAGAGAATCGCATCCGACAGACTCAGCATCGCATTCTCGCACGCAGAGACGACAGATGTGACTGCAGCTGGATCTATGCCGCGCGTATACCTCGCATCGAGGCTTTGGTCGTGGATCACCCTCACGAGCGTCGGGAGATCAACGTCCCTTTCCCAGCCGTTCTCGCACCAGGGCAGGTTCGCGTGCCCTCTCGCGTTCGACACGATATCCGCATATGCACCCATCTCAGGGATCATCGCAGACGCCATGTCCTTGATGTCGGATACGACATCGCCCAGTTTGGAGAGCTGTATGACGGAGAGCGTCACTTGCCGATATTGCTGGTCGAGGGACATGGTGCGCCGCTTGCCGGTGATGGCGTAATAGTCGATGTAGTCGTCAACAAAGGTCTTGGCGAGCGCAAGTGAAGACATGCTGGGCTGCGCGACGAGCTTCGCCAGGATCTTATCGTATGGGAAGCCAGGCATCGGATCGTATCCTTCGTTGGCGACATAGTAGTCGATGTCCAGTCCAGAGGCATAGTATTCGTAGGCGACCTCGACCATCGAGAGAACGCAGGCTGCATAGATGAGCACGTCTATCTTGAAGCCAGCAAGGGCCGTCACAACCTCCTGGTGAGTGAGGAGGTCGAACCCGTCGTAAGGTATGTGATCATCGTACATGCAACCCCTGAAGTCGTCGCCGTGGTCCCAGGCGAGCAAGGCGTATCGTTCAGCTGGGAAGCTGCTGAATGTGTAGGAGACGAACTCCCTCAGCGTCTGCGGGTCGCCCATGTTTGTCTCAATCCCGTTCAGCTTGCAGTCCTTCAGCTCCCGCAGCTCCCCCTTGAGCACCATATAGACGTGCGCAGGCCCCGTCGTCGTGTCCCACAGAACGATAAGGTTCACAGCATTCGAGGAACCAACACTCAGCATCTCGTTCACATCTTTCTGCGCCCAGATATCGAGGTTGTTATCGGAGTCGAGGTATATCGCCAATGTCCAGTCGGCCAGAGTTCGCGTCTGTGCTTGCGAGGCGACCGGCGCCGCTGACAGCATCACAAAGACAGCTAGTATTCCAAGAGCTCCAACGATTCTGAATGAAGAAACCACCTCAAATCCTCCCCCGAAGCACTCTGAGCGGGCTCACGCTATAAACGTCTTTCTGCGACTTCCTCAGCCAACGCTTCTCCTAGTACTTCGGACCTTGCCCCTTGACGTGGCGATGAATTGTTTCTAAAATCGAAAGTCTAGTTCTTCGGCAATCAGCGGATTATTGCACCGAGCTGAACTCCTTCCGTCTGCGCGAAGGAAATCTCTGCCGGCAATGAATGCTACTTCGTTCGCGGAAATCGAAGATCTGGTTGCGCTCTGGCAGTAAGTGCCTTGTCATGTTCAAACTATAACGTGAAAACTCCACAAAGCTACAAGATGGGACCAGAATCCTGGCATTTCGTTTTAGAAAAGACCTTAGAGGAGAAAGGGCGATTACCCACCGGCCTGGGGGACATGCCAGAAGAATCGCGAACCCAACAGTCCTTAATGGACCATGCAGCAGAACAAGAGACGCTCTACGATTGGCTCGGGGCAGCAGAGACCCATGAGAAGGTTCTTGGACTGGTCCCTGGAGACGATTCTGGGAGAGTCGGAGACGTGCTTGAGCGGAAGGCTTATGCCCTCCACAAGGCCGCTTTCCAGTCCGACAGCAATGATCAGTTCAGGGACAGAATATCGATGTCAATCGAATGCTATCGCAAGGCCGCTGAATCATATGGGAAGGCCGGTGTTCGGGAGAGTGAGGGTAAGAAACTCCGATGCGATGGGATGGCCAAGTATCTCGGGTTCTGGCATGCCTCCAAATCGGAAGAGAAGAAGAAGCTGGTAAACGAATCGTGGGAAACAACGACGAAAGCCCTTGATTTCTTCCGGTCGACTGGAGAAGTAGCGGAATTCTGCCGCACCTACAATCAGCTCTCATGGAGCGCGATTCGCGTCATCGAATACGCAGACGACTATGGGGCCAGAACCGCTATCATCAAGAACGCCTTGGCTTACGGACAACATGCGCTTGATCACATCGTAGAACTTGCAGATTCGAATGCACGAGGATTGGTGTACGTGAGAGCCTCGTCGTTCCTGAATTTATACAGCCTAGACTTCTCCGGAGGGAAGGAGAGCCTCAGGTATGACCAGGCATCGAGAGAATTGTGGGACAAGGCAATGGCGTTCTCCGAGGAGGTTACGTGCAAGGAGACGGTGTCATTCTACTACCTGCCTTCGCCCATTGACTCTTGTGAACAACTCCGAGTAGCCGAGAAGGCCCTGGAATTCGGCAAGAAAGCCAACGACAAGCTCGTCGTCGGCTCCGCGCTCGATTGGATTGCGCAGAGAACCTACTGGTCCCTTGCGCAGGCCGTGGACATGGACGAGTTAGAATCGACCGCCGCACGAGGCTACGACCTATACCTGCAAGCCCAGAAGATGTACGCCAATGTTGGGTATATCCCCGCTATGATCGAGTGGGCGTGGGTTCCATATCCTGATCCTTGGCACTACACCTACCTATCTTCCTTCGTCACGGATCCAAAGAGAAAACGCGAGCTTGCCATGAAAGCCATAGCACTCGAGCCGAAAATGAGGGATATGGCTATCGCGTCCGGGTATCCCGATGTCTTCATCGACGTAGACATGAGGATCGCAGAAGCTCTTACAAGCCTGGCAAAGACAGAGCTGGATCTCGAGAAGAAGAGACGGCTGCTCGAGGACGCCTTGAGGAGAGGGGCAGCGCAGGAGGAAAGATATGCGCGACTCCATCCGCTCCATCATGGGGCGCTGAGCACCAATGCAAACACGGTCGCCGAAATTGAGTTCGAGCTGGCAATCATGGAGACCGATCCGATGCTTAGGACGCAAAGACTCAGGAAGGCTTTGCAGCGGAAGGAGAAGGTGATCGACCTCGGAAGGAAGTTGCTGGAGGAATTGCAGGACACGTCGCCGAGGAGCTTCATCTCGACCTTCGTTGGAGTGTTCCACAGCGCCCACGGCGCCTGCGCCCTCAAGCTCTACGAGGCGACCGCCGATAGGAGGGACCTGGAGGTCGCAATTCACTCCTTCGAGGAAGCCGTCGAAAGCTTCATCAACGCAGACCAACCGAGCCGATGCGCAGAGAGCTACTGGAAAATCGCGCGAGCGTATGATGTCCTTGGGGAACATCAGAAATCGTACGAACGATTCTCGAATGCAGCAAAGCAGTACAATTCAGCCTCAAAGAAACTCCCGCAACTAGCCGCTCTCTATCAGGACTACTCCAAGTACATGGAGGCCTGGGGCGAGATTCAACTGGCCAAGCACCAGCATCTCAGGCAGGAGTACGTCCAGGCCGGAGAGCATTATGAGAAGGCGGCTAGTCTGCTGGCTTCCACGGAGCATTGGGAGTTCCTTGCGATCAACTACACCGCATGGTCCATCGTCGAGAAGGCAGAGGGCCTCAGCAAGGCCGATGAAAGCAAGGAAGCGATCCGAGCCTTTGGCGAAGCACAGAAGTCATTTGAGGCGAGCAGGAAAGCGGTTCAGGCTGGACTCTCAGAGTCCAAGGATACCGAGGAGACTGCTATGGCCGTGAGCTTGATCAAGGCTGCTGATGTCCGACGAGACAATTGCGTGGCGAGAGCAATGATCGAGGAAGCGAGACTACTAGATAGAGAGGGCCATGAGTCTGCCAGCTCCGAGAAGTACGGCCAGGCAGCCGGCATGCTCGAGAGGACGGAGTCAATGCTCGAGAACGACCGAGACAAGAGGGAGATTGGTCTGTCGATTGCCATCGCAAGGGCATGGCAGATGCTGAAGAGCGCAGAGGCGGAAGCTTCTCCTGAGCTATTCGACCGAGCGTCTCAGCTCTTCGAGCGGGTCAAGGACCTGAGCCAGAATGAGAAAGCAAAATCGCTTGCCCTCGGGCACAGCCGGTTCTGCAAGGCCCTGGAGGCTGGCATGAGGTTCTCCGACACAGCTGAGGCGTCGTTCCACACCGAAGCGACAAAGCATCTGGAGAGCGCGGCGAAGCACTATCTCAAGGCGGACTATCGTACAGCATCTGAGTATGCTAATGCTAGTAAGCTGTTGTTTGACGGCTACGTCTACATGGACCGGGCCAGCAGGGAAGAGGATCAAGGAGCCAAGGCGAGACTGTACACGCTGGCAGAGAAGGTCCTTGAAGCATCCGCCGCATCATACGAGCAAGCGGAGTACCCAGGGAAGAACGAGCAGGTACTCAAGCTTCTCGCGAAAGTCAAACGCGACAGGCAGCTAGCCCTCTCCCTGACAGACGCCCTTCGCGCTCCTGACTCCTCCTCGAAGGCTGCAGGGTTCGTCACACCAACGCCCACGCACGAGACGGCGACCGGCCTCGAGAGGTTCGAGCATGCCGACATACAAGCCACCTTGGTGGCCCGACCAAGGGACCTTCACGTGGGCGAAGACTTCAGCCTGGAGATTGAGCTGGTGAATGCCGGAAAAGGGGCAGCCCAGCTCACAAAGGTCGAAGAGATCGTCCCTCACGGCTTTGATGTGACGGTGGTGCCTCAGAAGTATAGGATCGAGGACAGCTACCTCAACTTGAGAGGCAGGCGGCTAGATGCTCTGAAGACGGAGGATGTCAGGCTTGTCCTGAAACCCCGCACACGTGGTCATTTCTCTTTGAAGCCACGAATCACGTACTTGGATGACGTGGGCAAGTACAGGTCCGTTGAGCCCGAGTCGGTCGAAATCACCGTGAAAGAGTTGGGCATCTCGGGATGGCTCAAAGGCCCAGAGAAGAAGTAGAGAGGATTTGAAACCACCTCGAGCCAGACATACTTTTTCTGATCTCAATTGGAGCGGAAAATGCGGAATCCAGAGTTGCCTAGCGATTGTTGCACCGAGCTAAACTCCTTCCGACTGCGCGAAGGAAATCTCTGCTGGCAATGAATGCTACCTCGTTCGCGGAAATCATAGATCTGGCAGCGCTCAGGCAGCGGGTGCCTTGTCATGTTCAAACTAGCGTCTCTCGATACCCGTCTCTGAGAGAAGCCCATAGGGGAGGAAACGCCATTCCAGTCAGAGGCGATTGGCAACAGAACAGAAAGCGAAAAGGGTTTTGGGCCAAGCTTAGGACTGCCAGGGCAACCACCCGATGTCTGCATAGTCTATCAAGAAGAAACCGTAAGTTCCTTCCGACTGCCCGATCCAGATGGACGTCGATGCGCCCCAGGAGAACTCTGCGATGTCATCAATCATCCAAGCCTCCACGGTAAGGCTCAGTTCGCTGCCCTTGATGACAAATGGTACCTCCCAGAAGATGTCTTCTCCACCAGTCAGCAGTGGCCGATGGTCTATCACGAACGCGGAGAACTTCTCACCGTCCCAAATGATTGGGATGTGGAACTCCGGCCATGTCGGCCATCCTGGCGGCAATGGCCACGCCCCCCAGTAAACGCTCGGATCATAGTCAATCGCCCAATTCCAGAATATCATCTTGACGCCCTGCGAAAGAACCGGCTTGTCTGGGACTGGAGCAGCCACTTTCATAGAGAACTCGTAGACGTCGCCCTTCTTCGCCAGCTTCTCGCTGACTATGTCCATGTACCCTGGCGAACGCTTGCCCTTGCAGACTTGGTTCGTGTCGCCGATCGGATCTTCTGCAACCATCGCACCCGCACAAGTTGGTTGGGCAATCATCAGAAACGCAATTGGCAAGCAAAGCATCACTATCATTACACTTCTCATTTCCTCACCTCCCCCTCGAACCACCCCGAGGCAAAAGGGGGAATCGCGGTATGCTGTACTTGGAGATTTCCACTTCGAATGTCGAATCGCCTCAGGTTCGGCCCAATGCGCCCCTTATGGTTTGAACATGACACCAGCAATTGCCGTGAGGCTCCAAATCCCTGCCCTGAGAAAAGACCTTAGGGGAGGAAAGGCGATTAGCCCTCGTCTGAGGACATGGCTGGGAAACAGGTCGATCTAGAGTCACTTTTGAACCGTGCGAAGGAACAGGAAAAGGAATACGATTGGAGTGGTGCTGCGGCAACATACGAGAGCCTCGTCAAAGCGATTCCTGACTCTGAACCTTACCGCCTGGGCGAAATGTCCGAGAGAATCGCCTACTCACTGCATCGCCACGCCTTCCAATGTTCAACGAGTGAGGAGTTCGCCCAGCGTATCAACAATGCCGTTGCAGCGTACTCGAAGGCCAAGGAGCATTATGACAGGTTGCCCAGTGTCGAAGCCAAGCCATATGCGCTTCGCTGCGACGCGATGATGGCCCTTGAGGAGTACTGGCGGGCGCCCAGCGTCAGCGAGAAGAAACGACACATAACCACATCGTGGGGCCATGCGACGAAGTCCATGAAGGAATTCGAGAGGCATGACAAGTTTCGGGAATTGGCCGATACCTATCTGCAGCTCGCGTTCAGTGGATACATCAGCCACGCCTATTCATGGGACTTCAGCCAGCGAAAGGCGATTGTCCAACACGCGATGGAAATAGTGGAACTGGTTACAGATCGCCTGGCTCACGAGAAAGACACCAACCTCTTCGCAAGGATGCTGCTGAATCTCTCTCTGATCTCGGAATTTTGGGGGATGTCCTACGCGAACCACAAGGAGCGTTCGAAGTACATAAGAAAGGCAACAGATCTTTTCAATAGGGCAATTCGTCTTTCTGAGGAGACCGTCGCCTGCCAGCTTGCACTTCCTGATTCTCTGGGTCGTTTCCCCCTAGACACGGTAACCTCTACAGGTCTTATTGAAAGGGCCCTCGGAATCTTCCGAAAGACGGGTGATTTGTACTCGATCGGCTCGGCTTTGAACGAACTAGCCATCCAGACGTATTGGAGAGCGGGTGAGTTCGACACCAGGGACGAGCAGAAGGGGGTGATCGAGAGAGCTATTGGATACGCACGTGAGGCTCGCGACATCTTCTCCATTATCTCGTACAGGACGCCAAATTGGAATGGAATCCTGTGGATTGAAGCGCCTGAGGTTGCGCTGTATGGATGGCACGTAAACTTCGAAGGGGACATCAGCAGAAAACGTGAATACGCTCTAAAGTGTCTTGAATACGCGCCCAAGATGCTTGAACTCGCGAAGGAGTCTGAATATCCAGACGTTCTGAGCCTCTCCTACTGGGCCAATGGTCTATGCACTCTTGCCATGGCTAAGGGCGAGACAAATGATGACAGGAAGAAGGAAATGCTGCAAAGTGCCATTGAATTCTACGCCGAGAGTAGCAGAATCGAAGAGACCGTTGACCCAGGCATGCTGTGGGACCGAGGATTTGTACTATGTGATACCGCTCAGATAGCCCATGAACTCTCACTTCTTGCGAACAACATTGAACAGAGACGGAACGAGGCATCTGCCGCGACAGTCCGGCTGAGCGAAGGCATCGAACTCCTAGAAGACTGGATGACACAGTTTGGAATGGAGCAGACAAGCGATTTGATCACTGGCAGGCATTCCTCCATCCTTGGAGATTGGCTCCAAGAGCTCCACGGCCTCGATGGTCAGGAGAGCAGTCTCCTCAGAAGCAGGGATGCATACTGCAGGGCTTCAAAGCATTTTGAACAGGGAGGCCACTTCAGTCGTGCGGCAGAGAGTTGTTGGAATGCAGCTAAAGTCAGTGATTCTCTAGGTGACCATTCAAAGGCGTCCGATCTGTTCAAGCAGGCCTCGGACAACTACTTGAAGGCTATCGAAAAAGTCCCGCGTCTTCGAGAGATGTACGAGGACCACGCAAAGTACATGTCTGCCTGGAGCGAGATTGAACTTGCCAGGCAGGCTCACTCAAGACAGGAATACGGCAAGGCGAGAGATCACTACGAGAAGGCTGCAAATCACCATGGATCCACCGCCAGATGGAAACACCTCGCATCGAACTACATGGCCTGGGCAGGGATTGAGGGCGGCGAGGATCTCAGCCGAAGAGAAAGGAGCAATGAAGCCATCGAATTGTTCCATAAGGCGGAAGACTTGTTCATCAAGACCAAGTCGTCCCTTGATGATTTCAAGAGGAAACTGGATGACCAAGACGAGCTTCTGAACGTAGACAGGTTGATCAGAGCCGCTGAACTGCGACGAGAGTATTGCGTTGGCCGCGTCGCTCTTGAGGAGGCAAAGACTCTAGAAAGACAAGGCGAAGAGTTCGCAAGCTGTGAGAGGTTCGGCTGTGCCGAGGCAACCTTTAGGAGAATACGCTCTGACCTTGAATCTAGTCAAGACAAGCGCGAGATGGGACTCATTATGACACTAGCGAGAGCTTGGCAAACAATGGCAAGGGCTGAATCTGAGACTTCGCCCGAACTGTATGAGGACGCATCGAAGTTGTTCGAAGAGGCTAAGGACCTTAGTGTCGGAGAGATGGCAAAGCTGCTTGCTCTTGGTCACAGCAAGTTCTGCAAGGCTCTCGCTGCAGGTACCAAGTTCGCAGAATCAGGAGACACCGCCTTGCACGGACTCGCTACCCAGAACCTCGAGAGTGCCGCAAAGTCGTACCTCAAAGCTGGTCTTGAGAAAGAAGCTGAGTATGCAAACGCTAGCAAGTTATTGTTCGACGCATACATCTATATGGACAAGGCGGCCAAGGAAGAAGACACAACGAAGAAGGCGAGATTTTATGCAATGACGGAAAAGGTGCTTGAGGCTTCAGCAGCAGCGTTCGTGAAAGCGGATTACCCCAAGAAGAAGAAGCAGGTCGCGAAACTACAGCAGAAAGTGAAGCAGGACAGAGAGCTAGCGGTTTCCCTCATGGAGATCTTCCACGCACCGGACGCAGTATCGAGCACCATGGCCTTCGCGGTTCCAGCAGCAACACAGGAGACAGCGAACGGAGTCGAGGAGTTTCGGCATGCTTCAATCCAGGCAACGCTCATTGCGAAACCGAGAGAGATGAACGTGGGAGAGGAAATGAGACTTGATGTGGAGATAGTGAATGCCGGCGGAGCTCCTGCTCAGATTATGAAGATAGAAAGGGCTGTGCCCGAGGGGTTTGAGTTGCTCTCAAGACCCGAATCATACAGGATTGAGGACAATTACCTCAATATGAAGGGCAAGAGACTCGATGCACTAAAGACCGAGGACATAACCCTTCTGCTGAAGTCGTCAAATCAAGGGCACTTCTCTTTGAACCCAAGGATCATGTACCTTGACGAATCTGGAAAGTACAAACACTGCGAGCCCGAGCCCATCGAAGTCACGGTGAAGGAGCTCGGCGTAGCGGGATGGCTTAGAGGACCAGAGAAGAAAAAGAAGTCATGAGTCTAGCTCGGTGCAGTAGTCCTCTGATTGAAAATCAGCCAGATGCCTCGTTTCACATCCGGCTCCATGCAAACCGAGACCCCGAATCCGTCTAACGCTTCTCCGAGAGTCAAATGCTAGAAAGATTGATGCAACGTAAGGTATTCATCCCCGAACGGGAAGATGAATCGGATTCTCTGGTGGCTCATTGCGGGAAGCAAAGGCGGCGCCAACAGGGCGAGCATGATTATCGCACTCAGGGAGAGACCATGCAACGCGCACCAGCTGTCCGAGCGTCTTTCGCTGGACTATAAGACCGTCCAGCACCATCTCAGGATCCTGGACGAGAACAGGCTCGTCGTATCGCAAGGCGGCGGCTACGGCAAAGTGTACTTTCTCTCGAAGGAGCTAGAGGCCGACTACCAAGAGTTCCTCGAGATTTGGGAGAGAGTTGGGAAAAGGTAGATAACGTCAGAATGAGGAGTTAGGAGTTGAACGCATGAACAAGTCACAGACGCTCATACTCGTCGGAACCATGCTCGCCATCGGGATCATGCTGGGCCTCGCCCTCTCGACCCTCCGCCCCGGTCCCGTGCACCGGGAACACCAACCAATACAGCCGCCGAGCGAACTCATGCTCACCGCCAAGCTCGTAATCTCGTTCGTCAACGTTTTCCTGATCATCTCCCTGCTCGTCATCTACATCGACATCTACCGCACCGTGAGATCGAGGTTCACGGTCGGCCTGATCGTCACGATTGTCGCTCTTCTCGTGTACGCCATCACCTCGAACCCCATTCTTCAGATATTCCTCGGATATCCGATTTCCGGGCCCGGGCCCTTCCTGTTCATTCCTGACATATTCACCGCCCTCGCTGCGGGCGTGCTGATCTACCTGAGCATGGAATGAAGAGCCCTTTCGTTCAATCACTCGGGCATCAATGATCATTCTATCTATCTTCAGAAGCTGGCAGGAATTGGTAGTGATTTGGGTCTGACTCTGGGCAACCCCTAACTACGCCCCTGCGAATAGAACACATCGCCGCGATACGCGGCGAAGGTGAACTGATGAAGACGAGATGGATGGTTGCCTTGAGCGTCTTGTCCGTGGCTGCCATACTCGGAGCGGGGTTTGCGTACGCCGTTGCTGCAGACAGCAGCGTCGTCAGCGCAAGCACCACAGATCTGAAGCCCCTGCTCACGGAAGAGCAGCTAGCGGACATCAGGGCGATGATGGACGAGCTCCGAGCGAACGGAACCGACAGGAACGAGACGATGGCGCTGGTCGAGGCGCAGGTAGAGCAATACATCACAGAGAACCTCCAGGCTTACAACCTGACCGACGAACAGATAGCCGAGGTGCTTGGGATGTTCGAAGCGATCGGCGACAAGATGGCCGAGATCAAGGAAGTTGCCTTCGAGATGAGAGAGCAGGGCGCTACCTTCGAAGAGATCCGTGATGTCATCGACCCGATGATGGTGGAGCTCAAGAGCCTCCAGGACCAGCTTATCCAGACGCTCTACGGCTACGGCATCTCGTTCGACCTACCGCAGCCTCCGCA
>Ga0315274_10005011_pt1 | contig 19421 bp, 14 predicted proteins | sample YL17G02_20_MG_FD_203700 | JGI IMG/M metagenome (GOLD analysis project Ga0315274, IMG submission 203700) | Sediment microbial communities from Yellowstone Lake, YNP, Wyoming, USA - YL17G02_20 | ecosystem: Environmental > Aquatic > Freshwater > Lake > Sediment | place: USA: Wyoming | collected... | reverse complement strand
CAAGTCGGAAGATAAAGTTAAAGGAAAAGTTGTAAGAATATCCGACTTTGGAGTGTTTGTAGAACTTGAACCGGGAATAGAAGGGCTAATTCATATCACAAAAATTCCGCCAGCAACCAGGCTTTCTGAGGGCTTAGAAGTTAACTGCTACATAGAAGAAATTGATACCAAATCAAAAAGACTTTCATTGGGACTTGTTTTAACTTCAAAACCATTAGGATATAAGTAATTGTTATAATATTCTGTGATACAATTTTGGAATGGATGGATCTACCAGCCCTGATATTGATGACACTGTTGTGGACAAAGGTGGAGCTTGGGTAAATGACCTACCATATTCTGAAGTAAGAGCGGGAGGTTTGAGCACTTTTAGTTATGCGACAGTTTTGCTTGATAATAAAGACAAGTGGATAGGAACTTGGAAACTAGAAGATGATGAGAGGGGGTATTTGAGACTAGATCCCGTTCCTACAGCCTCTACGGTCAGATTTTCTGATAATGAATTTTATGATGATTCTTTGGCTGCAATAGAAAATGGAGCAATTGTTGCTAAGCCTTCAGAGATTTATCACACTTTTGTTTCGGAGTTTGATCTTCCTCAGAACAAGAATCTTTATATGAGGAATGTGTTTCCTAAAGAGGGTGAAGTTGCCCTTACGTCTGAAAACGGGAGACCTGTTATTTTTAGGGGTATAAATCAAAAGGACATGTTGAGTTTTTTAGAAAAGGGAGTGTTATCGAATTACCAACAGGAAAGTAGCGGAGCAAAAATTTTTGACCCCAGCGATAATTATTTTGCCGATAATCCTTCTGCTTTTCAGTATGCGGTGGAAGCACAATCTTACGGAGTTCCTACTTTCGAATCTCCTGCTTACGTTATTGTAATGGAAAAGCCAAAGGAAAATATTAGGGAGATACCTGAGGCTCACGAAGTGGTTGTTCAACGCCCCGTTAAGCTTGAAGAAATTAAAACGATCTATGAGATAAGGCCATTCAAAATAAAATCGGGGAATGTCGAAATGTGGAAGGATGATACTGCAAGAGTAACTAGAATGAGTGAGGGTAAACTTGAAGCTCTTTACCAAGCTCCCCAAGTGGAGTGCGTTTTTAGAAAAATTGATGTAGATGTTCTCAAACGTAAGTCTTAGGCGTACTCTGTGCTATCATTCATTTGATGTCCAAGTTTGTTTGCCAGCAATGCGGCTATGAATCGGTTGGGTTTTTGGGAAAATGTCCCAATTGCGGCGAGTGGAACTCGTTAGTGGAAACAGTGGTTTCGACGGCGAAAAGCGGCAAGCGTGGAGTAAGTAGGGAAAGACAAAACATCAAGACAATAAAACTTTCGGAGATTAAAACTTCAAAGACGGCAAGAATTTCGACGAAAATTTCCGAGCTTGATAGAGTTTTGGGAGGAGGTTTAGTTCCCGGCCAGGTGGTTTTGGTGGCGGGAGAACCGGGGATTGGGAAAAGCACCCTGCTTTTGCAAGTTTCCGATAAGTTGGCGGTTAAGACGTCTGGCCGTCAGGATGTTTTGTATGTCTGTGGTGAGGAATCAGCTTCTCAAATTAAAGTCAGAGCCGAAAGGTTGGGAATAGGATCAACACTTCGTGATAAAAAGACAGAAATTAATCTTCTTGAAGACACAAACGTAGACAATGTTATTGAAATAATTTCAAGTTTAGATAATCCAGCCGCAATCATCGTTGACTCGATCCAGACCATGTATACCTCCGATTTATCCGGTATGGCCGGATCGGTTGGGCAGGTGAGGGAATGCGCGGCCAGGCTTTTAAGAATTGCCAAAGAAAAAGGCACCCCTCTTTTTCTGGTCGGGCACGTTACCAAGGAAGGAACCGTAGCAGGTCCCGCGGTTCTGGCTCATATTGTCGATACAGTACTTTGGTTTGAGGGGGACAAAACCTTAACCCTGAGAGTCCTCAGGGCGGTGAAAAACAGGTTTGGTCCGACAGATGAAGTAGGCATCTTTGATATGCAAGATAAGGGCTTAATTTCGGTCACAGATAGCGAAAAACTCTTCTTAGAAAAAAGTAAAAAACCGGTTCCCGGCAGTGTCGTGACTTCTATCCTTCAAGGCACAAGGCCTTTTTTGGTCGAAATCCAAAGTCTGGTGGTACTCACCAAAATGGCTTTTCCCAGGCGTGTTTCCCAGGGAACGGATTCAAGGCGCCTGGAACTTCTTTTGGCCGTCCTTATCCGCCGTTGCGGCTTACCTTTATATGACTTTGATGTCTTTGTTAATTGCGCCGGGGGTATGAAGGTGAATGAGCCTTCAGCGGACCTTGCCGTTTGCCTTTCGATTGCTTCGGCTTATTTTGACAAGCCTATTTCAGGAAAGATTGTGGCCATTGGCGAAGTAGGCCTTTTGGGAGAAGTCAGGGAAGTTGTCGCCCAGGAAAAAAGAGTCAAAGAGGCAAGGAGAATGGGTTTTACCCAAGCTGTGACCTCGAAAGAATTTCGCTATTTAGGACAAGCAATCAAAAGTCTTCTTAAATAATAGTTCTTAACTATTTATCCACAATTTATTTTTGTACCGTAACATATACGAAATTTGAACATGTATTTTTTGGTATCCTAACTATAGGGATGAGTAAAAATAGTTACTAAAAACTTATAGGATTTGACAGGGGTGAAAACTAGTGTTAAGATTTTCACAGAACGTTGAAAAATGAAAAGAGCATCGCTATCGTTGGGTTCTCGCCTTAGTTACCCTAAGACAAACTCTCCACGAGTAGAGATGCTCTTTAAGTTGACTTATCTAGAGGACAGGAAAATCTTGTTGCGACTAGACAAATCACAACTAGACTAGATGTTTTAGAGGTGGGTTGTCAAGGCCCTTTTATAAAGAGGGTTTAATCGGCTCCTATTAGAGGGGACGGGTGGATTCATAGGGCAGGTGATCTACCCGTTCCTTCTGGAGCCGATTTTTTTTATTAATCATGATAGACGGAACATATATAATCTACGAAGCGCATCATGCTTCCACTTCTAGTTACTTGGCCAAAATACTTTCCAAGCTGGCCATAGCGAGTGCCACTTTAGGTATTGGTCTCTTTGTTTTTTCTTATCTTCCTCGGACTTGGTTTTCGAAAGATTCGGTTGTCAAAAGTAATATTGTTTCTGAAACGGCCAATATTGACCAATGGCAGCCTGTTTTTGACCCTATCTTACCGCAAGATCCAAAATTGATAATTCCGGCGATTGGGGTTGAGACGAATATTGGGGAGGGAATGGCTGATAGTTTGGAAACGGTGCTGAGGCAAGGTCCTTGGCGGATATTTAATTTTGGGACACCGGCCCAACGGCAATATCCGACGATCATTGCCGCTCACCGATATGGCTATTTGGCTTGGAGCAATACCTTCAGGCGAAAAAACTCTTTTTTTAACCTTCCCAAACTCAAGGCAGGCGATATTATTGAGATTGATTGGCAACAGCGTAAATATGTCTATGGCGTTTATGCGGAAGGGAAGGGAAAGGAAATCGCGGATTATTCGGCCGATCTGATTCTGTATACGTGTGAAACTCTTGATAGTCCGGTAAGGATATTTAAATACGCCAAACTTTTGAAAGTCTGAAAAAGCATTTGTGACTTGATTTTCTCTTTTTTACATACTAAAATGGCGGACTTAAATTCAAATATGAAAAATGCTTTAGCTCAAGGAGAAACCTGTACCACCGTTTACGGTGGCGGTACCGTCTGCGGAGCAGCGTATCCTTCTCATCAACCGATTAATACAGGTTGGGGGGACGTTAGTTTACCCGTTTTAATCCTGGGATTATTTTTAGTTTCTTCAGGTTTATATTTGCTTTCGAAAAAAATTGATTTGAAATATAAAGGAGGTGAATAATAAATGAGTATTGATAATAGATTGAGTAGACGAGATTTTCTGAAGGGGGCTGGGATAGTTGGTGCGGCGGTTGCCATTAGCGGTTTGGATATCGGAAGAGTTTCGGCGGAAAGTGAAAAATCAATAGTTGAGCGGTATAATGTCGAGGTTGACGGGATAAAGTTGGCCGGTCTTCCCGACGCGGTTAATCCGAATATTGTTGATGTTGCTAAAGGGCGCTTCAAGAATGAAACCGGAGTTGCCCCCCATGTCTATGCCGAACCGGGTGCCTTACAGGTTGGTCCCGATTTTGGCTACGTTGGTACAAAGAATCCTTTTGGTGTGAACGCAAAAGGGTGGGAAGCCATGTATGAGGCCGAAGGTACAATCCAACCTTTTAGTCCTGTTACACAAGAGATAATAAGGTGGCCCAATGAAGCTTATCAGAATGTTCCTGAAGGGGGCTTTGTCTTTTTTACAGGAGGACAAATGAAGGTCCAAATTGGAAATATTGTTGTAGAGATGCCACATAAATTTGGACATAATTATTTCTTTGTTGCCAGGGGCACCTATGCCGATGGTAAACAAGATTCTGATCTTAATAAAACGGCAAAAATAACTAACTATAAACCAGGACATTTGCAGGTCAGAATGTATCCAAGTGCCTTAAAAAGCAATTTAGCCTTTATTTCTGAAGAGCAATTCTTACAGGAAGCAGTTACCAGTCACATTACCGGTACGAATTCCGGAGCGGAGGGTGCTTCCAAATTGACGTTGGTTGCCGTCGATATTAATACTGGCGCTACTCAAATTTGGAGACACGAACAAACAAGATCAACAGATATTAAGGCGGCTTTGGAATCAGCTAAAAAAGGTTGGCAAAAACTTTACAGCAACTTTTAAAAGTTCTGCATGCGTAAGTTTTTATTTCCGCTTCTAATAATTGGAATCTGTGTCTTTTTGGCTTGGAAAAATTATCTTCCCGGGACGATTCTTTCGGGATGGGATACTCTTCACCCCGAATTTAATCTTTCTTTATACCTGGAACGAGCCTTTAATGGGGTGTGGATGGAGCATCAGGGTTTGGGAACGGTTGCTTCACAGGCACACGTCTCGGAGCTCCCGAGACTTTTAATAGTTTTGCTTCTTAATTTATTTTTACCCTTAAATATAGTTCGTTATTCATTTTTCTTTATCTGTTTACTAAGCGGGGCACTGGGAGTTTATTTTTTTAGCCGATATTTACTTTCCATCAAGTGGTATAAGTTCGTGTCCGCCTCCGCTTTTTTAGCTTCACTTTTCTACATCTTTAATTTAACTGTTGTTCAGCAATTTTATGTTCCACTGGAGATGTTCGCGGTTCACTATGCACTTCTGCCATGGCTGTTTTACTTGGGAGTTAAATTTGTGAGAGAGGGCAGCAGAAAAAACTTGATTTGGTTTAGTATCGTTACCTTACTCTCTTCATCAATGGCTCATACAGCCACACTTTTTTATGTTTACTTATTTTGTTTGGCCCTGTTTCTGGTGGTTTTGAACTTCAGAAAAGGAATTTTGTTGGTATTTTTGACAATTTTGATCAATTCTTTTTGGATACTCCCTAATCTATATTACGTAAAAAATCATTCGGAAGAGGTGAGTAATTCTAAAATCCATCAGGGATTTAGTGACGAAGCGTTTTTACAAAGTAAAGCCTTTGGGGATGTAGAAAGTTTGGCTCTTTCAAAAAACTTCCTTTTTAACTGGAGGGAATACGATATGTTACAAAGTACCTATGTAGATTTACTGGATGAATGGCAGGCACATCTTAGTAAGTCTTACGTAGTGGAAATTGGGTATGTGCTTTTTGGACTGACCGTTTTTGGATTATTTGTGTCTGTTCTTACAAAGTCGAAGTTTTCGGTTGCACTTTTACCGATATTTTTATTGTCTGTATTTTTTTGGCTGAACTCAAATCCTCCTTTTGGAAACATCTTCGATTTTTCGAGAAGATTTGATCTGTTTAAGGAAGGATTTAGATTTCCCTTTACCAAGTTTTCAATTATTCTGGTAATGGTTCTATCTGTCTGGTTTTCTTATGCCTCCCATGTAATTTTCAGCTTATTGGGGAAAATTAAGACTAGTTTCATTTATTTATTGGTTGCCATATTGGCACTTTTTTACTTCCAGTTGCCTTCCCTGCAAGGAAACTTAATTAGTCCTTCAATGAAGGTTAAAATTCCAAATGAGTACTTTGAAATTTTTGATTGGTTTAAAAGTGTGGATAAAAACTCCAGAGTTGCAAAATTGCCTCTAAACACTTTTTGGGGATGGAATTTCTATCAGTGGAATTATCAAGGTGCAGGATTTACTTGGTTTGGGATTCCTCAACCTACACTGGATCGTGAATTTGACCGGTGGAGCAAATACAATGAGGGCTTTTACGCTGAAAGCGCACGAGCGTTATACGCGAGTGATAACGAAGCCTTTGAAGATACACTTCAAAAATACCAAGTTAAATACTTACTTTTGGATGAATCAATTATTAATGCCGGCGGAAGTGAAGAACTTCTCTTCGTCCCCGAAGTAAAAGCTATCTTAAAAACATCTAACAATATCAAAGAGGTACAAAAATTTGGTTTTTTGACTGTCTATGAAACCCAACTTCGCCAAGGCTTCGCTGGGCAGGCCAATTTTGTCTTTGCACCCGAAACCTATACTGCTGTCAACGCCGACCTTACTTATTCGCAGGCAGATCCTGTTTACCAAAAATATGGAGATTATATAGAAGATGAAAATGGAGTAGGATATCCCTTTGTAAATTTTGACCCAAGAGGCCCCGTGAGTATAGATTCAAGTTCAAGCGAATTAATTTTTGAAAATAAAAAGGCGAATTCAAAAGTGACTTTTCCGGTAAAAGGAAAGGTTGTAGAAAGTTTTGGTGAAGATAGGGGTTTTAAGGAAGCAAACAACTGTGATTTAAGGAAACTTGGTAAGGTAAGTAAAAGCCGCCTTAAAAATGACGTTTTATACAGGGCAGAAGGCGGGGGAGTTTCCTGTGACTTTTATGCATACGACAATCTTTCCTACGATAAGGCCTATGTCTTAAGAATTAAGGGAGAAAACAAAGAAGGAAGATCATTAAAAATTTATTTTCAGAATTGGGAAACCGGCAGGATGGATTTGGAAGAACTCCTTCCAACGGGTAAATTTGATAATTACTTTGTGGTGCTTCCTAAATTAAGCAATAAAAAAGGCTATACGTTAAACTTGGAAACCCGTTCTTTCGGCAGAATTGCTTCTGAAAATAGAGTTGAAAACATAGAAATATATCCTTTTGATCTATCGTTTTTGACCAGTCTTGTTCAGAATCCGGAAAACGAAGCAATCATTAATAGCAATTTAAGGGTTGAAGACGTCAGAAAGCTCGGAACGGCTTTTTATAAAGTACAAACTTCAGGAAGCGGTTTATTGGTTTTAGGACAGGGGTATGAGAAAGGCTGGCTGGCATTTGAGGGAAAGACTCTTTTAAGGCACGTCAAAGTAGATTCTTGGGCCAATGGTTGGCTTATACCCAGCGGTCAAGTTGGCCCCAGTCGAGTAGTGATTGTTTTTTGGCCTCAACTTTTGGAATGGTTTGGCTTTCTGGTTCTCTTGGGTAGCTTTTGTGGCCTTGGTCTCTTTGCCGGTTGACAGGATTGAGGGGTAATGTATACTGTATTTGGATTTTAAAGTTTTATATGCTTCTTTAGTATATCTCATAAATTATGATTAATTCGGCTTCAGGTGTGAAGGATCTTATCGGGTCATCACCCGTAAACATCGGGTCATCACCCGTAAACATTGGGAGTCCCCAGGATGCGGGAGAACTTTCCGCGCCCCCTCCTTCCCGTTTTGAACGGTTAATTCCGGATGCGGGACTGCCGACGGAATATGTCGAGGGGGTTTTGGATATTGCCAATGAAGGAAGCGGCCTTTTAAGACCCAAGTTTGCATCCAGTGACCATGATGTTTACATTTCCTCTTCCCAGATTAGAAGGTTTAACTTAAGAGTGGGCGATAAAGTCGGGGGACAAGCGCGCCAGCCCAAGGAAAACGAAAGATATTGGGGGCTTTTGAAAGTTGAAACCATCAATGGCGATCCGGTCGAGTCCATAGGTGAGAGAATCAATTTTGATGATCTCCTGGTTATTTATCCTGATGCCCAAATTACCCTGACCACCGAGAGCGACATTTTAACCACCCGGATTATTGATCTTGTCTCTCCAATCGGTTTTGGCCAGCGGGCCCTCATTGTTTCCCCTCCCAAGGCGGGAAAGACCTGGCTGATTAAAGATATCTTAACCGGAATTGCCAAGAATTATCCTGAAGGTAAGGTAAAAGGTAAAAAAAGTTTGCCCCGAGGAGCGAAGCAACGAGGGGTTCATGTCATGGCGGTTTTAATCGGGGAGCGCCCCGAAGAAGTGACCGATATTGTCAGAAAGATGGCGGAAGCAACCGGCGGTACCGGGGAAGTCGCAGCTTCCAATTTTGATGAACCGCCTCAAGACCAGACCCGGGTGGGGGAATTGGCCTTGGAAAGAGCCAAGAGGCTAGTGGAAAAGGGAATGGACGTCGTGATCGTTTTGGATTCCGTCACCAGGATGGCCAGGGCCTATAATTTGGCTCTCCCGACATCCGGCCGAACGCTTTCGGGAGGATTTGATCCGATGGCGCTTTTCCCCGCCAAGAAATTCTTTGGCGCGGCCAGAAAGATAGAAAATGCGGGCAGCCTGACCATTATCGGTACCTGCTTGGTTGAGACCGGGTCACGGATGGACGATCTGATCTATGAAGAATTTAAAGGTACCGGCAATATGGAACTTCATCTGACGAGAAAGCTGGCCGATAAGAGAATTTTTCCGGCGATCGATGTTTCGCGGAGCGGCACCCGTCAGGAAGAACTTCTCTACGGTAAAGAAACATTAGAAAAAGTTCATACTTTAAGAAGAATGCTGGAGATGATTAATGAAGACGATAGAACGGAAACCCTTCTGGAAAGACTTAAAAAGACTAAAGACAACTCCGAATTTCTCGAAAGCCTCAAAACCGTTTAGTTTGACCCCCCATGTTTCATATGATATCTTGCATGGATATTACTTATGGAAGACGTTAAACTTTTTTTCTCGGAATTGGCTATCTTTATAATTCAAAAACTGCATCTTTCCTTCTGGAGATTTGAAAAAGGTAAGGGGTTTGTGGTCGAAGCTCTATATAGACAACGGGGGAAATTGGCGAGGCGTTTTATTCATACCGGCATGGCCACCTTAGCCGGAATCGGAATGATTATTGCCCCCTCCGTGGCCCGCGAGTTTCCCGGCAGAAGCGTCAACCCCTGGGATGTAACCACTGCCCCCATGGTTCTTTCGGCCTTCAGCGAAAGTCAGGACACTCAGACAATCGTCAGCGACGTCAGGGATAAAATCATTAATTACCTGGTTCAGCCTGGAGACACGGTTTTGGGAATTGCCTCCAAATTCGGAGTTTCGGCCGACACCATCCGCTGGCAAAATAATTTAACCAAAGACACAATCAAAGACGGACAAAATCTGGAAATCTTACCCGTGACGGGAGTTTCCCATAAAGTGAGGAAGGGTGATACGGTTTATTCTATTGCGAAGCTGTATGATGCATCCTCTCAGGCGATTGTTGATTTTCCTTTTAATACCTTTACCAACGATGAAACGTTTGAACTGGCCATTGGGCAAGTCATTATCGTTCCGGAAGGAGTTATGCCTAAGGCGCAGGTGCCGACCAGAATTAGACAGATTACTCCCGATGCCGGAACCGTGGTTGCTTCCGGACAGTTTGTCTGGCCGACGGGAGGAACAATTACCCAATACTTTAGCTGGTTCCATAAAGCCCTGGACATTGCCAATTCTGCCCAACCTGATATTTTGGCGGCCGATTCAGGTAAGGTCATTACGGCCGGTTGGAGCAGTGCAGGCTACGGTAACCATGTCGTTATTGACCACGGCAACGGTTACCGAACGCTCTATGGTCACATGCAGACGATCTATGTGGTTGCGGGGCAGACGGTTGCCCGCGGTGCCAGAATCGGGAAAATGGGATCAACCGGGCGTTCAACGGGGTCGCACACTCACTTTGAAGTAATTCTAAACGGAGTTTATATCAATCCCCTCAATGTCCTCAAGTAGATTATCCTCTGGTATAATTAGTTAGTTCAGGGCTCGTAGGTAAACGGTATACCGTATCATTCGCATTGATAAATTCCGAGTTCGATTCCCGGCGAGTCCACAGAATCTATATTGCCAGCACCAGTGAGCCGATAATTACCAAGATTCCCAAAAACCCAGCCACAACTGATGGCCACGAAGCCCCCGATACGGGGATAGGCATAGGCGAGGCGGTTGGGGTTGCGGTTGGGCTGGCACCAGGAACGGAAGTGGGTGTCGGGGTAGGAGTTGTTCCGGATGTAGGAGTTGCGGTTGCACTAGGACTGGTAACTGTTAGCATTGCCGGAGTTTTACTTATGAGTATGTTTTGGCCTTCTTGTGAAGCCGATGCGGCGGTAGCCACATTGAAAGATATATTGTAGTTTCCGGCAGAAGCACTTGGTTTAACAGTAGCATTTACTCTTAAGACTTCAATTGATGAACCCGAAATGGCTTTTGAGCTGTTGAGGGTGAAAATGGCGTAGGAAAGACTTCCTCCCGTATTGTCAAAAGAGTTGACTATCGTTTGGTCTAAGTTTGAAGCACCGCCTCCTTTTTGCAGGGAGTTTATTTGAATTGCTTTTGGATCGAAGTTGATTCTGATGTCAACTCCGGTTACGGCGTTTGTTGAAGTATCGATGTTAACGGAGAAAGTAAAACTGCTTCCCGCAACTTTGCTTTGCGATGCGGGTGTGATATACATTGTCGTAGCCGGAGCAGCTTTTTCTCTGATATCCTGATTATTTTTGACAAGGATTAACCCTGCCGCCACCCCTCCAATCAAAACAAGAATTCCAAGGATTATGAGAATTATTTTGGTTTTATTCATTGACATGCCCGCCTGACTAATGATACATTATTTTTGCTAGATGAAAAAGATACTATCTTCCTTAAAGGAAATAATATTATACAAAAAGAAAGTTGTTGGTTTGACTTTTTTGGTAGTGGTTATTTCTTTTACCGTCTATGCGGTTTTAACACAGAAAGGGGATATCAGAAGCGGGGCAAAAATGATTATTGGTGGTGCTGGGCAGTGTAGGTCGTTGGGAATGGCTTGCAATGACTACTCACCCTGTTGTTCTCCCGGTGTCTGTCTTAATGGACACTGTGTGACTTCTGAATGCGGTGGAGTAGGAGAAGCTTGCAGCGACGGCAACCCCTGTTGTGACCCTACCAGTCCTTGTGTTGGCGGAGTCTGTGTGGCCCTTGCGTGTGGCTGGGAAGGAGTGACTTGCACCGCCGACACACCCTGTTGTGCCAACTATGACTGTATTTCTAAAACAGGAACCAGCTTCCCGGTTTGTGTTAAGAGATGTGGTCTGGCGGGAGAAGCTTGCAATATCTTACCTTGTTGCGATTCTACCGGCGTCTGTAATAATAGAGGAGTCTGTGAGTCTCCCGGATGTGTTGGGGTAGGACAAGTTTGCGACAACACCCTCCCCTGTTGTGATTCTAATAACATTTGTCTGAAGGGAGTCTGTCAAAGGGGAAGTGCAACTCCTTCCGGTTCCCCTTCTCCAACCCCGACGCCCCCGGCACCTGGCACGTTTCCTCAGGGGAGCTTAAAAGGAGATGTAAATAATGATAGAAAAGTGGATATAATAGATATAGGAGTAATTATTGATAACTACGGTTCCACAAATGCCGTTGCTGATGTAAACGGTGATGGAATAGTTAATATAGTGGATATAGGAATCTTAATTGATAATTATGGGAAGTAACAAACGATTGGTAATTCTAAGTCTTTCGGTTATCTTTTTGGCTGTTTTTCTTTCTCTTTTTACTACTTTTTGGAAACCAAAAAAGGTAGCGGTAACTGCGAATTATGACGTACATGTGATCGTATTACAAAAAAAGGGGAGTGCAGCGATCTATCTTAATGGTAAAGATGCTTCTTTGGTTTCTGTTTTTGAAACTACGCTTGATTATAACGCCAAAGATGTTGAGGTTAAGTCGGCCAGTCCGGGAGGTTTTTTTGTTCAACCGCTGGTTCTTGCCTCGGATATAAAAAACGGTAAATTCTCTTTTTCTTTTAATCCCGGTTTGAATATTCCGAGAAGTGACGCAATTTCAACAAATTTACCTGTATTAAGTATTAAGTTTAGTGCCAAAAGCAATCTTGACAAGACCCCAATTAACTTAGATCCTGCTGCTACCAGAGTTTACCTCTTTAATAAAGGTGTCTTCACCCCCGATATCAGCCTTCTTAAGGAGTAGCGGGTGGAGTAGCTTCTTTGGGAAGCTCAAGAGGAGGTTTAATCACTTGTTTTGGCGCCTCAGCAGGAGGAGTAAGGCTTTCGCCTGTTGTTCCGGTTGTTTTGGCTGCGGGGAGTTTTTTCTGCAGACTTTCAAGTTCAGCTTTGGCTAAATTGTAATCGGCAGAATCTTTCGTAACCTGTGTAAGAACAGTATTCATTTCACTGATGGCCTTATTGATATCACCCTTTTCCCTATAGGCGGCTGCCAAATTATAGTGGGCGTTAGCCAAATCCGGCTTGGCCAAGATGGCCAATTGGAAAGTGCTGATTGCCTCGTCATATCGGCCTAACGCGTAGTAAGCTCCGCCCAACGCAATTCTTAGGTTGGGGTTAATGGGATCTAAGGCTACCGCCTGGTTATATGCCTGAACGGTAAAGTTGTCCGCGCCTTGGGCAAAAGCCATGATGGATTGATATATCTTCGCCAAATTTTCCCAACTGCCTGCTCTTTGCGGATTTATAGAAACGGCCGCTTTGGCCTCGGTTATGGCCTGTTGAATAAGCTGGGTAATTGTGGTTCTTTCCTGATCCGACAAGTTCTTTTTCTGGGCAATTGAGTTTGCCAGGGCCATGTCTAGTTGAGAAAAAGAGGCATGGTACTTGTCAACCCTGGAATTTAGGGAAATAGCCTTGAGGATCGTATTGTAAGCCAGTTTTCCGTCATTTTTGCCAACGGCGTTAATGACTTGGGAAAATTTGTATTCGGCTAGAGTAAACTTAGCGGCAAAAAAAGCCGATGCCGAAATAGCACCGATTGCAATTAAGGCAAAAACGATAGCCGGGAATCCGGTAGAAAATCCGGACCCGCCGGCCAGCCGCAAATTCAGATCAACACTGTGTTTTTTTGAGGAGAGTGAAAGAAGAATAAAAAACGGCAAGATAGTTGTTAAGTAAAAGGGAAAAATTACGAGAGAAACCGCAAAAAGCCCAAGGGAGACTAAAACGCCCCAATCCCGAGATGACTTAAACATTTTGTAAATCCCATAAAAAATAAAGACCAAGATGGCAAAACCTAAAAGACCCACTTCACTAATACTTGTCAAGAGAAACGATCTAGCGGTGTTAAATTTAAGCGACCAAAGGTTTGTCGTGTTATAGCTTATGGGCCTGAAGCGGTTAAAAGCGGAAAGGTAATTCCCCGGGCCGATGCCTAGAATCGGACTTTCTTTGAGGGTATCAATCGCTATTGACCAGGAAACCGAATATGGTGTAAGAAGAGGAGCGGCGGGTTTGCCGGGAAGCATTTTATAGACAGAAAGGAGAGCATTGAGGCCAAGGACTCCAAGGCAAACTCCCCAGAATAGTTTTTTAATCGATTGTTTTTCTTCAATTAACAGGGAAATTCCGAGAGGCAAGATTGAGACAATAAATATCGTCTCGGGAAGCTTACCGCCGAAAGTTGAAAAAAGAGGATTTTTCAGAAACTCCGGCAACTGCGTAACTTTCACCAGAATTCCGGACATCGCTAAAAGCGAAATAACGGAAGACGCAACCCCCGAAATAAAAAGTGCGCCGACAGCACCCTTTTTGTTTTCCGGAAAAAGAGAATTGAAAAGAAGAAAAAGCATTGCACCCAAAATGATTGTCGAGGCTATTCCGGGGATGAAAAAGGCCTCAACCTTGCTGGGAGTTTTTAAAATTCCGGAAAAAAGGTAAGTCAGGGCCAAAAGGATAACCGGCAGGTCCAGATTGGTCAGTTTCAGGCTCAATGACCCCCTGACGGCCATTTTTAGGGAACAAATTAAAAGCACCAGTGAGAGAAAAATGGCGACAAAAAGTAATTTTGGAGTTTCAAATGACGAAAGGATGCTGGGCGAAAAAACCAAAGGCAAAAATAACAAGCCTATTATAAGTATTGCTCTTTCAATTTTTTCTATTCTCTCCATATCTTAAATTTAGATTCAAACAGGTTCAATGTCAATAGGTAATCTCAGCCTCAGAGAGTTTTTGTTTTAACAAACTTAGCAACGTTCCCATGATTAGGACATTTTTATACTGATTCAAGTAACGTGTTAAGGCTGTAACTGAACTTGTACTACCCACCAGTTAAAAGAAACATCAATATCTATCGGACTTGTAAAGCCAACTACAAATTTACCTGTTTCTTTACTCTTGACAAACAAAACATTGTTCTGGGTGCTTGAAGTATGAAAGTATCCCACATCGGGAGTGGGAACAACGAAGCTAAAGGCTACAATTTAGCAGTAAATTGTAGCTTGACAGACTACAATTTAATAGTAAAATGAATGGTAGACATATGCTTAAACGGGCGATTGAAGAAGATATTAATAAATACCTTAAAAGTGAGGAGAAAAAGGTGTTGTTTGTTTGGGGTCCAAGGCGTTCCGGGAAAACTATGCTCATTAATAAGTTGGCGGGGGAGCTGGGGGTTAAAAAATATAATTTTGATTTGGAGTCGGATAGGGAGAAGTTTGCGCCCAGAAGAGAGGTTCTTGAGGGTATTGTTAAGGAAAATAAAGTGGTTTTGATTGATGAGGTTCAGAATTATCCCGAGGCGACTGTAATGATTAAGCTTCTCCATGACGAGTTTAATACCAAAGTGATTGCTACGGGAAGCTCTGAACTTCGTCAAAAGTCCGAGGAGTTTGATTCTATGGCTGGCAGATTTAATGAAATATATTGCCTGCCGCTTTCAATCTATGAAATTCTGGATAATGAGAAACCCGGGGCCGATGAGGCAAGTCAGTTCCGGGTGCAGTTGGCCAAAAAACTGCAGATTTTTGGAGCGTACCCAGAGGTATATATAAGAAAGAATTTGCCGGAAACAGAGCGAATTGATCTTTTGCAACATATTTTGGATGCATATGTTTTAAAGGATATTATCAATATTTATCAATTAAAGGATGGGAAACTCGCTAAAGATATTTTAACTAAAGTTGCTCTGCAGCTGGGAAGCGAGGTTTCGGTGCGGGAGATAGCCAATTCTTTAGGGGCTTACCCTTCAACTGTCGCGAATTACATTGAGATTTTTATAAAAAACTATATTTTAATTCCATTGCCTTCGTTCAAAACAAACTTGAGGCGCGCTGTTTCTGCAAACCGCAAGCTTTATTTTTATGATTTAGGTATTCGCAATATTTTAATACAGGATTTTCGGGATATGGAACTTCGTCAGGATAGGGGTGGAGTGTTTGAAAATTTTATCATCGCAGAACTTGAAAAAATGCGTAAACTTGCCAATGCAAAAGTGAACATGTATTTTTACAGGGAATATGGTGGGAAAGAAGTAGATATTGTTTTGGAGGATTATAAAAAGAACTATACAACAATTGAGATCAAAGTTGACAAAGGTAAGATTAAAAATATTTTTCCCTTATCCAATACGGCTGAAATGGTTAACACGCAAAACTATTTTGAAAAGATTGCCGGGGTGTTAAAAAATAAATAGCTGGCTAATTTCACCTTTTAACATACTAATAACTTCAACTTTCAAAGATTTTCTGATTGCCGAAAACTTTTCGTACGGCAAAAGGGTATTGATATCTTCATTAATTATGGTTTCGGTAACCTTTTTTTCGACAAAATCCTTCAGTCTTATAAAATAATCTTTTATATTTAGTCCTGTTCGCTCTGTTATTACCTGTCTGTTGTATTTAAAGCCATTGGTAAAGAAAAAGTGAATATCATAGATATCGCGACCGGCGATGGCATGATGCTGGTTGTATCTATCGGTAACCGCAACCAATTTATGGGCAAACATGGTCTCGATTGTCTGGCAAATCATATATCTATCGATGTCAGCCAAAAAGATTGGCTCAAAGGTGTCTGCCCTAAATGGCGTACCGACAGCGTCCAGCTTGAGCGTATTCCTAAAGCCTACGGCTGTCTCATATTTTAAGTAATACTGGATGGCATTTTTGCTTCTGTCTTTTATTTCAAGCCCCAACCCCGAAAAAACCTTTTCCAATCTGGGTGTGAGTTCTTTGGTATCTGCTTCCTTTTTAAGGTCAAAATCCAGATCAACCGAAAAACGATCAAGCTTATTCATCAACGCGGCGCAAGTGCCCCCTTTAAATACCAGACTCTTTGTCAACAGAGTATCATCGGCGATTGCTATCAGTAATCGGTATAATTGACCCCGGTGTAAAGCGTCTTGAGGTTTAGGAAGGATCATTTTTTATATACCCCCTTTTTTATTACGGAGTAACAAACTCTGTTTATGTCTGCGACTTTATCCCAATTAATTTGGTCTTTAGCATCAAAGTAATATTTTGGATTAAAATAAAGCATATCGGCAACTGCCCGTTCCGGTGTAGCGATCTTATAATTTCCTTTATCGATAATTCCTTCTGTGTTGTATAAATACTCGTCTTTGAGCTGACGACTCATGTATATATTGCCATTGATGCGGATTTTTTTAGATTTGCCGGAACAAAAAGTATACGCCTCGATAGATTGGAAGATGATACCGCTTTGCGAGAGGACGGTTTCGGTACTTAAATAAGCATAATTGTGGATTGCCGAAGCTCCAAGCTCGATAGGATTGATTTTTTCAAGAGGAACGGTGGTGTAAAAACCTCGATAAATAGGGATTAATATTTTCTTTTGGGCATACCTTAAAATGACTGTGTGCAGGGTTGATTTGTTGGCTATTCCCCACAACAACTCAAGGTCTTTTGTGTGGAATATTTTTTTATCCTGTTTTAACAGGATCTCTATTTTTGATGTATTGCGTTTATTTATAGCGGGCAGGATGCCCGATATATCGCTTTGCGCTATAATGCTCATATATGTATAGTATAATACAACCTAACTACTAATTACCAGATTCAGTTTTTGCCTCAATTACCCACCAATTGAAAGTAACATCGATATCTATCGGACTTGTAAAGCCAACTACAAATTTTCCGGTTTCTTTACTCTTGACAAACAAAACATTGTTTTCGGTTGTTGATGTCGGTGTAGCATAGATTAGTGAATAGTCTGATACGTTGGGATTTGTTATTATTATCTCTGATATACCCGCCGGAATAGTTGCTGTTCCAGCCGTGGCATTCGTATTGATTTCACCGGGATTAATACTTCCCGAAGGAGTTGCTTCTTGGGTGGAGGCGATTATCAGTTTTTCGGTGGTAACTTCTTTGCCGGAAATCGTGCCTTTAACATTAAGATTGCCGGCAATTTCAACATTTCCGGCAATAGTTACATCTCCATTCGTTTCAATTCTTATTTTCCCCGCCATAATCTCAACCGGCGCCATAGCCAAGGACTGCAGCTTCAGGGGAGCTGAAATTGAGTTAAGAGAGTTGATTGGTTGATTGGTTAATTGGTCTAACATAGAACTAAAGACAAGATCGGTGCCGATAGCCAGGGAGTTGGAGACGGAAAGAGAATTTATCGCTGCCTGATCGGTGACATATAAATTCATAGTTTGTAGACTATTAAGTATCTGGGCAGAGTCTGTAGCTGTATTTGTGTTCCAGGCTGACACTTGAGCCAAAAGATCCTGGTCCTCTTTAACTTGTCTTAACAGTTCCTGAATTTTATCAAGATCGGGGGAAACAATACTCTCGGCATACAATTCTCCGCTTACTGAAGCATTCTTAAATTCAGCCGAGCCGTTTGAGTCTATACTTGCCACTTCTTCTCCTTGCTGATTTTGAATTGCCAGCTTTCCTGAAGGCGTTGCTTCGCTACCGACTTTAATGACAACATCCGTGCTATCTGCAAGGGGAGAAATAAGATTGGTTTGAACAATAGGTGAAACCAGACCATTATTGATTAAAAGATTGTCAATTGTTGCTGTAAAGGCTGTCAGGCTGTCAGTTGCCAGCTGTCCGGTTGTTATTGCTCCTGCTTTAATATTGGCGACGATCAGTTCTGCAAAAGCGCCGATTTGGTCGATTACGGAGCCATTTGCGGCATTTGTCACTTTATAATTGCCCGAATCAGATGCCGTAATATTTAAGTCTCCGGTTGAGGTGAGATTAAGATTATTAATCTGCCCGGATAGCGTTGCTATTTTTTCATCAAGAGCTTGTATGCCTAGAACCATGTAGCCTAAAGTATTAACCGGGTTAACTATAGCTCCGCCGTAATGCATAGCCCATGGGGCTTCATCAGCCATGATGCCGACATATTCAGTATCAATATCTCCTGTGCCCATTCCGGATTTGTAATGGAAGCGATAGACATTTGTACTAAGTATCTGGCTTAAGGCACTATCCGGCTCAGCTGTCCCGACAATGTCCTTCATGCTCCGTAAAGAAGCAGCAGCAGTCCAAGAAGTGGTTGCAATTAAACCGGCTGCCGTTGTTGAAAGTTGATACCCGGTTGTACCGGCAGAAGTAGGTAGAATCATGGTGATGCTTCCCGGCGCGACTAGACTGGTGGTATAAACTTTGTTCAAGAAAAGACTTGAGGAACCGAGATTAAAACCGTTCTGCCACGCCGTGGCTAAACAATTTTCATCAACGCAGTGGAGAACCTTCAAATCCAAATTATTAGGATCATAATAACTGGCTACCGGATAACCGGAAGAATCAAGTCTAATTGAGGAATTTGTTCCGATACCATTTCCTGCACTCTCAATAGCAACGCTACTCTCATCTCCTCCGGCGCAGTTGACATCAGTGCAATGAACAACTTTAAGATTTCTGGTGGAGTCAACCCAGCTGATTACCGGATAGCCGGAAGCATCAAGAACCATTGATGACCCACTCTCGGAACTACCAGTATAAACAGTAACGATGCTCTCATTTGCCCCGGCGCAGTTGACATCATTGCAATGAACAACTTTAAGACCGACGGGTGGATAATAATTGTTGGTACTTAAAATACTGATTACCGGATAGCCGGAAGCATCAAGAACCATTGAGGTGTTATCGGCTGTTGCTCCGGCAACAGAAACATCGCTCTCATCTCCTCCGGCGCAGTTGACATCATTGCAATGGATGACTACCAATTGGGGGTAAGTAGTATTAACATAACTGATCACCGGATAACCGGAAGCATCAAGTCTAAGTGAAGCATAACCTGTATTGGCATTACCCAAACTATCAACATTAACAATAGTTTCATCTCCTCCGGCGCAGTTGACATCATTGCAATGGATGACTTTCAAACCGTAATTATTAGTACTAATAAAACCAGTATAACCG
>Ga0315274_10005009_pt1 | contig 19422 bp, 15 predicted proteins | sample YL17G02_20_MG_FD_203700 | JGI IMG/M metagenome (GOLD analysis project Ga0315274, IMG submission 203700) | Sediment microbial communities from Yellowstone Lake, YNP, Wyoming, USA - YL17G02_20 | ecosystem: Environmental > Aquatic > Freshwater > Lake > Sediment | place: USA: Wyoming | collected... | reverse complement strand
GCCAGACAAGCTTGGAAAATATAAACTGGTGGGGGCGCAGCAGGTAGGTTCCTACGCGTTGGCTGCTTCCTGGGCGGATGGCCATCAGACGGGAATCTATACGTGGGAAACCCTGCGATCGCTCTGCGAATGCGACATATGCCGTGTAGTCCAGCAAAAGACATGACGGCTGCCAGGAAGACGAGATCCGGTACCCGGGCATCCAGGGTGGCTGATGTCTTGGATGGCGAGTACGGGAGACGCAGGAGTGGCGGAAGGCGCTCGAATCCTCTTGATACGCTGATTGGCACGTTGCTGTCGCAAAACACGAATGACCGCAACAGCTACAAAGCGTGGGTCAGTCTGCGGCGGAAGTTTCCAACGTGGGAGCGTGTCGTTGCGGCTCCGCGGCCGTCGGTGGCAGCAGCCATCAAAGTGGGCGGACTCAAGAATCAGAAGGCGAGACGCATCAAGGAAATCCTGCGTCGCGTGAAGCAGGACTGGGGTGCCTACAATCTCAGTTCACTCCGACGGAAGACGAATGATGAAGTCATGGAGTATCTTCTGTCAATGAAAGGAATCGGCGAGAAGACCGCAGCTTGCGTTCTTGTGTTCTCTCTCAATCGGGACGTGTTTCCCGTCGATACGCACATACACCGAATCTGCAACAGGCTCGGCTTGGTGAAAACGAAGTCTGCGGAAGAGACCTTCCGTGCCATGGAGTCAAAGGTGCCGGTGGGGAGAGCTTATTCATTTCATCTGAATCTGATTCGGTTCGGACGGGAGGTCTGCAAGTCGAGTAAGCCGATATGTGGAGAATGCATTCTCTACGATGAATGCACGTTTGTCCATAAGCACGAGCTCGCACACGCCTCTGCGAGGTCTCGTCATAAGCGCAGCGGTCGAAAGGACTTTCTGATCACCGAGCAACTCTCGAAAAAGCGCCTTTAGCGTGCCCAGCGCTCGTCTTGTTTGAAAGGAACACAGGGAGATGAAGGTTTTCCTCCGATATCTCCGGTACTTCTTGACGTACAAGTGGCGAATCACTGCCGGCCTGATCTCGGTGGCTGTGATGAGTCTTTCCGACACAATTTCCGCCTTCCTGATAGCCCAACTCTTTGAAGTGCTGCAGAAGATCGGCGACCTTGTCAACGCAGGGAAAGCGATCGCGCTCGATGTCCCAGTCGAGCTTCTGGGATACACCATCCGACGGCTAACAATCTCCGGGAGCGGAGAGACGATGCAGCTGATTCTGACATTCGCGGGCGTCCTCCTTGGTATCATCCTGATCAAAGTCTGTTTTGTCTATGTGCGGGAATACGTCATGAGCTCCGCTCAGCAAAAGATTTTGATGCGCTTCAGAGTGGAGCTGTTCGACACGGTGCTCCTGCTTCCCGTGCGCTATTTTGACCAGCAGAAGACGGGCAGGGTGATGTCGCGTATCACCAATGACGTGAACAACATGGAGCAATCGCTCTATCTCACCGTCGAGATTGTCCAGAATGTGCTGTACTCGCTGATCTACGCCGGTGCACTCCTGTACTCCAATTGGCAGCTGGCCGTTTTCACGATTGTGATTTTCGCGATCTCAGGCGGGATCTCCCGCAGGTTCGGAGACAGAATCCGCTCGTACAGCAAGGATCTGACCAATACGCTTGCCGATATCTCGGCGTTCCTGCAGGAAAAGATCTCATCGATTCGCATAGTGAAATCATTCACGCGCGAGGGATACGAAAGGGAGATGTTCCGAAGGAAGGTAGATGACAACTACCGTCATTCTATGAAGATTGTACGCACGATGGCGCTGCTGAGTCCAACCAATGAGTTCTTCAATACCTTTGTCGCATCTCTTCTTGTCGTATTTACCGGCTACTTGTTTCTCCAGGGAGATGTGACGATGAAGGGCGTCATCTTCTTCCTTATGCTCGTGAACCTTCTCGCGAAGCCCGTGAAGGCGCTGGGAGAAAATGTGGCCCGGATACAGAAGACTCTTGTTTCTGCAGGGCTGATTTTCGAAATGCTCGATCTGGAGAAAGAACACCTGCAGGATAAAGCCGGAAGCGCCGTCATTCAGAACGGTGAAGTGACATTTCACGACGTATCGTTCTCGTACAATGGTGATACTCTGGCATTGGCGCATGTGAGCTTTGTTGCCCGGCCGGGGGAAACAATCGCGCTCGTCGGCCCGAGCGGGAGCGGCAAGACGACGCTGATCAACCTCATTCCGCGGTTCTATGAGCTGCGTGAAGGGTCGATCCTCATTGACGGTCGCGACACGCGGACGATGAACCTGACGGATCTCCGGTCCCAAATAGGGATCGTGCCGCAAGATGTTGTTTTGTTTGCAGGGTCGATTGCCGAGAACATACGCTACGGAAAGCTGGATGCAACCCAAGAAGAGATCATCGTTGCTGCAACAACGGCGAATGCGCATTCGTTTATCCAGCAGCTCGACAAAGGCTACGAAACGGAAATCGGTGAGCGTGGAGTACAGCTCTCAGGTGGACAGCGTCAGCGGATGGCAATCGCCCGTGCCGTCCTAAGAAATCCAAGAATTCTCTTGTTGGATGAAGCGACCTCGGCTCTCGACAGCGAATCCGAATTGATGGTGCAGGAAGCGTTGGATAGGTTGATGCAGGGGAGAACATCGTTCATCATTGCGCACAGACTCTCGACGGTCTATCGATGCGACAAGATCTTCGTCCTGGAGCGCGGTAGTATCGTCGAACAAGGTACTCACGAAGAACTGCTTGGGAACGATACAGGGCTCTATAAGCGACTGTACTCCCTCCAATTTACCGATGAAGGCAAAGAAGGGCGGGGGAATGCCTAGATGGAGATACTAAAGCACGCAGAGCTTGCGCTTCGCCGCTTCCTTCTCCGGATTCTCCGGTTCATCGTCAAGCGGGGCCGGCCGCTGCCGGCAAATCTGGATTTCTCATCGAAGAAATTCCTATTTGTGCGGCAAGACCGGATCGGCGATGTCCTTGTCTCGACTCCGTTGCTTCACGCACTCAAAGCACGATGGCCCTCAGCGACAATCGACTTTCTCCTGAGCACGAACAACCATTTTGTTCTTCTCAACGAGCCGCTGGTGAGAAAACGGTGGGTGTACGAAAAGACTTTCGGAAGTGCACTCCGGATTATCTCTTCGTTGCGCCGCGAGCGCTACGACTTCGTGATCGACTTGATGGACAATCCGTCGGCGACTTCCACGATATTCTGTGCTCTTGCAGGAGGGAAATGGAATGTCGGTCTCTCGAAAGAGAATGCCTACAGTTATGACATTGTTGTGCCCCTTCTTTCGCGCAAAGAGACTCACATCATAGACCGGTTGGCGATGCTGTTGACGGTATTCGGTATTGATCCCTCGACGGCAAACTTGAAGGTCCATTACAACGTGCAGCACGCGGGCAGCACCTTAGCTACTGAGTTCTTCGAGCGTGCTCACCTCACTGGCCGGCAGGTCATCGGCATCAACATTTCGCCGGGGGAAGGAACCCGGTTCTGGGGCACCGCCAACTATCAGGCGCTGATACAATGGCTAAGATTTTCGTTCAAAAACTCTCCGATCCTCATCCTGTTTCAACCCGCGGACAAAGCTGTCGCAGAGGAAATCGCGCGCCCGTTTCCCGAAGTGGTTCTCTCTCCGGAGACGCGGACGTTTGACCAGTTTGCATCGCTGGTGGAACAGGTATGGACTTTGGTGACTCCTGATACCTCCGCCGTGCATCTGGCTGCAGCTTTTGCGATTCCCTCAGTGGTCCTGTTCGTGCAATCAAACAAAGACCTTCGGGTGTGGGAGCCGTATGGCTCTCTCAGTGAGAGTGTCATCACTGAAGTCGATGATCTTCGTTCGATCCCCGTTGAGGAGGTTACACAGGCGTTCTCCCGGTTGTCGAAAGCGATCGAAGCATCACCGTCCACCAGGATTCAAGCCCTCCCTCTCGCACTGCAATGAGTCCTCTCGATCTCATCGAACGAGCCCTTAGACAGGGTATAGTCTACCCCTTCTTACGTCTTTTGTGCCGCAATCCGGTGATCGAGGGACCAATCAATCTTGCGAATGTGAAGCGGATGCTGGTGCTCAGATATGACCGAATCGGCGATATGGTCGTGACTTTGCCAGTGCTGAGAGTTCTGAAGAGACGCAGCCCTGGCACCGAACTCGTGGTTCTCGCTAGCCGCACCAATGCCGAGCTCTTGAAAGGCTCTGGGCTCGTCGACGATCTTTTTGTGCTTGAATCCAACTGGTTCAAGTTTTTTGCGCAGGTGATGGAGCTGCGGAGAAAGAGGTTCGACGTCGTGCTTAACTTCGTGTTCAATCGTACCACCACTCCGGCCATACTGGCAAATCTCATTTCGCCTGAGGGGAGCAAGATAGGTCAGGGTCCGTCTCGGTACGCCTTCTATTTCAATCGAATTCTCCAGTTGCCCCGCTTCCAGCGTCATATGTCCGAACAGCTTGCGGTATTCGTCTCAGAGACGTTCGGGATCACGATCTCCGAGGAGGAGCTTCAACCGGCGATGGAGGTCCCTGCGGCGCAGCAGGCCGTCGTCGACATGTGGCTTCGAAACAACTGCTTGCATCGAAGGGGAGAAGGCGGGGGACAGTCCTCGCCTTACGTCGTGTTCAACCTTTCCGCTAAAGGGTGGCAGCGGAAGATTTCGGCTCAGCAGGGGATCGTGCTTGCTGCTCACCTCGCTGGCCATACCGAATTCCGCACTGTAATCGTTCACGCTCCTGATGATTCCTTCATGAGATCCACGATCGAGCGCCATTCTGAGTTTGAGCGATGCCTGTTGTTTCGGACGCAGGGTCCATCTCCCCTGTATCAGCTTGCGTCTCTCATCGGTGGTGCGATTGCCGTCATCACGCCCGACACTTCGATCGTGCACTTTGCTTCTGCCATGAATACGCCCCTTCTCGGAATCTACGGGGAATATCAGGGGGTGGAATGGGAACCTTACCGCGTTCGACATCACACTATCAGATCGGAACACGGGGCCCCTGCATCGGCAATCGAACCCTCAGTACTTGTAGGAAAGACTGACGAGTTCATCGCCGAAGTCATGAATGACCGAAAGAGAGTTTAACGAGAGATGAAACAGGGCACAACATATTCGCGAATTGCCTCGTTCGGGCTCTTTCTGTTTGCCGTCAGCCTTCCAATTTCCCACGTTCCGACGCAATTAGGTATCGGTGTCGCCTTTCTTGCTCGTCTGAGCGGGAGCATTCGGAGCAGGAACTGGACATTCCATTGGCACGCGTTGTTTCTGCCGCTCGTTGCCTACATCGGTTGGAACGTGGTAGCTGCGGCGCTCTCTGAGCGACCAGATCACTCGCTGGGTGCAGTACTGGACAATGAGTGGCCATTGCTGATCATGGTGAGCCTGTACTGGATCGTCGAAAGCGAGAGGGAGCTGGGTTCGTTGGTGAAGGTATTTCTCGCCGCGTCGTCGGTTGCAGTGATCTACGCCGTGTGGCAATCCGTTGGAGGTGTCGAACTCTACAGGGGTGTGCGCCTCGATCCGATGGGGTGGGGATTTTACAGGGCCGTTGGATTCTATGGATTCTATTTGACCTTTGCCGCCTTCGCTATGACGGTGTTTCTCTACTCCTCGAGTTTCGCGCTTGAAATGAAGAAGTGGCCCTATGCAGTGCTTGCGGGCCTGAGCTTCGTCGCGGTGATCGCGACGTTTGCGCGGAGTATCTGGATTTCTCTCGCTGCTGCGATTCCCCTTTTTGCTTTCACGAAGGGGCGAAAAGCTGGAATAGTCGTTGTTGGGGCTCTTGTAGTATTGGGCGTGGGAGGAATTCTCTCTGTACCTGCCCTCCGAAATCGGGCGGAGTCGATCATCTCGCCTGGTCAGAATGAGACACGACTCAATCTCTGGAAAACCGCCATCGAGATGTCAAAGGACCATCCGGTTTTCGGCGTTGGAGAGGATAACTGGGATCACCACTTCGAGCGCTACAGGGTCAACGGATTCTACGATACAACCGTTCACCCGCACAACGATTACCTGACAGTACTTGTTTCCTCGGGTATTCCAGGGCTCATAGCTTTTGTCTCGACCTGGCTCGTTGCCCTGGGTGGCGGCATCAGGCTGATTCGCTCTGCGCGAACGCCGCCGATCAGGGCCATCGCAATGGCTTCAACGTTCTCTTTGATGGGCTTGATGATAGGAGGGCTTTTCCAGAACTACTATGGGACCTTCGTCAATTGCCTGGGGTGGTGGTTTGTCGTCGGGCTCCTCCTCTCGGCAGAGAGACTCGATCGGGAACTGAAGAACTCAGTGGCGCCCGCTGAAAAGGGAGCAGAGTAGGGGAGATGTGCAGGATCACTTTCCACCGCTTGGCAATAATGATTTGAATTCCTGGAAGGATTTCGATTTGTAGTGGTCTTCGCCGACGTACCGCAGGACGTTTGAAAATTCCTTTACTTCCTGAAAGCCGTCGATCTTCGTGATCGGCTTTCCATCAGCGTCGAAGATCAGTGTGCTTGGATAGCCCGTCACTCCCATCGCCTGGGCGAATAGTGCCCCGTTCATATGCTCGTTGTTACATGTGAGCACCTGCTGAGTTTCCGGGTTGAGTTTCACCGCCACAAAGTTCGCTTCGATTACCTTGCTGATCTGGCCGTCTGAGTAGACTTCTTTGTCCATCTTCTTGCACCACACACACCAGTCTGTGTAGACATCCACCAGAACTTTCTTTTTCTCTTTCTGGGCCAACGCCATCCCTTCATCAAAGCTGTGCCACTGAACGCTTGTCCCGCCCACATTTGTCCACCCAGAGTCGTTCGAGGACAACAAGAAGCCTATCAGTCCCACCGCCACCAATCCTACGACAATCAAAATGGAGGTTGTTTTCGTGTTCCAGTGAAATGCCATGTTGATACCTTTCAGGGATTTCGCAGCCGGATCAAATGTGCCTTGTGTCTCGGATCTTCTTGCTATGATGCCGCCATGGGAAAAACGGTTCGCGCCATCGGCATAAGTCGTTGCAGAAGTCGGTCGGAAGTGAGGAAATTAGGGTTGGATTGCAGGTGGGTCTTCCTGAGAGCGGTGGGGAAAAGGAGTTCTTAGACAGAATGTCTGTTTTGCGAGGTCTCGGAATCACTGACTTCAATTTCTACAACTATGGATTCATTCCCCACCAGAATCTGCAGTGGGTGAAGAACTCCATTGCGGACTGAGAAGGGCCAATTGAGAGGAGGCCGGCCGCTGGTATGCAGCATACCTTCTGCTGTCAAAAACCAGGATAAAATCGGTCGGTGTCGCCTCTTCAGAATTGATCCATGAGTATCGCACAATTTTGTCTTTCTCCACGACGACTAGAGTTTCGCTCGGAAGGTCGCTCACCTGTTGTGAGAGCCAGGCCCGGAACTGGGATTTGTTTGCTGGAGGAGTCAGCCGCCTGATTTCAATATCGTTTCTCCATCCGATATCAGCCCCCTCGAGATAGTAAGTCAGCTGAGGATTTCTGTCGAATCCAACCACGACGATGCCTGCTGGTTGCCGCCGGGCAATGAAGGCGGCGAGTTCAGATGCCCCGTCTTTGTACTGGTGCTGATCATGTCCAATGATGCTGTAGAAACTCATCAGGAAGGACGGGACAAGTACCAGGAGTGGAAGTGCCGGACTTAATTGACCGATAAGGTTATTCTTATGGATCAAGTAGGTCAACACTACCACGAGGACAAACAGACAGGCAAACGGAGCGTACGGTAAAAGGGTGGAGAGGGGCGGAAGCTGCGCGTGCAATACATCTCCGAGAATTTCCTTTGTCTGGTTCCGCCAGGATTGATTTGATGCCCAGAGGAAGGCGAGTCCTGTTCCTCCGAGAAGGAGCGTCGCTTTCGTGCTAGGTCGATTCTCGGCCGCAAATCCAAGAAGCGCCCGGGCGCTAATGAGTGAGGCTGGTACAAGCATGGGCAATACATACACAGAGAGCTTTGTCCTCATCAACGAAAACACGACGAAGAAAACGACAAACCAGAGCGCCGGGAAGTTCCATCTCTTCTCGCGGTTCTTGAGAATGTCGTAGAAACCCACGGCAAACCAGAGTATCCCGAGCGGGAACAGCACAAGAAGTTGATTCAAGAAATAGAACCACTCGAGCGATTTGACATTGCCCTCGATGCCATACAGGGATCGCTCGAGGACTGCCGAGGCGTCGAGAAAGAACAAAGGATTGCCAAACCCTCGCAGCACAGTCATGTACGCATGCCACGGGAGGGCAATGAGCGCCATCGCCGCAAGCGAGGCCGCAAAAAGCTTCCAGCCCGATGAACGGCCCTTGGGATTCCAGATCTTCCAAAAGAAGAACGTTAGTGGGATGCCAAGGCCCAAAAAGAGTTTTGTCATGAGCGCGGCCCCCACGGACAGGCCGGCATAGAGGGCGGGAAGCAGCCTGTTCTCCGATTCCATTCTCAGATACCACAGAACTGAGAGCGAGAGGAAAAACACCAATGCCGTATCGAACTGGCCCTGCCGTGCGAGAAACGTCACAAACGGATTCAGTCCGAAGAGAAGCGCAGCGACAAATCCGACAGCCGCGCTCTGAAGTTCCTTTCCCAACTGATACAGGACAAGGAGAGTCAACGCACCGAAAACCGCCGAAAACAACCTAGCAGCGAATTCGGTGACACCGAACATCATGAAAGAGAGACTGGTCAACCAAACATAGAGTGGGGGATGGAGCGAGGAGTAGAGACCGCCAATGGTGAAGGGTGTTTGGTCGAAGAAACCTCCGAAAAGCAATATGCCTTCCGCACGAACCGCGTAAAGAGCCTCATCCCATGCCTGGAGGTCAAGGAATCCCAGATTGATAAGCCGCATCAATCCAATTCCCGTGAGTACAGCGAGGTAGACTCGTTCTTTCTGTATGGGACTCAAGTGCTCACGCATTCAAAATGATAAACCCTTCGTACATCCAAAGTGCGAGGAGGGCAGAGGCCACGATGAGCGCAGAGACCAGCTGCCGTGAAGTGAGTCCCTTGAAGGTACTCAACGGATTAGCCAGAGCCAATGCCGCGGAACATAGTACGAATGGCATCATTGGGAAATGAAAGCGACTTCCTCCAAAGAACAGAATGTGAATACCCAGCCAAATCCCTCCCATGATCACAAAAACCCACCAGGTCGAATCCTTCTTGGCGGAAACAAAACCAAATATCCCCACAAACATGAGAAGCATGTACGGAAGGTTGGTGAGCAGCGAAAGAAGCGGCGATATGCCCTGGTACTTTGAGGCGAAACGGATCGACGTGTCCTCGGGATGTGGATGAAAGGACCACACCAGTATTCCGCCTTCACTCTCGAACAAATGCGCGAGTTTCTTGACTGCGTTGATGAGAAACATATCGGGGTGGTGCGTAATGTATCGTGTGGCGTAGTGACTCGCGCGGCTCTCGACCTCGAACTCGTTTGAAGCACCCTCCAGGATTGAAGGGTCAAATGTGAGATTGTATGCGCCGTTGGTGCCGGGGTGATTGCCGATGAGGAAATTGATGCCGCCGTTCGAAGAGAGAGATATATCGCCAAATGTAACATAGTTTCGAATTGACCAAGGAGTGATCACCAGAAGGGCGGTCGCCAGCGTTGCCACGAGAGCCGTCCGGGAAAACTGAAGCTTCCGGTACAAGATGGCAGGAATCAGGAGGAAGAGAAGCGCTCCGGGTTTCATAAGGATCAACATACCCAGTGTGATTCCCAGGAGGAGTATGAAACCGATAGAGTCTTTCGCACCTCGGAGCATGAGAACGACTGCCAGCGTCAACAAGAACGTGAATGTTGTCTCCGTCATGAGGAAGTTTGTGTAGAGAATAGCCGGTGGAAAGAGAACCCAAAGGAGCGCACCCAGTACTCCAGTGCGGCGCGAATAAGGAGCTAGGAGCAAGAAAATCAGAAAGGCTGTACCTACATCGAGAAATCCCTGCGCAAACTTGACAGCGATCGAATGACGGCCAAGAACGAAATATGCGACGCCGACAAGGGCTGGGTACCCGACGGGTCTATAGGCTGTGGGGTTCTCTCCGTAGGAATATGATGATAGCGAGGCGATGCTGAATGCGAGTTGATCATATTCCTTCTCATCCGAAATGAGGGGGCGTTCGTGGAGAGAAATGAAGAGCGTCCGGACAATAAGGCCCAACGCGAGCACGAACATCAACGGCCGCGGGAATTCTTGGAGTTTAGAGAATATGATGTTCATGGTAGAGCTGCAGTAGTCTGTCGTGGACAGATTCGTAGGAGTGATATTTCTGAACCCATGCCCGACCCTTGGTTCCTTGCGCAGCTCTCAAGTCCTTGTCATCAATGACCTTGAGGAGGGTATCATAGAGAGTCTCTCGTGTGGCGAGAATAAATGGGTTCTCCGGCAGCCATGCGATATAGTCTGGTGTCATTTCGGTGATTGTTGGTATTCCCATCGCGAGTGTCTCAAGGGAATTGCGACCGTACCCTGTGCCTCCGAGATTCCCAACCTGCTCGATCGCAATATCGCACGTCTGCTTTAGACGCAAAACCTCTTCGTGAGGCGTATTCTCGACGAGCACGAACTCAACATCGCGCACTTTCTTCACGGCATCGACAACAGGCAATATAAATGAAGTTCCTTTCATCGACCGGTTTGTCGGAGAATGAACAATCCTGAGCAGGCCGGCCCGGCGAGGATTTGCAGCCACTGAGCTCGTATCGAAAGGGATGTAAAGGTAATTAATACTAGGGTGGAGGAGGAGATGATCGCTCTCATTTGTCAGGTTGAGATCGCTGAGCGCATCCATCTCCGGCACGATTCCCCTGACGCGAAGATCGCTTCCCATGTAGTGACAAACGATTTTCTTCCCGGACTTTTTCCATTGCCTCGCAAGGCGACAGTCCCGGAAGAAATCCACGCCGCCGTCGTAGTGAATGATATCAAAAGTGTTCAGGTTGAATCGTTCGACGGCCTCCTCGACAACGCGTTCGCGTCGATGATCATCATACCGGAAATAGAGTCCTTCGATGAAGTTCTTTGGTACGAGAACTGGTGTTGAGGAGGGAATCGGCGGGTTGCGTTTCGCGATGTGTCCTTCACTGACTTTGCGTGCGCGCCACCATTGTGCTAGTGGATTGCGGGGCAGGGGGAGATTCAAACAAACATCTTCCGGAAAAGTATGAGTGCTTCCATGGAGGGTAACGAGAGTCGCCTCGGCGCCAAATCGGCGCTGCATGTCCATCATGAGGTAGGGCACGCCGGCGACATTCAGTGGAGCGACGTGGAGCACCTTCATCGGTCAGACGAATCGCTTGTAAAATGTGCTTCGCAGGATCCCGAACGCGTTGAATTTCTCTTTGAAACGAATGAGGCTCATCGCCGGAGTCATCGGATTTTCGGCTTTGGTGTCCTGTGAGACGCCGATGTCGATCCAGGAGAAGCCCTTTTCCGTTGCCCATTTCGCGACTTCATACATCACCACATGGATGGGATTGTACTCTTCGTACTCATAGAGGAGCATGTTGTAGAAACAAAGCGCAACCTGTTTGTTGCAGGCAAACATCAACGATCCGGCGATCGGCTTCGTCCCTTTGTAAACCATGAAGAGGGTCAGATTGTCCGGAAGAAGTTTCTTGAGACGCTGCAGTTCCTCGAGTGTGTGAGTTGGTTTCACCCCGTGACGCTCTTTGTTCTTCACGAGAATCGGATAGAATGCATCATAATCGTCACTAATCTTCACGGTGAGTGGTTTCTCACGTAAGTACTTATGGATGTATCTCCGGGCTGTGCTCTGGAACCGGGAGAGAAAGTCTCCGGGTTCAAGGCGGATCGAATGAGAGATGTAATGCTTGTCGTAGCTATACCCTCGGTATGCCAATGCGTAGTCGACGTTTTGCGTCGCAACATTTTGATAGATGAAAGGGGGAGGCGTAAGCAGGGCGCGTTCAATTCCATGCTCGCGACAATACTCGGAGAATGCATCAACAACTTCGAGTGCCTTCGCGAATTCGATCGGCTCGGTAACGAATGAACCATACGAAGCGCCAATCGGGGATTCAAGAGTAGTCCCCATGGTCGCACCCGGTAGAACAGCGACAATCTTACCCTTCTCGAGGAAAGCAAGGTGGTGCCAGTTGAATCGACCTTTCGGATGGTAGTCGAAAAACCGCTGCAGATGAAATATGGTACCATTGTTCGATCGAAGCACAAACTGGTCCCATTGTTCCTTCAAGGAGTCGTTATAGGGAATGACGTTGATGGCCATGGTCGTTAGAATTGGAATCCAATGGAAATGAGATGCGCTCCTCCCAATCCGTACGTGAAAGGGACAAACGCATAGTCGAAGTTGAGAAATTCATACCTGATCCCCAGGCCCATCGAAACGCCCCGGGAATCATAGCCCGTCTGGTAACCGAGCCTCACCGCCAGGAAGTCCGCATAGAGTGTTTCGAGGCTGAGCCCAATGTGGTTTTCGGGAATGTGAAGACTGCTCGCGGAGGCCGCACCTATCCGGAAATGATATTCATTGATGTCGAGGCGATACGAGGCACCCAACCGCGCAAACGTTGGTAAATCGGACCGTTCGTCTCTAAACTCCTGCAGAGATCCCATGTTTGTAATCGATGCAGCTACCTGAAGTCCTGGGACCGGGCTTTGATAGAGAGCGCCCAAGTCCACCCCGCCGCCCACTGCGTCATCAGTATAGAGCTTCTCATAGAGATATTTGGCCGTTATACCCACAGCGAAATTCTCGAGTAGGTCTGTCGCATAGCCCGCCTCGAGCGAAACAAATCGAGCATTGAACGTGCCGATAGCAGGCCCGGGCTTCTCGCGAATCTCAATGCCAGGGACCGCCGTGGTGGCGATGGCCAAGCCCACGGTCCCATGGATCAAAGGAAACTGGGTTCCGATGAATTCACTCTGAACTTCTTGTATCCATTGGACGTGCGTGAGAGTCAGCGATCCTGCTTCTCGCGAAAAGAGGTTGGCCGGATTCAGCGACCAAGAAGAAAACTGGCCGGCGTCAGATACAGTTCCTTCACCGAGAGCGGATGCTCTGGCACTGATAGGGACTTTCAGTTGGGACAATGCCGGCGATGAACCCTGCGCATTCAAGAAACCCGGAGCGAGAATCATGAAAACGAGCAGTGCTTTAGAAGATCTCATTCAAATCCGATAGTCAGTGAAACGAGGTGGATGCCACCGCCAGAGTAGGGTTCGAGAACGTAGCCGTAGTTCAAACTCGGCTTCCAGGAATCCCACGTAGTTTTCAGACAGAACCCCAGGGATGGCTTGGGATTGATTCTTCTTTTGAAATCGACCTGGTCGAGCCCAGCGGAGAGTGCAAAATTCTCATGCATTGAGATTTCTGCTCCGACGCGCGAAAGGAGAACCGATCCCACCCACTCCAGTTCGGCCGCGATGTGCCCATTCAGAAAATCGGGCGCATAGCTTGCAGCAATCTTCCGGCGGAGCGGGAATCGGTCGATGGTCGTGGTTCCGTCTCGGCCGTATAGCTGGGACGTATCCCACTTGTATTTTGAATTGATATCGCCAAGAACAACGGCCACGCACCACTCCTCGCTAGGGATGTAAAGCACTCCCAAGTCGAGCCCGACCGTCGTGCTCTTCACGTCTCGGAACAGCGAAAAGTACAGGATTTTTGCGGAAACTCCTACTGAGAAATCTTCATGCAGTTTCATCCCGAAGGAAAAGAGGAACTCGTTTTCAGAGGTCTTGTACGTTTCCGTCGGCTGGCCTTCAGGATCTCTACCCTGGATGTTTGCGACTCCGGCATTGATCAAAGCGATGGAAAAACCGCCCGAGGGTTTCAAGTGTTGCACGTAGCTGATGTGGTTCAAGGTGCGGTCGAAAGGCAAGAAGCCGGCGGATACTGTTGCTGCTGCGTGAGCTTGGAATGCAACCAAGGCCGGATTGTAGTAGCTGATGCCATCACCTTGTGCGACCGCGCTGAGCGCGTTGGCGGTAGCCAGCCCGCGGGCAGAGAAGCCCATGCGCGAGGCAGAGCCCGCCTGTCCACCGAGATCAAAGATCGTCTGAGCATTGGCGGCCAATGGAGCCACCAGGCTGACCGAAATGAAGAATCTTACGAAGATCGGAGAATGCATCGCATGGTCCTCATTGAAGAACAAGAATTTTACCCCATTGGGGCGAACTGTCGCCAATTTCGACCCGATAGAAATAAACTCCATTTGCCACGCGGCGGCTGAGATCATCGCGACCATCCCAAATCTCATCGTGCTCGGCAGAGCCTCTTCGCGCTGCGTTTTGCAGAAGCGTTCTTACGGGCTGCATGGCAAAGTCAAAAATGCGGATGGTCACTTGGGATGATGCCTCCGAAAGCGCATAGTGTATCCGAACGACTTCTGACGTCGGAGAGAAAGGAAGGGGATAGGAATAGGTGCTTCCTGTTGACGTAACCTGCTGATAGGTTCTGAAGACCTTCCATGTCGTGCCGAATGGCTGAGCAGGAGAATCGATCGTATAGGCCAATCCGTCTGGGCCGCCCACCCAGACTGTGTCTCCTTTGAGTCCAATCCCGTAAACGATCGGGGAAGCGAATCGCTGCAGAGTCGATGGATCGAAGATGGTGCCGCTGCGGGTCCAAGAGGTGCCGAAATCATCAGATCGATAGAGCCCCCCGTCAGCAGCAACGTACACCAGGGAGTCCCGGGCTGCTACATCATGTGTGAACTCACCAAGAAGTGAAGTACTCCACGTATGTCCCTCATCTTGAGAAAAACTCACTCCTCTTTTTTCATCAGGATCGACTGCGTTATTGGTCGCGGCCCAAATATATCGCTTCGATTTCCATGATTGCTCCGTGATGGCGACCACGAAGTTCCCTGAGATTGCCCGCAATTGATTTTGGTGGTTGAATTTTGTCCAACTGATTCCATTGTCGGTAGATTTGTTGATCCCGTTCGCGGTCCCGACCCAGATTGTCGAATCGTCGCTTACGTGAAGGGAGAACATGACATGGTTCAAGCTTGCCCTCAGGGTGTCTTTGTTGTAAAGCGGATCCTTCTCAAAGAACTTGTTGACGTTGGAAAGAGCAAACCGGAGAGTATCGGTTGGCGCAATGTGATCCAAATTGTCGGGGGGCAGAATAACCCGTTGCCACGTGTTTCCGTTGTTCGATGATTTTCGCAGCATGCCGCCCCAGCTCGCGATCCAGACATCAGTTCTTGTCAGGGCGATGTCATAGGTGATATTCTGCTCCGGCACAGTGATGGCTAGCGCCGGAATCTTGTTACGACCGTAGATCAACGTATCAACCTTTCCGGTGTCAACAGGTTGAGGGATGAATCTCCAGGTCTTGCCGCGATCCGAAGAAACGTGAAGGCCGTGACCGGTCTGGATGGACTCGTTTTCATGTGTGGTAGTGAACGCAGTGGCAACCCAGGCCTGGTCGCCGCGTTTCGCAATTGCAGATACTCCTTTTTCGTCGAATGTTTCAGCGGTTGACATCCTTAGCCACGACATTCCAGCATTGGTTGTTAACGAGAGTCCCTTGCCTGTTCCAACCCAAAGGGTATCCCCGCTTGGTACGATTTTGTTGAACGTGTTGCTGGGCGGTAGTGGAGATGTCGACGAAGTTGTCATCATGAAAGAATTCGCAACCTGTGCTTCAAGATTCGCAACACACGCGAGAGTGGCAATGCTGATTCGGAAGCGAATCACGGTTTCACCGTGACGCTGTGAAAGAGAGTACTGCTTGCGATGTTGGAGCGATCGAAGGCTTGGAACTCGAATCGATATGTCCCGGTCTGGGTCGTAGGTGGAAGCTCGATAATAAGGCTGTAGATACCATCGCCCGCTTTCTCATCTCCATGTATGGACCCGCCATCATCGTACATCTGAAATGGATTTCCGCTTGATGGTGTTCCATCAGGCCGATAGGAGTTGAAGATCACACGGGTAACATCGGCGTGTCCATCCTCATCACTTGTTCTTACCCGAAGTGTGAGCAGCTGTGTTTCATTCTTCAGCTGGAGCGTGTCCGGGGCCTCAAACAGAACCACGAGAGGAGCGTGATTGCCTCGGAAAACGGTCAAAGGGAGGAGGATGGTGTTGCTTCGCGAGCCGCTGCTGCCAAGTGCCACCACTTCGACGTTGAAGACTCCGATTTCGACCCGCTGTATTCGAACTGAAGTCTTTGCTGTATAGATTCCGTCGCCTCTCGTCTGGTCACCGGCAGTTCCATCATCCCGCATGATCTCGACGGCAAGGGGATCATAATCGTTTGGGTTCAAGACCCGGATCTGAACATTGGAGATCGGCCGGTCTGGGGATTGCAGAGTCTTCGCAGTGATTATCAGTGCAATCGGTAGCACATCTTCGGGCTTTCTGGTTGCCCCGACATTGATCGTGTCGCTGTTAACAGTTGCAGGAGTAACGGATGCCTGCAGCAAAACTGGGGGATTGACGGATGGATCAATCTGCTCTGGAGAGGTTTGTTCACAACCCATCCAGCAGGCTGAGATCAGGATAAGGCTGCAGTACAGCAATAGAGATCGAGCCGATCCAAAGGGCCGTGTACGAGTCGATTTGTCGGGGAAGGCCCCGGTGGGGGGCACGGTAGATAAGCGAAACTGACTCAATGATTGCTCCCTTCGCTGCTTAAGGACGATACTTCGTAGCAATCGATTTCTGGTCAGTTTCCCTTTGTGCAGATTCGTGGGTGAGAGAATAACTCGGTGGAAATGTAACACACAGCGCAGCAAAAGTCAAGTGGAATAGTCTTAGATTGTAAATGGAGAAAAAGAAAAACAGAGGACAAAAACTGCGAATGTAATCCAACCTACGAGCATACGGCGCGGATCCAAGGGGGATTCATCTTCGATAGGCGGATGGTAAAGTTTGACCACATAGAAGGATATGAGTGCCCAAAGGAACCAGCCGGACCAACTATACTGCGCGAAGGGAATGATCTGATCTGGATATAACTGCGCAAAGTGGCTGATGATTTCTCGCAGGATCGAGTCGAGGATCGATGGAAGCCCGAGGGCAAGGAGAACCGCAAAAGACGTGCGGGAAACGATTCGGTGCCGTTCTCCGAACAGCGTGTAAACCAGATGACCCCCGTCATACTGACCGATGGGGATGAGGTTCATCGCGGTGACAAACAGACCAAACCAGCCGACGCACAGAAACGGGTAATGATAGATCTCTGACATCGGGGGTACGAACTGACTGGAGGGATTAGTCAATAGCCACGAGAGAAATCGAAAGATGAGGGTTTGTCCGAACTCGAGGGGGAGCCCTTGGGATTCATTCGGGGAATTCGTAAGAAAATCATATTTCGGATGTATGGAGAGGATGAAGTCGGGTCCCGGAAGGGTCAGGAATCCGATCGTCAGGAGAATAGTGCATGCAACGAATCCTGCCAAGGGGCCTGCAACACCGATATCGAACATAGCCTTGCGGGAAGGGACGGTGGCTTTGGTGCGAATAACGGCACCCAGTGTCCCGAAATTGAGGAAGATTGGCGTCGGAGGAAACGGAATAAAATACGGAAGGGTGACCTGAACGCCGTGGTACCGAGCGGCAAAGTAATGACCGAATTCGTGGAGGCCGAGGACGAAGAGTATGGAAAATGAATAGGTGAGTCCATAACTCAGATTCGTCAGCTCGAACGGGTTCTTCCCGATCCACTGGACTCCAGCGACGGTCGTTGTGAAGAATGTGGCGATGAAGAGAAGGAGGTGAAGCAACAGGCGAGGTCCAGCTCTCTTGCCGGTTGTTTCATCGTTCGAAGGAGATCTTGATTCGTGTGTACCTTGGCTCATCTATTCCTTGTGAAGTGGATCAGCTTGCGCTAAGAAGACGATGAGAAGGTACTCAAATTGCGCGGCAAAGGAAAATACAACCCTCCGACAGCATTCGAGAGAGGGGCAAGGATGCTGTCGGAGTTGAAGGTGGAAAGATACTTATGGTTTCGGAAAACCTGATGGCGTTGGCGTGGAGCCACTCCTCTCCGTGGATATCCCCGGACTGTTGGATTGCGGAGAGTCTTTTGCAGCATAAGAAATTGCATAATTGGCGGCAATGGTGATGACGAGCGCGACCAAGATTGCACGAAATCGATTTGCGAGTTTTTTCATAGACATCTTGACCTCCGATTGGTTAGAGTGACGCATATCACGATTTTGATGAGACTGAACGTTGAATATTTCCGTAAAAATTGACTAATTTCTTGGCATTGTCAAGTGAAATATTGGCTGTCCGGCGTTGCCACAACTGTAAAGTTCATATGATCTCTCTAAGATGTTATAACGCAACGTTATGGGGGGATGTAGCGTTCGACGAGTCCGGCATTACGGAGGTGGTTTCTACTTGACACGATATATAAACCATTGTATATTCGTCACAGATAACGAAGGGCTGTCTGGATGAAAGAGTTCAAGGGCGTCGCGATCATTTGGTTGATGGTGTTTTTCGCCATGATCATGCTTTTCTTGACTGCGCCAAACGATGGTGCAAATCGCGCTGGTCTTCTCGTAGATTCTGTACTACTCCTCCTCGGGATAGTATGCTTGTTCATTTATCTGAAGGAGCCCATTAAATCCAACAAACTGATATTCTTCAATTTCGCTGCTTTCTTTCTGTTTTCAGTTGTCGCGATTGCGTACAGGTTTGTCGGATTCGCAATCTTCCCAGGAGATCAGTGGTTCCGGTTCTATTTCTACCAATACTATCAGCTAGCTCACTTCTTTCTTCTCTCCTTCGCCATCGTGTACGTTGTCATCGATAGCCTCTTCAACGACTTTAGAGTTGTGTGGAAATACGTTCTCTCATTGGCACTAGTGGGCGGCATTTTCGGCTATTACGCGCATCCGTTTTTTGAAAATCCTAAGTACCTCTATTCGACCGAAGACATGGCTCACTACAGGGCCATTAATCAGTCGCTGGAAAAGCTCTCAGCTGAGGGTGTTCGATCGCCGAGCCCTGAACAGGTTGCAGCGATCACTGAAATAGGTGTGTGGAAGGATGGCAAGCTCGTCGGAACAATGTTCAGTGATCAGAAAGTGCGTCGTGTCGCGGAGCTCTTGCCGTATGTAGAGGGTGAAAACAACTATGTGCCGCTTTTGATGAAACCGCTTCATCTAGATATCATCTACATGAGTGTCATGTGCGTTGTGTTCATTTTTCTTTTCTTTGGGTATCAATACAGGAATGATCCGCCACAAGGTGCATACATCGAGAAAATCATTTTCCTTTTCTTGCCATACTGCTCTCTTGAAATTCTTCACAACTACGCTTACATTAAGTCGGTCGAGTACAGTGGGCTTCTGGACGTACAGGAGGTCGGATGGTACTTGAGTGTGGTGAACTTGTTGCTTCTCACACTTTTCTTCGGTCTTCGTCTACGTTTCATTACGAGCGTCAAAGGCGAATTTTATGAGCGAGAACTGGTTTCTGACGCTGAACAT
>Ga0315274_10005008_pt1 | contig 19425 bp, 22 predicted proteins | sample YL17G02_20_MG_FD_203700 | JGI IMG/M metagenome (GOLD analysis project Ga0315274, IMG submission 203700) | Sediment microbial communities from Yellowstone Lake, YNP, Wyoming, USA - YL17G02_20 | ecosystem: Environmental > Aquatic > Freshwater > Lake > Sediment | place: USA: Wyoming | collected... | reverse complement strand
AGCCGCATCACCATCGCAAGGTTCGAGTAGTCTTCGATTTCTATGGTTCCGTCCCTGACTCTTCTTTGAATGTTCGGTGCAAGCCCTATTCCTTCGATTGAGTAGAAAGCCATCTCATAACGGGAAACAACTCTTGCGCCCGAAAGTATGTCAATGTCAAGCTCCGAGCCGCAAGTGTAAATTGTCAAACCCTTTTTCTTCTGTCTGACTAGCTCGTGAGCGAAAGCCATTGGCGGACGTTGGAAACCGAAACCACCCCAGAAAAGATGAGCACCGTCAGGGACAAGCTTCACGGCCTCTTCGAGGGTTATCAGTTTGTCTTCTACAGGAGCTTCCATTTAGATGTCTCCGACCGTTTGGCTCTGCATAAACAATCTTTAGCATTTAGACTTTTCGACAAACAAAAGAAACTGTCAACACAGGATTCCCTGCAAACTAAAGCCAAGGGCGGCCTAGTTTGTGCCCGTTGTTTTCTTCATGCCAAGTCCCAATTCGTTCAGAGTCTCCGTAACTTCGCTTCTCGTCAGCATCATCGGATAGTTGTAGATTGGACCTCCAGGTCTCTCATTGTAGTAGGGCCTATTGCAGTTTGAGCATCCCGACGTGAGGAAAGGTTTTCCCGTTTTCACTATTCGTTCGAGTGTTTCGGCTTCGACTCCGAAGTTTGTCAAACGGTCTTTCTTGAACTTCATATCTTCGCATCTGATCATCTTCTGCAAAATCAGATAGAGCGCAACCTGAATGCGCCTATACTGTTTAACCTCTGGAGGCGTTTTGCCTGCAAGCGCCGTTCCTTGAATAGGTGTAAATGCGAAGAGCCCTGGAAGAACACCCATGTCAACGCAGTCTTGAATCGTCTTGACCATTTGTTTTTCTGTTTCCCCGATCCCCACGATAAGGTGCGTGCTCACCATTCCCTTTCCGAAAACTTCGGTAGCGTCTCTCAGCACCTGCAACTGTCTTTCCCAACGATATGGACCGCCTGCTTCAGATCCTTTGATCTTGTCAAAGACTTCTTTTGTGGCTGCATCCAAAGGTACTCCTATTCGCTGGGTACCCGCCCTTCTTAAGAGGATCATGTCCTCTTCTTTTACGGGTTGACAGGAAACTGAGATCGGTATGCGTGTCAAGGAGTGTATTGCGTCAACCAAAGCGAGGAGATCGTCGAATACTTCAGGATAATTCAACGCTTGAATGCATACTCGCTTGATCGCCCTGCTCTTGAAGGCAGGTTCTATTGCCTCGATCACTTCGATCGTGGGAAAGCTAGGCCAGGAAACCCTCGAAAGCAGGTCTGTCCGACCGCTGCTCCTTCTGGCCTGAGGGCAAAAACTACAGTTTGCGTCACACTTCTTCTTTCTGTAAGTCATCAGGTACGCGGTCGTAGGCGCCGCGTCCAGTTTGGCTTTCAGTAGGCCTAGCACCACAGCAGAACCTGCGGAAACGCGAACTTTTTCGGGTAAGCAAATCTGGGTGTTCATGGGTGCCTCAGCTTTCTGTTTTCTGTACGATTTTTCAGGTTTGCAGAGGCGACATGTTGGATTAAAGAGTTTCTAGTCTTCAACCTTAAGCAGCTGATAATGTCGGTGTATGAATTCGAGTGCATGTTTTCTGCTCAAGATCATCAATTCATAATTGATTTATCTCAAACTGGACAACATGAACGAAACAGGTGCTCAAAAGTGAGAAGGTCTAAGCTGGAAACATACGAGGCGATTCTCGAAGCTTTAATGAAAAGGCCTCTAGCCATCGATCGAATAGCATACGAAACGGACATCGCTGTTAGTATACTCAACCAGCGTCTAGGCTTCCTAGCGGAGAACGGACTAGTTGAAGAACGACTCATGCCGAAGAAAACCCTCTACGCTATTACTGAAAGGGGCGTGACCGTTTTCAAAACATTGAACTTCAACAAATACCTCGGAAAAGTTTCAAATGCACTCTCCGCCATCGACGACGCAATGCATACTTTGCCTTTGCTTTCAAAGGACAATGATGAGCCACGAGAAGAGTAGAACGAAAAGTAATAATCTGCGGGTGGCGCAATCCTAAGCGAGAATAGATGGTTAGTCTCTCGTCTAGTACTATTCGGCAGTCGAGCGAAAACGAGTTTTTGGAAATCTTAGACCAAGACATCTTGCCGAACCGGAAAAAGGAAATTCGTTTCTATGCACCAAGCTTCATGTACTATAAGACGAACTATTACTGTTCTTCGTCTGACGATTTTCCAACTATATCTGTAACAGGCAGCGGATGTGCTCTGAAGTGCAAACACTGCGGCGGAATAGTGTTGAACACGATGTATTCCGCGGTCACTCCTGAAGAACTACTCAATACGTGCGCAACGCTGAAGGAGAAAGGCGCAAAAGGCTGTCTGATCAGCGGCGGGTGTTTGCCCAACGGAACTGTGCCTCTCGGTGGATTCATGACAACGATAGCAAAGATCAAAAAACATCTTGGACTAACCGTTTTCGTCCACACAGGAATAGTTGATTTCACGACTGCAAACGCCTTGAAGAAGGCGGGAGTCGATGCTGCACTAATAGATATCATAGGCTCAAACGAAACCATACGTGAAATCTACAATCTGGATATCACCGTGAAAGATTACGCTGATTCGCTACGAGCTTTGGCCGCGGCAGAGATGCCGTTCGTGCCTCATGTTATCGTTGGTTTGCACTACGGCAAACTCAAAGGCGAGTGGAAGGCTCTTGAATTGATTTCCAAGTACGCGCCATCCGCACTGGTCGTAATCGCTTTCATGCCTATTCGCAAGACCGAAATGGAAAAAGTCAAACCTCCGAGACCGCAGGATATTGCACGGGTATTGGCGGGGGGCAGACTGCTTTTTCCAGATACGCCCCTGGTCTTAGGCTGCATGAGACCTAGAGATGAGCAAAGAGGCGAGACTGAAATCTTGGCGATAAAGGCCGGCGTGGACGCAATTGCCTTTCCGACCGAACAGGCTGTCCGATTTGCTGAAAACCAGAAGTTGAAGGTTTCTTTCTCTTCTTACTGTTGCTCACAAATCTATCTTGATATCAGAAGCTAGCTATTTTTGGTAAAGAACGACCAATGTCATCAAAGCGAACTCTACAGCCGCCGCCACCAGGAAAACTGGCAGCACGAAGGCCGGTAATAGAAAGAAGCTGAGAAAGGCCAGAGCCATCGGTATTCCCGCGAAAATATACCCTGGAATGAGGATCATAATATACGTGGTTATTCTTGAGTAAATGTTTCCGACGGCGAAGCCTTCTTTCCAGAATTTCCTAAGCAGAATCGTGATTTCAAGCATTATCGCGGCAGCCACTGAGAATGTGTGGATAACTCCGAAGGTCGCGATCGCAGCGAAGTCCTTCCCGATGAAAAAGGCAACTGCCGTGAGGATGATGATAGACACAATGTAGGTTGTCGTAGCTACAAGGGTCTTTGCTGCGATCAATGTCCGTTTCCTTAAAGGAAGATGTTTTGTATAGGCAGATGCCAGTCCTTCGATAGACAAAAGAGTGGGCGGAAGCAGCAGTGTTAGGAGCGAAATTCCAGTCAGCAAGCCCAGAGCAGTGGCGGGGCCGATTTCGCTGAAGGAGGAAAAGGTTACGGCAAGCACGACGGTCTGTACGACAGGCAGTAGAAAGAGGCTTGCGTAGGAAGGCGATCTTGAGGCGACCCGTATGTCTTTGCGGATGATTCCGACCCATGGAATTTGGGGTTTGATGATCGTGTCTTTTACGATCTCTCTGGCACTTCGTGTCACGGCACTCGTTCCGATTTCTCTGACTGTTCCTGTTACCCATCTCAGGCAGTAGTAGGCAAGAAGCACGTAGGCGGCTGAGGCCACAACCGACAGACTCAGAGCTAAGTAGTCAATTTTGGATAGGAAAGCGGCGTAAGAGACCAGAAATCCGTAGGAAAACGGATAGATCAAAACAATTGTCTGGGAAACGCTTGCAAGTCCTTGTGTCAGGGTTGCAAAGGCTATCACTATCTCTCTCGCAAAATTCACTACAAAGTATGCGGCGAATGTGGGAATGATCCATACGAGCATGAACATGAATCTCAAGATTGTCTGAAAAATCGATCTGCCTCCTGCCCTCGCGACCTTTGCATAGAAAAACTTTGCTAAGAGTACGGTAAGAGTCAATGCAAAAATCTCGGTCACCACAATGCCTGTGAGGGATACTATTCCACCTAAGACTGAGCCGCCGATGAAAAAAAAGACTGCCAAGAAGACTACTGCCGCAGAGACTAGCGGGATGTCAAATATTCTTAAGAAACATAAGAAAACAATCCTTGAGATGTCGCGTTTTGAAAGAGGGAGGGGGCTAAGAACGTCTACGATTTTGGATGACACGAAGGACGTGGACATCTGAAGACCCATGAAGACTATCAGAAAAAGTACAACCGTGAGAAACGCTGAGATGCCTCCTGGAATTGCGATTTCTCTCGGAATCGACGGTCCCATATCGCTGAAGAGTATCGGTATGAAAACGGTGATTGCGAAGATAGCTAAGAAAACTGAGGTGACCAATTTGCTAATCAGAGTGTTGAACTTTGCGCTACTGACGAGTTGCTTGATGTCTCTTCTCCCGCTCTGAGGTAATCCTGAACCAGCTCTGAGAGAGAAGATTGATTGGAATGAGACTTCCTTGTAGACTGTGCTTGAAAGTCTCCAGAGTTCCGAGAATTTCACCGAGTTTTCTACTCCTCTTCGAGGGCTTTGATTATGTCCTGCATTCCTGCTTCTTGTTCTGTAACCTTCAAGAAGATGTCTTCCAAGGAGCCTTCGGCGCTCCGCACCAGTTTTCTAAGATCATCCACCGTACCTTCGCCAACCAGTTTTCCCTTGTTTATTATCCCGACTCTCGTGCACAGTTTTTCAGCAACTTCCATGATGTGAGTTGAGAATATGACAGCCCCACCTTTCTTCGCATGGAATGTTATGAGCTCTTTGAGGATCTTCGAAGATCTCGCGTCCAATCCGATCAGTGGTTCATCAAGTATCAAGAGTTTCGGATCATGCAGCATCGCAGCCAGAATCGCGACTTTTTGCTTGTTGCCCATGGACAGAGCAGCGATCGGCGTGTCGAAATATTGCTTAAATTCAAAGGCAGATGCAAACCTTTCAAGTCTGGAATTGACAGTGTTCGTATCTAGTCGTCTTATTGAAGCTGTGAACTCTAAGAATTCCCTTGGCGTTAGCGAGTCCAACAACACGACTTCTTCTGGCACATAGCCGATTTGGCTTTTTGCCTCGACTTCATTTGAGATTGGCGTGTTGTATATCTCGACCTTTCCTGCGCGTGGCTGCAATACTCCGACAAGCACTTTGATCGTGCTGGTTTTTCCAGCACCGTTCGGACCTAGAAGTCCATAAATTTCACCATTCTTGACCGCGAACGACAGGTTTTCGACAGCGACAAAAGAACCGTAGCTGACAACCAGCCCTTCAATTCTAACAGCAATAGTCTCCATTAATGGCCCTTCATTAGTGAATCATAAGCTACGAGATTTGTTGCCTTAATACGTTATGGTGTTGAATTGTTTACTTTAATGAACCTGTTATTCCTAGTGTCGAACTCATCTTTTCCGGCGAAAGCATCAACAAAGTCACTCAGCACGGACGAACCATTGTCCTTGGCGTCGTCTGCTTTGGACAGAAACCGTGTGTGTTAAAAGCGAGCTTTTGCACAAGACTCGACTTGAGGGAGTGTGATATCGCTGTCGAGCATCGAAAGCATGATTTCAGACATTGAACGAGACTTCAAAGAAGTACTTGACATGTTTGAAAGTGGTGTCATTAAAGACACGTATTATCGTTTCAAAGAAGTCTCTGAAGATGACGTTTTTGCACTTCTGAGAGAAGTCATGAGTTTTCAAAGAAGGATTGAACAGAATCTAGCCTCAGTTGAGAGAATGGTTGGTAAGAGCGCGCGCGCAATGGGAGCGATAACAGAAGAAGAATTCCAAGAGAAAAGAAAGAAACTTCTTGACACGATATAGACTCACTCACTCCTTTCTTGGAGCACCACAATGTGGGCAAACTGTTAGAGTTTGAGGCATTAAAGACCCGCAATATTCACACTTGGTCATACCAATAACTTGGTTGTTCTCATCCTCTGAAGTTGACTTGTCATTCTCTTTGAACCTTCTCGATACGACAAGAGATTTGGGAGATCCTCTGCTGGCAATTTTGACTATTCGGTAGACTATGTATAAAACAATAAAGATTAGAACTATTGGAAAAGGCAAATAGTAAGGATACATTGTCGCACAATGTAAATATGGAGAATCAGTCTTAATAGTTTTCCAATATGTGTACGAGTATTCTCTGAAGGAGAGATAGCACGCGTTCAATAGCTAGTCGTAGTATGTGGTGATGCGTCCGTTTTCGTCGAGAAGCACTCCACCGCAGACTTCACCGTTTTTGTCAAGATACCAGATTTCCCTCTGTTTGCCATCCTTCCAGACTTCTTTTGTGCCACCGCTTTCTTCAATGGACAGTGTCTTCCCAATCTGATCTAGAATTCGCCGTTTCCGCTTTGTCAAGACTGAGCCTTCTCTTCTCCCTTCAGCTGCTCCTCGGAAAGTTGTTGCTTCTTCACTTGTTTCTTGAGCCAGTCGACCATGTCTGGCGTCACCGTGCCCAGCGTGCCTTCCATCATAGACAGAGTCATCTTTGCCTTTTCCAGTTCTGCTTCAGTTTCCATCTGTTTCTTCTTCAGTTCGGCATTCTCCTTCATGACTGCTTCCACTAGGTTCAGCTTTTCGTCTGGACTGGGCGTGCCGAGCCTCAGATACTGGTAGCCATCAGCATACTTCTTCCTATGCTCTTCCACGTTTCTGCTGATGTAATGCTGTTCGACGCCGATGCTGTGTCCCATCCAGAATTTCTTGTAGTCACTGTCAGCGTTCATGTTATTGAAGAAGTATTTTCTCAGTCCATGAAGTCTGATCTGCTTCGGCTTTCGCTTTCCAGCAGATTTGTCGATGCCCAGTTTTTGCACTGCACGATTGAATTTTGTGGAGATAGAAGAAGAAAGAGCACGGTCTGACATGTCTCCGTTCTTACTTGACCGTTCCAGTTGAAACACATAGTCATCATCCTTGAATGGTGGTCTAGTCTGCAAATATTCTTGCAGAACTGTGAAACCATCTTGCCCAATGAAAGTGAACCTATCTCCGACTTTGTCCTTCAACACTTGTGACGGCAGCTTGATCTGCATAGGCACTCTTGACCGTTCATAGTCTTCTTTGATCTGCCAATACTTCAGACTAGCACAGCAACCAATTCTCATCCCCGACTCGACAAGCATCAAGAGAACAGCTCTGTCTCTGAGCGTAGCGTTTGATAGAATCTTCTTGATCTCTGCCTTCGTGATGTCTCTGTTATGATAGGTCACAAAAGTGCGTTGTGGCAAGTCCACTTCAAGAGGAATTTTCCAGTACTTCACAAAACTTCTCACGATTGCCAGACGGACAGCAACGGACATTGAAGCATAATTCTTCTTCTTGAGATAGGTCATGAAGGCTCGGAGCAAGTCTTGCCATTCCTCTAGGAAGATTTCTTTCTGTTGTTCTCCTTGAAGTCTGACAGCTCTGAAATCATTCACAAGGTTGTGAGGATTCTTGCCTCTGGTCTGACAGAATTTCAAGAAAATGTTCCAGTGGTCAAGGTAAGAGTGTCGTGAAGAAGGACTTTCTGCACGAGCTGACAGCCAGTCATCAACTTGTGGATTAATCTCCATTTTACGTTCACTTCAATACTCAAACAATATTCTACAATTTCAGCGAGAAATATAAACAATTCTCTACCTTTATACGTTTCCCCAGTCAACAGCCAGAAAAACGTAATTGCTTCTGACTTTCGAAGCAATTCGAAGTAACGTAAGTGGTCTGTTTTTTCACAAAACACGGAGAGACTGGTCATGTTGTGAGCTGCATTCCTTTGCAAACGAACTTGTGTACACTCGTCCTGTGAAAGCCTGATGTTTTCCATTACATCAGCGATTCAAGGTGGAACGAATCTTCTCAATCTCTCAAGCGAGTTCATTCTCTCCTGGTCACCGATTTTTGCTTCTTGAACTGCCTGTCTAAGGATCTGTATTGATTCGTCCATCGCTTTTCGGTCAACTGGATACGGAACTCCGTCCTTGCCTCCGTAGGCAAAAGAGTACTTAACTGGGTCTTTCCAGCTCGGTTTTTCGCCGTAGATGAGTTCTGCGATCAAAGCTAGTCCTCTTACGGTTGCTGATCCCACGCCTCTAAAGCTGAGCAGCTCTTCATAGTTGGTTGGCTGAAACTCGTAGACGTTTTTCATTGTTTTCCAGTTGATGTTCCTTGGCATGCTCAGGAATTCAGGGACGTTCTTCGATTTCAAGTCAGCAGTGTTTGGCATCCATTCGCCCAGTGATTTCTGAAATTCCGGTCTTGCCGACATGACGAGTCTCACGAGTCTTTTTGGGTGCTCTCTGACTAAGTCAACTGAAACCTTCCGACATCCCTCACTTACCTTGGCCGTCAAGTCCAAAACTCTTGGCTTCCTGGCTTCACCGACAATTGCGTTGTGCGGTTCAACAACAAACTCTTTTGTCCTTTCCGAAAGCCAGTGATAACGTCTCGCCGTGCGATCTTGTTCACACATACCCTGCTGCACTACAGCCCACCTACTGTCCTCCGTTACGAAGAACGCGTGGTGGTACAGCTGATAACCCGCTTGCACTGCGGCGTTGTCTACCTTTGCGCTCATCCTGCTTGCATATTGCAAAGATTCAATGCTCTTGTCCGAAAAACCGAACTTCTCGCCTACTATGTGAATCTCCTCCGGTGCGAGCCGAGAGACTCTGCCCTTTCCACCGCACACCGCAATGCCGTGTTCCTCTGGGGTCACTGCTTGTTTCAGCGTTCCAGTCAGAACCGTAGTCACGCCTGAAGAATGCCAGTCGTATCCAAGAACACACCCCAGGGCTTGAAACCAGAAGGGGTCAGATACTCGTCGCAGAAAATCGTCCGATCCGTATTCCTCAAGTATGATTGTGACGATCTCTTTTGCGAGTCTGCGCATTCGAACGACTAGATATCTAGGAGCTTTTCCATAATGGAGCGGAAGTTTAGCAAAGCCTGTCCTGTACACGCCGATATCTCTTCTTTCTTCTCGGTGAGAAAAAGGGTTAAGCGTTCTTCTGCTTTAAAACATGTCCTTCGCGGTCTATCTCTCCACATCTTATTCGGGTAGTGGAAATTGGTGCATGATTCTCGGACGGAACCATGTCTATGACTACGATTTGAAGCAGAGGGCGCGATTTTTCTTTTCTCTTCTTGTTGATCTCTTTGGCTGTTGGTTCGGTTTCCCTGCTTACGACTAGAGCGTCGACGCCTCCGTTTGCAGCTATTGGACCGTATGGATTGTCGAGACGAACCACTGTTGCCCGTTTTGTCCATCCACGTTCCGTGAGAAAACTCTTGAGGTCCTTCAATCGTTGCTCGTAGGGTGCGACTACGTGAGGTTTCTTCATCTTCTTGGCAAACTCGTCAGAACTGAGACCGATCAATACATTGTCGCCGATTTCAAAGGCTTTCATCAGCAGGGTCTTGTGTCCTCTGTGGAGTTCATCGAATGTGCCGCCAACGGCTACGTTCTTGAACTTTTTCATTGTTTATTTTCATCCTAGCAGTCTAGCGCCTTGGAAGTCGATTTTTGCCGTAATAATTCTTTCGTGAGGTAGCACTTGCATAAAAGCTTGAGCGACTCTCTTTGCGTTTTCTGATGTGGTTACTGCGTGTATGACGTCTCCGACCATGTTTTGCGCTGCGCCAATTGCGCCTGCGCCTTCGGCTAGTGTGACTAGCCTTCGCAGTCGGTCGTTCATGAAACCTGTTTTTTCCGCAAAGTCTCGACAACAATGCATGAAGTTGTCAAGCGAGGGGTCTGATAGGATTTGTTCAAGCGTTTTCCTGCCGATTTTGTTGATTGCCTGTCGCTTTTCAGGTGAGGAAAGCACGCTTTTTGTCGGTATGCCGCCGAGAACCGCAGCGACGATGACGTGATCTGATGTCAGAGGTATTCGATCTATTACAGCTGTTCCCGGTGGCCCTGGCTCAATTGTGAGTATGCAACCGCCGAGCATGAGTGGTCCAACGGTTCCAAGTCCTGTCTTGCACTGGACCTCTGCAACATGTGCTATCTTCCCCAATTCGTTGTAGGTGTAACTCATGTTCAGAGCCTTGGATAAAGCCAATGCTGTGCCCAGAGCTCCTGCAGCACTGGTGCCGAATCCTGCTCCGACGGGAACTTCAATCCGATGCTTAACCATTACTTTGAACGGTGAATCAGCTTTCTGCAAGAGCTTTCTTGCTACGGCACAGGTTGTTTCGGCCAGTGGAGTGGGTTTTCCGTTTATTTCAACTTCTGTAATGTTCTTCTTTGCAGGTGCAAGAACTATTTCAGTGAATACTCCCTTCTCGGTGACGAAGCCGCCCCCACGGGCTCCAATTTTCAGGGGATCTGCCAGTGTTTTTCCATCTTCTGCCTTGTCGCATATTTCGAAAAAGCTTGAAATACCAGAAGGCGAAAAGGCTCTAACCTTTTCCTGCACCGTTCGTTACCTTTCTGCTTGTTTTAAGACTTGGGAACGCTCTGTGGCAGGCCTGCAGAATCGGCGGGCCGAAGATTATTAGAAATGGTATTTCGGTTGAGAACGTCCAAACAAGATAGGTAAAACCTCCTATCACTGTGAAAGGCGTTAGCTGAGTGTTCCCGGGCATTATGAAAAATTGGCTGAAGAGCGGAACCATCGCGCCTATTATTGAACTTCCAACAAATAGGCCAACCGTTGAGCCCACCTCGAATCCCCTCCATTTGGGAGTCAGCGCAATGAGAACAACCAGCGCTATGTAGCTTACCACAATTATTGCAGAAAAGAACAGCGCAAGGTCAGCGGAAAGGACGTAGTACGCGATCCAAACGAGTAGTGCCGTTAACAGTCCACAGCCGGCCATAGGAATTTTCCAGTTTATGTTCTTCTTCGTGATGTAGCCTATGAGTGCAAACATCGCGAGGTTTGAGGGTACACCGGCCATGAGGCTCAAAACTGGGTTACCGTGGATAAACATGTCGCTGATGAATATGCCTACCGCGGCGCCGAAGCCTCCGACCCATGGGCCAAAGAGTACGGCAAACACCGCAGGGATTATGACCGACGGCCAGAACCTGACTGTTCCAAACCCTGGTGCTGTCAACGGTAGCACATAATAAAGAATGTAACCCAACGCCGCGTATAAACCCGCATTCATTGCAAAAGCGGCTACGTCCAGTGTTCTCATTCATGTCGCCTTCGTGTGGACTGAAGTATGAACAGTGGTGGAAAAATAAGGTTTCCGTATGGATTGTTCATACATGTCTAAACATGCTTTCGGCTTTCAAGAGGGTTCCTACCAACATATGCTTGAGTTCTTGGTAGCTACTCATTTCAGAGTCTTTTAAATATTTAATCAAGTATCCTTTAGACCAGATCGTGGTGGTCCGATATGTCTGAGGGATACGAGTGTCGCTACCTTTTCACGCTCCTCAAATTGGCTGAGATGGGAGCACATCGTAGAACTGCAAAGATCTCAACCGAATACTTGGCTCAGAAGCTTGATACCTCTCAGCAGACGGCTTCACGCTATCTCATACAGCTTGACCATGTGGGATGGATAAAAAGAACTGCAACTCCTGAGGGCTGTCTCATAAGAATCACAGATGCAGGCACAAAAGAACTCAACAAACTACACCAGACGCTCCGTTTTGTGATGGAGTCGACGTATCCACCTTCAATCACTCTCGAAGGCACGGTGTTTACCGGACTGGGCGAGGGAGCGTACTATATTTCCAAAGAAAACTATCGAAGACAGTTCATTGAGAAGTTAGGGTTCGATCCTTATCCAGGAACACTCAACTTGAAGCTTACAACTGACTATGACACCAAAGCGCGAAATGAACTTGAAGCCTATCCAGCAGTGGAAGTTGAGGGTTTCATGAACGAAGATCGCACTTTTGGTCCAGTGAAGTGTTACCCTGTGATAGTCCAGAACAAGGTGAAAGGAGCCTTGATTTCAGCTTTGAGAAGTCATTATGACGTTTCGGTCTTGGAAATCATTGCGCCCGTTCCTCTTAGAAGACACCTCAACCTCAAAGACGGTCATAAAGTGAAGATCGAAGCCTTGACTCTTCCGTAATGGCTTCTCACTGGCCGTACGAAGTGGGATAGTTGTACTGATATGTTACATGTCGTCCAGGTTTTCGAGTTGCTGCTAGGACGTAACCCAACGCCAATCCCACGACAAGCCCTCCCAGATGCGCTAGAAAATTGACATTTGGACCAATGTTGATTACGAAAAGGAAAAAAGCATACATCAATGCACTTATTATCGATTGGCCGATGGATCGTCTGGCGTATATCATGACTGCACCGAGCACGCCGAAGATTGCGCCGGAAGCTCCAACGGAGACCGCAAATCCGCCTAAGACACCCAAACTTATCAAGTCAGTGAACATAGTGAGGACATTTCCTGCCAATCCGGCAAGGAAGTAGATTGCCATGTACTCTTTTAGGTCGAACATTTCTTGTGCTCTCAATCCATAAATGAAGAGGAAGAGCATGTTTCCCGCGATGTGCGCGATATTTGCATGAACGAACAACGATGTAAACAACCGCCATACCTCGCCGTTCAAAACAGCAGGAGTGTAAAGTCCATAGACTGCAATTATACTGTAAAAGTCTGTCTCAAGGAAGCTGCCTCCGATGTACGATGTCAACGCGTAGACAGCTATGTTTGCTGCAACCAGAATGTAGGCAGGCATGAATCTTTTTGAGTTGGTGTACATGTCTTTCATCTTTGGAACTGTTGTGCGATTTTTTGTTTGATTTTTGAAGAACTGTCCAATTCGTCTGAACTGAACTTCCCAACTTTGACCATTCTTATCTTTAGGCCTTTTTTCTTCACGGCTTCTGCAACTGTTTGTTCTAGTCCGCTGAGGTGGCTGTCGTGGCCTACGGCAACGATGTCTGGTTTGATCTTGTCAAGTATCTTTTCCATGTCAAGATCCTTGTATCCTAGCATCGCCTCGTCAACGACTCTCAGGGAGGCAACTAACGCGCACCTCTGGTTTTCTGGCATTATGGGTCTTCTGCTTTTTTTCTTCTCCACTGTGCTGTCTCTTGCGACGATTACTATGAGCTTGGCGTTTGGGCCACCGGCTTTCTTGGCTTCTTCTAAGAACCTCACGTGTCCGAGGTGGAGTAGGTCGAACACGCCCGAAGCAAGGACTATTTTGCCTTTCTTTTTCTCTTTGTTCTTGGTGACCATTCAAAACTCACTGCTCCCAACAGTCTCAGTGCGTCAAGTAAACCTTCACAGTAGGCAATTGCGGTTAGACTGACCTCGAATTTCTCCTTTTCCCTGTAATAGTTCGCATCCGCAAGGTAGTCTTTAGCCCAATCAACGACCTCTTTGATTTTGCTTTGTTCAACATGGATTTCGTTTTTCGCGACCTGTATCTCGCGGAAAACATGTTCAGCCGAATCTATGTATTTCGATGTAAGCTGCTCAGCGCTCATTCGGCAAGCCTCCTCACTTCTTCGGGTGCATTCGCCAGAACCACAAGTGCCTCCGCTTCCATAAAGTGAAGTCTGCCCGTAAAAATCAGAGTGTGGGGTGGATCGCCGAATTCCTGTTTCAACAAGTCGTTCACGAATCCGGCTTTGACCGTTGGCCTGGTGCTGCCGGCTCTTGCCACACCAACTGCAAGGGAGTTGCTTGTGACTGCTTTCTCTTTTCTTTTGGCCTCTATGTCTAGAAGTTCTTTGAGCGCATCGCTGATCTTCAAAAAACGATTGTCTTCGGCCTTGATGTCGAGAAGGCACAGAGTGTGAAGTCCCAATTTCCTGTTCTCACTGATGACTGCGTAAGGAGTGATAGAGGGGTTTTCGTCAGCGAAAGGAATCGTGACGCTTTTTCCAAATTTGTAGCTGTGCAATCCCGAGAGACCGATTGCCGCTGAGAGTATCGAGGACCCATGGACAATACGGCTCTTTATACCACGTTTTTTTGCTTCGATTCTTAAAGTCACGTGAGTTGTGGCAATGAGAGGGTCGCCTGGTACGAGCAAAACGGTTTTGCCTTTTTCAGCGGCTAGGAGAACGATTTTTCCGTTGTTCTCCTCTAGATCCTTTCTTTGCAGAATGTTGAGTTCTTTGCCTGATAGTTTTGAGAGTGATTGATGTGAAAAACCAGGGAGAAGACTCGTGTAGAGTTCGATGAAAACAGTGTCTGCTGTCTTCATTTCTTCTAGACCTTGGAGACTTATTCCCATGTGATCGTGTAAACCGAGTCCCACAAACACTAGCTCGCTCAAGTGTTTCAGCCTCTTTTCAACGAGATTGAAGGTTCCAGCTTAAAACTTTAATCCGAGTTTCATCTAACAGGTAACTGAACGAGTGAAATGGCGCAAAGAAACTGGAATGTTCCTTATATTCGCGCTCAATTTCTTATTTTCAGGACTTGGGTTTCACCATTCTTGGACCAAGCATAGACTCAAGAGTCTTGAAAAGAAAGTCAGCAGGACAGAGGGGCAGATTGCCAAAACATGAGCGAAGCTGGACCAGTAATTTCATAAATGCACAATCACAAACCCTGGACTGTGTTGTCCGCTGGAACCGCGAGACATAACCGTAAGCTCTATATCTCTTAACGGACGTTCTTTTCCGAGAGAAGTTTCCGTGGGCCCGTAGCTCAGTCAGGCTAGAGCGGCGGACTCTTAATCCGTAGGCCGCGGGTTCAAATCCCGTCGGGCCCGCTCCATTTTCTTGGAAAGAACATGGATTAAGAACTTCGGAGCTTGTTTCTGTGTTTTGAGTTCCTAGGTAGTCTAGAATAGAGGATAGGGCTTGTTCTGTAATCTTTGAGAGATTTAGACTGTGATTTCGAGCTTTTTCGACCAGGTTCTTCGATAGGTAGAGGCTAACTATAGTTTTGTTTTCTGTTTTGTTGTGGTATTGTCCACGTGGAACTAGCTTACTTTTCCACGTGTAGTCTTGACTACATACTTCATTCATGCCTTGACACCTTTCTCTAGTATCATCACATTAGGACACAGAGAACAACGCCCCTCAAGAGGCGTTCCCATCTCAGTTCTGAGAATAAGAACGGAGAGATCTCCTGCAAGCTCACGAAATAGCTGAAACTCTTTATGTATAGATACCTTGTCGTCAAGAATAGCCTGAAGTTCTTTGATCTCTTTGATCTGATCTTCGGTTAGGTTGCCTTTCCAGTCAATCATGTAAGGAACATCTCTCTTCTTGAATTTGGTTTCTGTCGCACCTAGTCTTCCTAAGAACCCTTCCTTCTTGATCGTGATAGGATCGAGAATCACAAAATCTCTTCCAGGCAACTTGATTCTATCTCGATATTTGGAGAACAGCTTTCTTATCTTCTGATTGAACAACTTGTCAAACTCCATGTGTTTCTGATAAATCTCAGGATAGCTCTTCAAATGCTCTTCCGCAGCGGAAAGTAGTTGCGGTTTGTACACTTCAGATGCGTTCAGCATACTTCTGAGAGTTGGTATCAGTTTTCTTGAATGCTCAATAGCCAAATCATAGTCGTCCCTAGACTGAAAAACTCTGGCTTGATCGTACCAAACATAGTATTCATCTTCTTTTCTGACAAGTCCCCAATAGATGAGATAATCTTTGAGTATTCTATCGAGAGTTTTCTCTGGAACTTTGAGGTTCTTCAAGTCAGTCCATGTTTTCTTTCCATCCATCAAAGCCTCGATCACTTCTTTCATTCTAACCCGAATTGGCAGCTTCTTAACCATTAGAATCCCTATCTTGACAGCTAACGCTTTACTTTACCGTCGAACAAGTATTTAACAGTTGTCGAACGGTGAATGTATGAACACCAGAATCGGATCCGGCTAAGCCCAGCTTCAAACGTCTTCGTCGAAGTTTCTCAAGAAACCCCATAAGGTTGGTAATTCAGATGCAAGCCCAACCCGCCATGAATGGAGAAAAGAAAAGACCAATGGTAATAGGAATTCGGTCGTTGCATTGGCTGGCAATGCCAATGTTGGCAAGAGCGCATTGTTTAACCAGTTGACGGGTTCCAGTCAAATCATAGGTAACTAGCCTGGCAAGACTATAGAAAGGGCACAGGGCACGCTAAAGTTTGAAGACAAAAAGATAATAGTGGTGGATCTGCCTGGTATCTATTCGTTCTCAACTTTTTCCATGGAAGAGATCGTTTCAAGGGAGTACATAGCTCTCGAGAACCCCGATGCAGTGATCAAGGTTGTCGACGCATCCATTCTCGAACGCAACTTGTTTTTCACGATTCAGCTAAAGGAAATGGAGGTTCCGCTCGTAATTTGCTTAAACCAGTTGGACTCGGCAAAAAAGGGCATAACCATCGACACAAAAAAGCTGGAACAAGCCTTGGGCGTGCCCGTTGTGCCCACCGTGGCTATCCGCGGAGAAGGAGTTTACGAACTCACAAAAAAGGTAGTCGAAGTTGCCAAGCGCAAAGGTGCAAATAGACCAAAGCCGATCAGGTATGGCGATGAAATAGAAGAAAAAATACGAGAACTCAGCACAATAATCCAATCGAAGAAAATAGTGCAGCAGTATCCAGCCAGAGGGGTTGCGGTCAAGCTTCGCGCGCGCTAATTTCACCGCTTACCGTTGGATGGCTGGGTCTGCTGGTTATAGCTGGAATACTGCTCATACTGGGAATCGTAAGAAAAGAATTCATACTATTGGGCGCAGTGGCCATTTTTGGCTCAGCGAATTTCAGGCTCTTTCTGGCTCCTGTTCAGCTGATAACTCTTGCTCCCATAGGGATGCTTTATCTTCCCTGTCTGTCCACCATTTCAGTGTTGGCTAAGGATTTTGGATGGAAAGCTGCAACTATGATTTCTACAGCCAATTTTGTCACCGCCCTCATAATTGGTGGACTGGCATTCAGACTCCTTTCTTTCTTGCTGTAGCCTAATTGCTCTATTCCAATGCAAACATCGCAGACATTGACCTCTGTAGTGAACGTTTAAAAGCTCCTAATCTCACCAAGAGGGCTATTTAGAGGGTCAACATGGACATTTTGACGATTCTCTTTATTGCTCTTGGCTTGGCAATGGACGCCTTTGCCGTTTCGGTTGCAAAAGGAATAACCATAGCACATGAGCGACGCAAAACCGCGCTAACAATTGCATTGTCTTTCGGAGTTTTCCAGATGTTAATGCCTTTGCTAGGGTGGTTGGCAGGAATGGGCCTTAGAGACCTTATTATGGGGGTTGACCATTGGATAGCCTTTGGCCTCCTGGGTTCTATCGGCTCTAAAATGATTTATGACTCCACAAAAAAGGAAAGTAAGAAACAAGAAACGCGTTTGAGCGTCCATTCTTTACTTGTCTTGTCCGTTGCCACGAGCATTGACGCTTTGATGGTTGGTTTGAGTTTTGCTTTCTTGCAGACCTACGTTGCGGTGCCTGTATTGGTAATTGGAATAGTAACGTTTGCATTATCACTGATGGGTTTCTTCTTCGGTAACACAGTAGGAAAGTTCTTCGGAAATAGAATAAAGATTATCGGCGGCTTGATTCTAATCGGAATCGGATTGAAAATTCTTATCGAAGATTTACTGTGATATATGCCCTCAGAAAGACAATCTTCCGCAAAGGCTCTTGTCGATTTCATGCTCAATCGAAGCTTTTTCACGCGCGCGGAGCCGAGTTCCTCCTCATGCATCGCATATTCAACGCAGATCACCACAAGTTCGAGATTATCAACAAGAGTTGGCTCAAACTGAGTTTTTCCTTCTTCTACGGTTACAACATCTTGAGGGGGTTGGACGTACTAACAAGACTTGGCTACGTAAAGGACGAACGCTTGAATGACGCTGTCCAGATCTTGCCACAGAAGAGGTAGAAAGACGGCTCATGGGTTCTGGAGAGTTCTCCAACGGGAAGGCTTCACGTCAACATATAATCAAAAAGGTGATCGAGCAAATGGATCACACTGATTGTTTTGAGAGTGCTGAAACGTCAGGCTTAAACATGAAAACACAACAATTTCTGCTGGAGACGCGTGATAAAGCAAATCCAAGAAGTTGGGGGCAACAAATATAAGCGCGTGAAGTCCCATGGAAAAAGGTACTTGGTGACAGAGATGGGTGTTTGGAAACTGCGAGCGTCCATGGCTGGAACTCTGGGTTTGATAATTGGATTGTCCACCCTGTTCTTCGCTGTAGTACTGAGTCTAACGGGCTATTTTAACTTCCTAACACTGGGCATACTAGTCGGCGGAATGAACGTTGTTCAATGGCTCATTTCCCCCTACCTTATTGATGCCTTGTACCGGGCAAAAGAAATTCCGCAAACTGAACAGCCTAGGTTGCATGAAATAGTCAATAACCTGAGCAGGAAAAGCAGAATCAAGAAACCGAAGTTGATGCTAGCTCAGATACCGCTACCTAACGCTTTTGCATACGGTTCACCCATAGCCGGAACTCGTGTGGCAGTGACATCGGGATTACTGACGACACTGGACGAAGGCGAGGTCGAAGCCGTCTTGGGACATGAGCTCGGACACTTGAAACACCGAGATGTGCAAGTGATGATGTTTGTCTCAATATTGCCGGCCATAGCTTATTTCATAGGTTATTCAACGATGATCTCGTCTGCGTACTCGAGAGGAAGAAACCAAAACGACATGGGTCCAATCCTGGGAATCGCGTTCATGGCTTTCTCATGGATAATGAATCTGTTCATACTTTCACTCAGCAGACAAAGAGAATACTATGCGGATCGACACAGCGCATCAACAGTCGAAAATGGATCACAGAAACTCTCGACGGGATTGGCAAAGATCGTCAGCGCCACCAGAAACATGCGAGGAGCTAGGAAAGAAAGGAAGAATCTTGGCGCTTTCAAGGCGCTTTTCATCGCCGATCCTGACCGTGCGGAAATAGATTCAGCTCAGCTGTCATCGATGGGAAGTATAGGAAGCCAGAAAATGGTCGACGAGATCCTTTCGAAGAAACTAACGACAGGCGAAAGAATCTTGGAAGTCTTTTCAACGCATCCAAACATAATCAAAAGGCTGAGGGCTCTCAAGCAACTGGACTAGAAATCAGCATCAGCGCTCTTTTTATCCAGTTCCAGGAAAACGTTAAAGACTAGAAGTAGGGACTAAATGCTAGACTGGTAGGTGGACGGTGTCCAATGAACACTGATACAGTTTTCAAAGAAATAGAGAGAATGCGGAATGAAATGACCGAGACTTTGATGGAGCTCGTTCGTGTTCCTGCAATCGCTCCTCAGAGTGGCGGTGACGGCGAATCCAAGAGAGCCGAAAAACTCGTTCAAATTCTTAAGACAATGGGTTTTGCAGA
>Ga0315274_10005007_pt1 | contig 19426 bp, 17 predicted proteins | sample YL17G02_20_MG_FD_203700 | JGI IMG/M metagenome (GOLD analysis project Ga0315274, IMG submission 203700) | Sediment microbial communities from Yellowstone Lake, YNP, Wyoming, USA - YL17G02_20 | ecosystem: Environmental > Aquatic > Freshwater > Lake > Sediment | place: USA: Wyoming | collected... | reverse complement strand
CCCACCGATGAGGAGGAGTTAGGCGAATGGATCGAGGTGTACAATCCGACGGACGAAGCCGTGAACGTGAGCGGGTGGCTGGTCGGGGATGCGGTCCACGCCACGGATTACGAGCGGATGTACGCGTTCCCACCAGGCACGGTGATCGGGCCGCAAGGGACGCTAGTTATTGCTCGACAAGCCATGGCGTACGCCGCGATGGGCTATGCGGGGAAGCCACTCCCCGACCTGGAGCTAGAGAATACCCATGCCGTTCGCGACATGATCCGAAGCTCGTGGGGAACCGGCGATTTCGGGCTAGGAAACGAAGGCGATGAGGTGATCCTGACCGACGGTTCACACAGGGTGGTGGACGTCCTGGTGTACGGAAGAGGCAGTTATCCTGGGGTGCGTTCTGTTGAGTCCCTGGAAGGGGTGTACAATGGGGATTCCCTGGAGAGGTACCCGGCAGATCGAGATACGGATGACTGCACGCGCGATTTTCGGGTTCGGTACTCGCCTGATCCGGGCGGCATCGTAACGTGGTGAGCAGATGCCATCATCGCATGATGTGACACCGAGGTGAGCAGATGCTGAAGTATCTCATTTTCGATCTGGACGAGACGATCTATCCTCGCGGATCGGGACTGATGCAGGCGATCAGTGAACGGATCAGCACATACATGATCGAGCGACTGGCGATGGATCCCGCCACCGTGCCTGGCCTGCGGCGCATGTACTGGGAGGAATACGGCACCACCTCGCGTGGCTTGCAGCTCCTACACGCGATCGATGTGGAAGACTATATGCGGTACGTCCACGATGTGCGCCTGACTGACTATATCAGCCCTGACCTGGACCTGGACCGAGCGCTGTCTGAGCTGACGCAACACAAGATCGTCTTTACGAATGCAACTGAGGAGCATGCGCGGGCGGTTCTCCGGGTGGTGGGTGTGGCACACCACTTTGAGGCGATCTATGACGCCCTCTTTTTTGGTAACGAGGTGAAACCTGCGCTCGGCGCATATCGAAGACTGCTGGACGAGCTCAGAGTCGATGGGAGCGCGTGCCTGCTGATCGAAGACTCGGCACGGAACCTTCGGCCCGCGCGGCAACTGGGGATGCTGACGGTCCTGGTTGACCCGCCGTCTGACGCGGAAACCGAAGGGGCGGACTATTGCGTGGCCAGGATAGCCGACATTGGATCTGTGGTCAACGGGATTGAGAGAGGGAAGGCGGGATAGCGGCACTGCGAGGGCCAACAGTCGGCTGGTGCTTGCACTGGATCTGTTGGCCTGCGCTCAGGCAAGCTTCCCTGCGAGCGGGTGCCTGCCTGAGCACCGATGGTGCAGGACTTGCACAGCCTTGGCTTACACGCGGGTGAGGTACTGACCTGTGCGAGTGTCCACGCGAATAGTATCGCCCTCGCTCACAAAGAGTGGAACGGTGATCTGCAGGCCTGTCTCTAGCGTAACCGTCTTGGTGGCACCCGTGGCGGTGTCGCCGGCGATGGCCAGTGGGGACTCGACGACCTGCAGGTCAACCGTTGTGGGCAACTCGACATCAAGCGGTTCACCTTCGAAGGATGTGATGTGCAGCGTCAGGTTGTCGATCAGGTAAGGGACGCTGTCGCCTAGTGCAGCAACAGAGAGCACCGTCTGCTCAAAGGTCTCACTGTTCATAAAATAGTAGAGTTCGCCATCCCGGTAGAGGTATTGGACCTCCGTGCGATCGATGCGGATGTCCTCTACTCGGTCGCCCGAGATAAAGTTCTTGTCGAGCGTAACGCCTGTGCGGAGGTTGCGAATCCTGGTCCGAATGACGGCTTTGCCGCGGCCCGGCTTATAGTGCTGGTACTCAATGACCCGGTAGATCTCGCCGTCGAACCGGAAGGTCGTACCTCTGCGAAGCTGGTTGACGTCTATCATCGTGCGGACTCCTGTGCGTTGGGATGGCAGCCATCTGACGCTGGCAAGCGCCCAAGTATACCACAAATCTACTGCAGCGCAATCTGCGCGGTCGACACCTTGGGGAGTCAGAGCCATGCCAACTTTGCCACTGCCCGATGGTCTGATGCTGTTCTATGACCTTGTGCACCGTCTCAACTCCACCCTGGACCTGGAGGTCGTCTTGAGACAGGTGATCGAGCAGGTCAACCAGTTCCTGAACATCGATGCAACCTCGGTATCGCTTCTTGATGCTGAGAGCCAGGAACTCGTGATCCAGATGACGGTGGGCCAGGCAAGCGATCCACAACCAGGACTGCGCCTGCCGCCCTATGCCGGCATAGCGGGATGGGTGGTGCGCCATGCCGAGCCGCTGCTCGTTGTGGATGCACAACAAGACCAGCGTTTCTACCCCTCTGTCGACCAGCGAACCGGCTTTTCCACACGGGCTCTCATCTGTGTTCCTCTTCTGAGCAAGGACCAGCCCATCGGCGTGGTCCAGGCTATGAGCAGGTCCCCCAAGGCCTTTTCGCGTGCCGACCTGGCCTTTATGGTCACGCTGGCCGATGTGGCCAGCATGGCTATCGCAAACGCGCGCCTGTACCGTGCTGAGCAGGGCGCACGATCTCAAGCCGAGGCTCTGAAGCGCACCGCTGAAACTATCAGCTCATCGCTGAGTGTGGAGCAGGTGGTCATGCAGGCTCTTGAGCAGCTTGCGCGCGTGCTTCCCTGCGATAGCACCACCGTCTATGTGCTGGAACAGCCGGAGCGTGGTCAGGGCGATGAACGGCAGCGCGGGAAGGAGTACCTGAGGGTACTGGCGGCCCACGGCCTTGGCGACGAGCAGCCCATAGTCGGGACTGTCGTCCCAGCGGAGGATGTCCTCCTCTTCTCGCATCTCCGAACAACTATGCTGCCGATTGCTATGTCCGATGTGCGTGCACAGAGCACCTACCCGCATCGGTCTGGGGTGGAGGCCATAGGCTCGTGGCTCGGCGTACCTATGATCTCTCAAGGAGAGGTCATCGGGCAGGTCAGCATCGCTCGTCACCAGATGAGCGAATTCACGACCGCCGAGATTGAGATCGGAATGGCCTTTGCGCACCAGATAGCGGCCGCGGTCAGCCGTGCACTATTGTACCGCGACGCGTGCGCCCGAGCGGACGAGTTGGCCGTTCGAGACGAAGTCGCGTCGGCGGCAAGCACGTCTCTGGATCCAGCGGTGTATCTAGCCCGGGCGTTGGACTCGGTGTTGGGACTGCTTGGGCTGAGCTCTGGTGGAGTGGCGCTGTGGGACGAAGCAGGCTGGCGCCTCAACTGGCAGGTGCGGCGTGGGCACCTGCCTCAGGTGGTCGACCGCTTGCTGGACTTGAGCTCGCAGGAAGGCCGGGCACTACGTAGCACCATTTCAGCTCACGAAACGACGGTCCTGGAGTTGCCCACGCCAGGGACGAGGGAAGCACCCGAGGGCGACGGAAAGGGAGAAACAGCAGTCGTTGCCCTCGTGCCGGTGCCGACACAGAGGATGCCGCCAGGCATCCTGGTCCTCTGCAGCCGAGAGCGGCGCCAGTTCCAGGGGTCGCAGCTATCGTTGCTTGAGGCCATCGGCCGGCAGCTCGGGATCGCGTTGGACAGAGGCATAGACGGGCCGGCATAGGGTCGGCCAGCAAGTGCCCGCCAAGCATACTGGCCATGGCCCGTACGGCCCCCGATCGCGGCCTGCCTGCTCTGGTCCAGGGCGGGCCAGGGCAGGCAGGCGTCTCTACCACTCGCGCATGTCGAGCACGATCTTGAGCGTCTCCGGTTCCTCACGGTCGGATTGGCTGAAGGCAGCGGTGACATCACTGGCTGGCAGCCGGTGGGTGACCAGCAGATCCGGGTGCAGCAATCCCTTTGAGAGCAGACGGATGGCCCGTGGGAACTCGCCAAGGGTGACCCGCGAGGCGATCATCTGGGCTTCTTTGATCACGAAGGTCTTGAAATGGACGGCCGAGTACTGCTCACCCAAGCCCACCGTCACAACGCGTCCCCCGTTGCGGATCATCTGCACGGCCTGAGCCAGAGGAGCATCCTGGCCCTCAACGGTATGGAAATGGCCGATGGTCTCTATGACGCAGTCCACGCCAATCCCGCCCGTAATCTGCATGACACGCTCGACGGGGTCCTCGTCTTTGACATTGATGACATAGTCTGCGCCCAGCGTGAGGGCAGTCTGGAGGCGAAACGAATGCATGTCGGTACACACGGTGAGCGCCGGGCCAGCAGTGTGGCATAGCACGTCGAGCACCGAAAGCCCCACCTTGCCTGCTCCGAGGATGGCAACCGTCTCACCTGGTTGCACCTGTCCACGGCTCAGCACATGGTGCCCGATGCCATACAGCTCGACCATCGGCGCATGGGGCATCGGGATATCTTCGGGCAGGCTGATCAGGCGATCCGCGGGAACAGCCACGTACTGACCAAACCCGCCGGCCAGGTCTATGCCCAGCAGCCTGAGCGTGCGGCACGCATTGATGTGCCCCGTCAAGCAAGCTGGGCAATGGTGACATGACATGATTGGATCAACGACGACGCGATCGCCCACGCGGAAGCCCTGCACATTGCTTCCCACCTCTTCGATGGTCCCGCCGAACTCGTGTCCCAGAATCGCGGGGTACTTGACCCGGCCAGAAAACTCACCACGGTACACGTGCAGGTCGGTACCACAGATGCCCGCGTAGCTGGTGGCCACGAGCACTTGGTCTTGTCCGATCTCGGGATCAGAAGTGTCACCGGGGCGCATGTCCCGGTCCTGGTATAGAATTGCTGCCCTCATTCCACCTCCCGATCTGTCAATGACTGGGCTTGCACCTTCGACCCTCTAACCCGTGCAAAGCCACGGTGTAGGCTCGACGACCTTCGCACGGATCTTCTCCCTGGCGGCGTTGCTAGCCGAGGCGCACCCGCAGGTCGTCTAGCTGGCGTCTCAGCCGTGCCGGGAGGCGGTCGCCGAACTGGGCAAACTGTTTCTCGATATCGGGTACTTCTGCCTTCCACAAGCTCACATCAACCTTGAGGATCTGGCGCACGTTCTCGCGAGGCCAATCGAGGCCGGTCAGGTCAAGATCGCCCTCTGTCGGGACAAGGCCGATGGCCGTCCGCTCGGCTCCGGCCTTGTCTTCGAGGCGCTCGCACATCCACTTGAGCACCCGGCTGTTCTCGCCAAAGCCAGGCCAGAGGAACTTGCCCTCGGGGCTCTTGCGGAACCAGTTTACGTAAAAGATCCTGGGTGCCTTATCGCCCAACCTGTCGCCCATATTGAGCCAGTGCTGGAAATAGTCGCCCATGTTGTAGCCGCAGAAGGGCTGCATCGCAAATGGGTCCCGGCGAAGATTGCCCACGGCTCCGATGTTGGCTGCAGTGGTCTCGGAAGACGCCGTAGCCCCCAGAAAGACTCCGTGGTCCCAGTCGTAGGACTCGCAGACCAGCGGCACCACTCCGGCACGCCGGCCGCCGAAGACAAAGATGTCGATCGGCACTCCCGCGGGATCCTGCCAGTCCGGACAGATGACAGGGCACTGAGCTGCAGGGGCGGTGAAGCGTGCGTTCGGGTTAGCGGCCGGCTCGCCCTGGCCCGGCTCCCAGTCACGACCCTTCCAGTCAATGGCATGGGCTGGGGGCTTGTCGGTCATCCCTTCCCACCAGATGTCGCCATGGTCATCGAGGGCGCAGTTCGTGAAAATGCAGTTCTCTTGGAGCGTATCCATGGCCGCCGGATTGGAACTGTACGATGTCCCTGGAGCCACGCCGAAAAAGCCACTTTCGGGGTTGATGGCGTGGAGACGGCCGTCCGGACCGATCTTCATCCAGGAAATGTCGTCGCCGATGCATTCTGCTTTCCACCCCTTGACAGTGGGGAGTACCATGGCCAGGTTCGTCTTGCCGCACGCGGAGGGGAATGCAGCGGCGATGTGAAAACGTTTTCCACGAGGGCTGGTCAGACGCAGGATCAGCATATGCTCAGCCATCCAGCCCTCGCGCCTGGCCATGGCCGAGGCAATGCGCAGGGCAAGGCACTTTTTCCCGAGCAGGGCATTGCCACCATAGCCGGACCCGTAGGACCAGATCAGGTTCTCATCTGGGAAATGGCTGATATACTTGCTGTCCAGTGGGGCACATGGCCAAGTGACATCCTTCTGACCCTCTGCCAGCGGAGCACCGATGGAGTGTAGGCACGGGATGAACTCCCTATCGCTCGTCAGAGCCTCCAGAACCCTGGTCCCCACCCTGGTCATGATGTGCATATTGCAGACCACGTATGGGCTGTCGGTCAACTCGATACCTATCTTCGAGATTGGGGATCCGATGGGGCCCATGGAGAAGGGAATGACGTACATGGTCCGGCCCTTCATGCATCCCCTGTAGAGACCCGTCATGGTGGCCTTGAGCTCGTCCGGGGCTGTCCAATTGTTGGTCGGGCCCGCCTCGATCTGCGATGGGGTGCTGACATAAGTGCGAGACTCTACACGAGCAACGTCGCTCGGGTCGGACCGAAAGAGAAAGCTGTTTGGGCGCTTTCCGAGCGGTGTAGCGCTTCCGCTGGCGACCATCTGGGCCATCAGGTGATCATATTCGCCTTTGGTTCCGTCGCACCAGTAAACGGCACTGGGCTGGCACATGCCGGCCGCTTGTTGAACCCACTTCAGGAGCTTCTGATTCCTTACAGTAGTACTCATGATGTCCTGTCCTCCAAGAGACGCGATGGCTATTATGTGTGGTCAGCGACGGGCCTTTTGCTGACGAAGAGTGCGATGAAGACGATAGGAGGAACAGCGTCGTTCGCTACAGGGTAGGTCGCCTGCGACCCATTCAAAGCGTGCGAGCAACTGCAGGGTAGTGTTCCGTGAGCCTCCTCTCGGGCTGACTGATGAGCCTGGGAATCGCCTGCTCTCATAGCGGCAACGGAGTTCCCAACCAGGATACCTGGATGAGCATCGGTAACGTACAGACAAACCCAGCAACCAACATCGCCGTCCATGGCCAGCCGCGCCATTGGGGGCTGCTGCGCAGGCGCAGCGCAACAAAGTAGACCACCCAGGAAACGGCAAGTCCTGCCTGCTGGGCGTCGTCGATGGCACCCAGCCCAACCTTCTGCAACCACCAGGTGTCGATCGCCAGGCTCAGGGCCAGGCAGAGGAGGGCGCCGCGTACCAGCTTCTCGCTGCCATCGGTGCCTGTCTCTGCTGACCGGGCTTGCTTTGCGGTGAGTCCGCTGCTGTTGCGCGGCAGCCAACCTGCCACGCTGGAGGCCGCTGCCAGGGCCAGTAGACTGCCCCCCAGGGTGTTCAGCAGGCTCTCCACGAGCACCCCCGGTGGAGGGACGGGTTCAGTCAGCGGAGCCTGGGCATAGTGTCCCAGTCCATATGACAGAAGCAGGAGCGCGACAGCGGCGACGGCCAGCCCGGACTCCGCCCTTCTGGCGATCTGTCGCCATACCAGGTAGATTGGGAGCAGCAGGAGCCCGATCGCCGATGCCCTGTCAGCCGGCGAGACAAAAGGCCAACCATGTCCAACGAACGCGCGGCTCACGGCACCGCTCCACAACAGCAACGCACTGATGGCAACAAACACGTCTGCGACCCGCGGTGCCAAGCCCCGTCGGTCTGGGCCAGGCCATCCATAGGCGATTGTTGCGACGATCAGAGCGGCATATCCCATGCCCCACCAAGCGGTCACCATGACCATAGCGTCTTCCTATGTTTCCCCTAACTGACCCCGTAGCTGCGCCAGCAGCCTGTCCCTTCGCCGCCGGTAGCCCCAGGATAGCCCAGCGACGCGTTCCTCAATACTGATGGATACGCGGTCACGGCCAGGGTCAATGACACCGCGCATATACCGTCGGGGAATCAGACCAATCACCAACCCCAAGACAGCAAGCACACCGCCCACGCCAAGAACCCATGTGCCGGGCTGGTATGCGACGTACAGGATAATAGAGCGTGAAAAACGCAAGGCAAAGCGGACACCCCCAACCACCGCCACCGCAGTCTCGCTCGCAGCAGCCAGGGGGCAGTCACCGATGAGCGTCTGTCCGTCCCCCTGGAAGACCCACAGGTGGAACTGCGCTGGTGCCTGGGCCTCAGACTGACCCGGGCGCAGCCACTTGAGCCGAGCCACCATCCGCTCCTCTGATACGATGAACAGGCGATCGGCCTCCTCCTGGGACAGGGAACTCGGGAGGGAGAAGGTGAAACGAAGCGACTCTACCGGCAAGGGCCGAACAGCATAGTCAGAGAGGGTCAAGGCCCGCCCACTCTCGTCCGTCGCTGTGACCTCAACCACGGGCCCGCTCTCTCCTGCCCACTGGTAGCGGTACCCACGCTGGTAGAAGACATCTCCCTGTCTGAGCAAAAGCTGCTGGCCGGTCCCGGTCTTGAGTCGAGCTTCCGCGGCGGATGTCGGCACGTCCAGAAGCTCGATCTGGTGTAGGCCACGTGGCCCAACCAAGACAGGTTCGCCGGGCAAGATCTGCACCGCGGGCTGTTGCCAACCCCATCGCCCATTGATAGCCAGCGCGCTGATGACTAACAAGAGCCCCAGGCGAAGGACCAGAGGGCCAACGGACAGCCAGCTACCATGACGCCCAAGCAGGTATACCCTGTCCCCTCTGCCTTGCTCCAGCACCTGATGAAACAAGGCGTTCATGGTCTGCCGCACACTGTCGACCACCTGCTGAGGCGGCAACGTGCTGACCATAGCGGTCGCCATAGTCCCGTCGTAGGGCTCGTCAAGCTGGCTGGGCAGGAGATGGCCGGGCAGAACGCCAGCCTCATTACCTGCCGAGATGAGAAGGATGAACGCAAGTAGCCCCAGCAAGGCGCGAAACCACGACGTTTCGAGGATGTAGAACGCTCCAGCGGCATCCAGGAATGGTGTCCAATCTCTGAACCTAACCTGGACTGCGGACAGCCATTCACGGTAGCTGATAGAGTTCGCACGAATGTACGCAGGGACCTGCGGCAGCGCATAGCTCAAGGCAATGGGCACAGCAGCTAGGGCCAGAAATGCCAGCAGGATACCCTTTGCCGCACAGCGTTCCCACAGCCACCGGCCCAATTGCCAACGCGGTCGTGGCGATAACTCGATCCCGGGAAGAAGCATAGTCACTATCGACCGACAAGCACTATGTGCGGGGATTATAGCATTGCCCCCGCTTTCCGTCAAGGATACGACAAGCCTAGGTGCCAAAGTGCTGTGCAGAAATGGCCATCCAACGCCAGCGGCCGCTGGCCCACCGTAGCGGCGGCGCGGCAGGCCAGTCTCCCCGGTCGTCCAGCATCCGATGCACAGGGGCTAGGTGCCCGGCCTCAGAACAACCTTCATCAGGCCGGGCTCGCGTTTGTGGAGACGGCCGAACCACGAAGCTCCTTCGGACACCGGTGCGACTGCACTGATCATCGGGGCAACCTGGATTGCGCTCCGAGCGATCATGTCCAGGCAAGCTGGGTACTCGCCACGGGATCCACAAGAGCCGTACAGAGTCAGTTCGCGCGTGACCACTGACTGGAGTAGAAACTCTGTTGTGGGTGACAGATTGCCTACCAAGGTCAGCGTGCCGCCCTTTCTCACACATTCGGTGGCCAGCTTGAGTGTTGGCGTCATGCCCACGACCTCGAAGGTGGCATCGGCGCCACGCCCGGAGGTCCGCTCGCGCACTCGCTTCACCACGTCATCGGATTGTGGATCGAACACCTCATCTGCTCCCAGCTTTCGGGCCAGGGCTAGACGGGTCTGGTCCAGATCTGCAGCGAGGACATAGCCACAGCCTGCTACACGGAGAGCCTGGATGACTAACAGGCCGATCATTCCACTGCCGACAACGAGGGCCGTATCGTTCAGGGTGAGCGGTGTCCGACCCACGGCATGAAGGGCGATCGACAGGGCCTCGACCATGGTTGCTTGCTCGAAGGAGAGACCGTCTGGTAGTCGGTAGAGGATGTGCTGAGGCACCACCACATAATCGGCAAACGCGCCGTCCTGACGGTATTCCTCGCAAGACACGCCCAAGACGCGTCGATTGTCACAAAGATTCGTAGCTCCACGCTGACAGAAATAGCACTTGCCACAGTAGATGGTGGAGTCAAATGTGACGCGGTCACCGATGTGCCACCCAGCCACCTCGGCACCCGTGGCGACGATGACGCCGGCGGCCTCGTGTCCCATGATCACGGGGGGAATGCGCCGCCCCGTGCTGCCGTCCATGCCGTGCACATCGCTACCGCAGACTCCACAAGCCTTGACCTGAATCAGGACGTCCTCTGGGCCGGCACGAGGGTCCGGCACGTCTTGGTACTCAAGATGGTTGTACTGCTGCAACACCAACGCCTTCATGTACCAACCTCCACCCTATATCACCCCCAACGAGCACCCACCAAGCTACTGCAGCGCGATGCGCACCTGGACAAGGCCGACCTCGGGCGTCGGGCGATAGCTCTGGTGGATTGCCTCCCGCGTCGCGAAGCCCTAGAGCGGTCGCGACGGCCCAATGTGTCCAACCCACCAGGCGTGCGTTTGAGAATCGGCGCTACCGTTCTTGACTCAGAACGGGTATGCGAGTATGATACTGCTGTGCAAGCCACACACTACCCAGGCCCTCTGGCCACGTGCCTTTGCGGGGACCGGCCCCTTGTTCCTACGGATGTGGGTGATCGTGAGAGTGTGCTGAGTCGTGAGGCGTTCCCTCGGCAGCGCGGCCCAGGTGATGGATGGCCTCCTCCAACTCCTGACTCACGGCTTCGAGTCTTTGCGCGGCGGACTCGATGTGCCCTGCCAGATGGCCTTGGCAGGCCTGCTCTATCCGTGCTGCCCAGGTGCGGAACTCGGCCGCATGCTCGGCATTATGCGCCAGCCAATGCGGCAGAAGCATGCGGAGCTTGTCCATGTCATCCATGTCTTCACCCTCGCGCTCGGTCTGCGCAGGTGTCTGCCTGGTCAGACTTGCGCGAGAGCAATACGCGATGTTTGAGCAGGTCGATGCCTCGAAGCGTGCCCTCTACCAGGCGTGACTCGCCAAAAAGAGTGCGTATGGCCACTCCATTTTCGGTCGGTTCGAGCCAGATGACATCCTCTGCGATCTTGTTTTCATCCAGGTACACTGTTGCCTGGCACACCGTTGACCCTCCCAGGTGGATGTCGCCCACACAGGCGATGACATCGGGTCCAGATTATAGCATGGGTGTCTGCCACCAGCAAACGCCGGAAGGCGGAACTGGTAGGCCCAGTGAGATTCCGTCTACGGGCAACACGATGTGCAAAAAGGAGGCTTAGATGACGCGGTACAGGTGGCGACTGGCGCTGGGAGTCCTGCTGATCGCCGGTGGGATCCTGTTCTTGTTAGGGAATCTGGGGGTCTGGGCGAATCTGGTCGGTCTACTCTGGCTCGTGTGCTTTGGGGCCGCTGGCTTGGGCTTCCTGCTGGCCTACCTGGCTGACCGCGAGCGATGGTGGGCGCTAATCCCCGGGTTCCTGCTGCTCGGCCTGGCTGCATCGGGTGCCGTGGCCAGGGTCTTCCCATGGATGCCAGATGGAGCGGAGGGTGCCCTATTCCTGGGCACGTTTGGGTTCGGCTTTGTCGCCGTCTACCTGACTGGCCACGATCGCTGGTGGGCTATCATCCCGGGAGGGGTGCTATGTACCGCTGGTCTGGCCAATGGCTTCTCTTCTGTGTTCCGGGCAGGGGATACAGGCGGCCTGGTTTTGGTGGGCCTGGGGCTGACATTCGGCGTGCTTAACTTTGTGCCGACCCCACAAGGCCGCCTGCGGTGGGCCATCATACCGGGCATTGTGCTCCTGGTTGCTGGCCTTGTGGTGTCCCTGGCTTCGGCATCGGTTCTCAAGTACGTGTGGGCTGGTGCCCTCATCGCTGTGGGCATCTATGTCGTGGCGAGGGCGTTGCTCCCGGGACGCATATCACGCTCCTAGATCAAAGGCAGACAAAGCTGCCGGGCAGATCGACAGCCACAACGTATCTTCGGACCCTGCATCAGATGCCGGGGCGAGCGGTGGGAAGAGGGGATGTGAGCATGGATATCGTGTGCCTGGGTGAGCTGCTGGTGGACATGTTTCCAGCGGAGTTGGGCCTGCGACTGGTCCAGGTGTCGGCATTCCGACCGAAACCCGGAGGAGCGCCGGCCAACGTGGCGGTGGCTGCAGCGCGCCTGGGAGCCCAGAGTGCGTTCATTGGTAAGGTAGGAGATGACGCCTTTGGCCATCACTTGGCCGCAGTCTTGCACGCCGAGAGTGTGGATGTTCGCGGGATATGTTACGATGCACAGGCACGTACGACGATGGCATTCATTGCGATGCCTGATGAAAACACCTCCGAGTTTGTCTTCTACCGGAACCCAGGGGCGGACATGCTCCTACGGCCAGATGAACTGGCTGTCGATCTTTTGGGGTCAACGCGCGCGTTCCACTTTGGATCGATCAGCCTCATCGACCAGCCGAGCCGGAATGCGACGCTGGAAGCCATCCGGATCGCGCGCCAGGCTGGGGCTTTGGTCTCTTTTGATGTGAACTATAGGCCAAGCCTGTGGCCTAGTCCTCAGGTGGCGCGGGAGCGCACAATGGAAGCCATGCCCCTGGCAAACCTGATCAAGGTAAACGCGGTGGAGCTGTGCCTGCTTACCGGCGGCGATCTGCCGCAGGTCGAAAGTAACCTCGATGTGCTGAGCGGCGAGCTGCTGGCCCATGGCCCCGACATGTGCGTGGTAACGCTGGGAAGCAAGGGCAGCTTCTTCCGCACCGCTGACGGTAGTGAGCTTGTACCAGCTTTTCCTGTCAAGACCGTGGATGCCACTGGCTGTGGTGATGGCTTTGTGGCTGGGCTGCTCTGCCAATTGGTGCGAGGACCCTGGCGTGATCAACTCGCTGCGCGGCGAATGAGGCAGGTCATGCGGTATGCGAACGCCGTGGGCGCTCTGACCTCGTTGACCCAGGGCGTGATCCCGGCACTGCCCACAGCCGCCCAGGTGGACGACTTCCTCGACCGATATGCCGCTTAGTGGCGCTCAGCGCCCGAATGCCTGGACCAGCTCCTGCATCGAGAGAGGCATCACTGTCGGGCGACCGTAAGACAGGTCGTGGCACATGAGGACTGGGTCAGTCCGTTCAGAGGGCGCTGTATCTGGTTCGTCTCCGCGCCGGATAGGAGGCATGATGAGAAGGCAACTAGAGGGCATCGTTGCGGCCATGGTCACTCCATTCAGCCCCGATGAGTCGCTGGACGAAGATGGTCTGCGGGCAATTACCCGCTTCCTCGTCGGAAAGGGTGTCCATGGATTGTTCCCAGGCGGCAGCCAAGGAGAGTTCTATGCGCTGTCCAGCGATGAGCAGTGCCGTGTCCTGGACATCGTCCTGGAAGCAGCCGAAGGGAAGGCCTTTGTAGTGGCCCACGCCGGGGCGATCACCACGCGTGAAGCGATCTCCATAGCGCGGCACGCTGAGACCGTCGGAGCTGATGCAGTGGCAGTGATCACGCCCTACTATGTCAGCCCGTCGCAGGATGAGCTTTACCGACACTATGCGGAGGTGAGTGCCGCCGTGAGCCTGCCTGTGTTGGGTTACAACAACCCGGGGCGCACGGCGGTGGATCTGCAGCCAGCCACCGCAGCCCGGCTCGCACACGACGCAGCCAACTTTGTGGGCATCAAGGATTCGTCGGGGGATCTGACCCAGTTCACAGAGTACGTCCGGCTCTGTCCTGCAGGGTTCCGAGCCTTCATGGGGCGGGATTCGCTCATCCTTCCGGCGCTGATCTGCGGTGCTGCAGGAGCCGTCGCGGCGACGGCAAATGTCGTACCGGAGCTAGTAGTCGGCATCTACAACGCGGTACGTGCGGGGAACTATGCACTAGGACTAGAGCTACAGCGGCGCCTATCGCCACTGCGGGCCGCCTTCGGCATGGGCACATTTCCGGTAGTTGTCAAGGAGGCGATGCAGTTGCTAGGGTTGCCGGTTGGGCCTGCGCGCCGTCCTGTGGGTCCTCTCTCACCGGAGATGCGCATGCGGCTGGCGAGTGTCTTGCAGCAGATGGGGCAGTTGGTGCGGAGGAAGCATGACTGAGCGGCAAGTCATCCGACTCGTGCTGGAAGGCAGGCGGCCTCCCTATGTCCCGTGGCATGTCGGCCTGACCTTCGAGGCGAAGGAGAAGCTGCAGCGATACCTGGGGCGGAACGACCTGGAGGACGTTCTTCAGAACCACTTTCTGGCCCTGGGGAGTGCGATAGGCTTCTTCAGTGACCGGGGGAACTGTCGCGTCCAGGACGTGTTCGGTGTCGTCTGGGATCGCACGATTGACAAGGACATTGGAAATGTCGAGGGGTGCGTGCTGCCGAATCCGACGCTCAAGGGCTACGAATTCCCCGATCCTTTGGACTCTCGTCTCTTCTCCGACATCCCCGAACAGATTGGAAGGTATGCTGATCGGTTCCGGGTGTTCCAGATAGGGTTCTCGCTCTACGAACGGGCATGGACGCTGCGCGGATGGGAGAACCTGATGGTCGACTTTTACGACCACCCGCAGTTCGTGCGGGAGCTACTGGGTGCGATCGCAGAGTATGATATTGCGCAGATCAACAAGGCTCTCACGTACGACATTGACGCGGTGTACCTGGGCGATGACTGGGGCATGCAGCGGGGGCTGCAGATGGGGCCCAGGTTGTGGCGCGAGTTCATCTTGCCTGTGCTCAAGCGTATGTACAGGGTGGTGCGCAAGGCAGGCAGGTTCGTTGTCATCCATTCCTGTGGGGACGTGGATGAACTGCTTGATGATCTCGTCGAGATCGGACTGAACTGCTTTAACCCGTTCCAGCCTGAGGTGATGGATGTCAGCTCACTGATGCAGCGCTATCGAGGACGTCTGGCGTTCCATGGGGGCCTGTCGACACAGCGAACGCTGCCCTATGGCAGCGCCGCAGACGTACGGCGCGAGACAGAGAGCCTTCTTGAACTGGGGCGTGACGGTGGGTACATCTTTGGGCCGGCGCACGATGTGGAGGGGGATGTGCCCCTGGAGAACATGCTGGCGTTCCTTGAGACCATCCAGCGGCAATCGGGGTACGGGCGGAGCAAGTAACCACGTGTCCATCCAGGCGTTGAGCTCGACCTGCGCGGAAGAGAGACTCACAAGACGCTAGAGCATGGCGGCGCGAAGCGCCAGGCCAGAGGTTACGCTGCTAAAGGCGTCGGAAAGCACCACCTTGTCAGAGCCGAAAACCCGGCCTAACATCTCGACAAAGCAGGGGATCTGTGCCGACCCACCGGTGCGGACAACCGCATCGATCTCTCCTGGTTCGAGCCCGGAGCGGGCGATGGTCTCCCGCAGACAGGCCTCTACGCGAGAGGTCTCTTCGGCGATGAGCGCGACAAACTGCGACCGCGTAAGGGGCTGCCACAGGTTGACATCCTGGCCTGCAAAGCGGATGACGGACAGATAGCTCTCCGAGAGGTGGATCTTGGCCTTCTCAACCTCATCGAAAACCTGTCCGGCATAGTTGTTGACCACCAGAGACTGTAGGGCGCGAACTCGGGCAGGGTGGCTGCTGGTGAGTTGGGCAACTCCCATAAAGTGCAGCGCGTCTGGCTTGCTCAGCTCAAGAACCGTCTGCCAGCTAGCCACCGCGTCGGTGTATGCATTGGGGAACGGGACGCGATCCTCGCTGTAGGTCGAGCCTCGGCCCAGGTGCTCCAGCAGCATCCCCTCGACAATACGCTGATCGAACACATCGCCCGCGATGCTGATGCCACCAGTGGCATGGACCTGCTGCTTGCCCGGCTCGCCCACTCTCATAACAGTGATGTCCAACGTGCCACCACCAAAGTCAAAGACTGCGATGGTCTGCGGCTGCGATATCGACAGCTCGTAGTGCAGCGCTGCAGCTACCGGCTCTAGCTCAAAGGTAACATGAGCAAAGCCAGCCATCTCTGCTGCCTGGCGCAATCGCTGTTGGGCGCGCTGGTCGTCTGCTGCCCCTGTGCTGCCGACAAACCTGACCGGGCGCCCGAGCGCCACGCTGCGCACAGGGCAACCGATCGCGATCTCGGCACGTTCTCGGATCTGGCGTAGGTAGAGGGCAATCAACTCCTCCAACGAGTAGAAACGACCTAGGATACTCGTGCCCTCATATGAGGAAGCCAACCCGCTCTTAAGTGAGCGGAGCAGGCGACCGGGGGCAAACTCGTCCACGAGGACATAAACATCCCTGATAAAGGTGCCCACTTCGGCAAAAGTCATTTCGATCTCGCCAACAAACTGGCGCATCATGCGGCTCGGGCGACCGATGTTCTGGCTGTAGTAGGTGTCGATAGCTCTCTTGCCGATGAAAACCTGATGCTCCCGAGTAATGTACAGGACGGAGCGGACCACCCGCGGGTCTGTGCTTGCCTCGTCAAGAGCGAGAACGTGCACTCGATGGCCGTCATAGATGGCCGCTCCCGAATTGGTGGTGCCAAAGTCCAGTCCCAGATGCGGGGCCACGCTCGGCTGGGTCACAGCGCCTCAGGGACGCAGATCACAGCAATGGCTGGGTCTCCACTCAGGTCACACACGACGGCACCTTTGCCCGCCCGATCCTGTTGGGGAAGTCCTGACAGGGAAGCTGAGGCCAGCCTTCCCGAGAAGGCTAGATAAAGGAGTCGGGAACGAGGAGTGTACGGGAACAGAGCTATCACGTCGTGCGCCTGGATGAGAGATCTGCCTGGGGCGCTCAGCTTGGTGCGTGCAGCCAGGGAAGCGGTGTCTCTGCGCGATGCATAGCCGGAGGCGGTTGCCAGCACGATCTCGCCGTCAGTGGACAATGCGAGTGCCGCGGCGATCTCGTCGCCAGGCTCCAGGTCCATGGCGACAGAGCCTTGCGGCTCGATAGTCCGCTGAGAGAAAAGGAGTGCCTGCCCCCAGCGACTCACCAGGAGCAACTCACCGTGGTCACCATCAACGATCGCGGCTGGCTCATCATTGTGAACGGGGCTCTGCACCAGTTGGTGACCCTGAGCGAGCTTTTGATCAAAGGCGACACGGACGAACCTCTGCACGTAGCCGCGCCGGGTGACAATCGTCCAGAAGCGCGGGCGGTCCCTGACGCTGACGATGACGGCAACCTGCTCTCCTGGCTTCAGGTCCGAGTGTGCAGCGGCGGGCCAGTTGCCGTCTGCTGGCAAGGCAGGAAGATCGGCCGGTAGCAGCCAGAGGCCGCGACCATGGGTGGTCAGCGCAAGCAGGTCATCTCCTGGCTGGACGAGCAACGCTGAACGGAACTGCAGCGCCGCTTGCTGGTGCAAGGCCTGACCGTGCTGTTGAGCTCGGTCCAACGCTGACGACAAGGTCATCCTGGCCGCCGCAAGGCCCTCGCCCAGCAGAACCAGCGCCGTCCCCTGGGCGTCATGGTGCTGCAGCAGATCGGTCAAGGTCTGGACCCGGCGCTGGAGGGTCTCCATCTCTGTGCCGCTGGTGGCACGCGCCGAGCGCCGGCGCAGGCGGAGGATCTCGGTCCGCAGCCGCTCATTCTCGGTGTCGAGCTCAACCAGACGCCGCGCCAATTCCTCGATGATCAGCGGGGCCGATTCCGGGTGCTTGTTGGCCTCCAGCAACCACCATTGTATGTCACTCTTGCGGATCAAACGCTCTCCTCGCTGCTGACATCTAGTAGTGGATCCAGACAGGCGTTCCCACCTCTGCCCAGTTGTAAAGCGTGCGTGCATTCTCGGTGCTGAGGATGACACAACCGAAGGAGACCGGAGTGCCCAGGTAGCCTGCCCACAGCGTTTTCCCATTCGGCAAGATGGGCAGAGCATGGATTCCGTTCTCTAGAGACCCGGCCTGGTAGATGCCCATCCAATAGGGCATGCGCAGGTTCCAGGTGCTAGCCCATGCCTCTGGGATCTTGTCGAGCACGCGAAAGTGCCCGGCCGCAGTGTTGCGCCCTGGCTCGCCGGTCGAGCAGACCCAGTTGTGGAGCAGCGCATTGCCCTGCCACACGTACATGCGCTGTTGAGAGATGTTGACCTCGATGCGCTTACCCGTGGAGTTCGCGGGCGTAGGCGTCGCCGCCGGCTTGAGCTTGGCGCGGATCTCGCCCAACGCGGCCGCAGTGGTCGGATCGTCCGGCTTGACTTTCAGGGCTGCCTCGTAGGCCTCGCGCGCGGGCTGAAGGCGTCCCTGGGCGAGTTGTTCCTGACCCCAAGCCACGTAGGACGCGTGAAGCAGCGTGCGAGTCTCGACATAGTCGGGATCGGTGTCATAGACCTCTTGCAGGGCCTGCGCTGCTTGTTCCCATTGCTGATGGTCGTATCGCCATTGGCCAGAGAGGTACTGCAGGGCTAGCGACCTGCGTCCCTGCACAGCCGTAGCGTCATCGCAGACAGAGACCGCACGGCAGTAGAGGGTATAGGCCTGTTGCACGTCCTGCTGACTCACCAGGTCTTGCGCCCAGTGTAGGAAGGTGTCGCACCTGGCCGCGGCAAGCCCAGGGTAGCCGCCGTCGATGGCACCGATCCCGTCAAGGACATTGACCGCAGCCGCCCAGTCACGAGCCTGCCATGCTCGCTCCAGTGCCGGGATCTGCCCGGCGACTCGCTCGGCTGAAGATGGGGTAGGCGTGGCCGTGACCGTCGGCGTAAGAGTCGGTGCAGGGCTGGGGGTAGGGGCAGTGGAAAATGAGAGAGCGGTACTGCCGGTAGCGAGCCATGCTTGAGCGGCAAGGATGGCCAGAACGACCAGCATCACGGCAGCGACGAACCATACAGCAAACCAGTGGCCGAACAGCCACCTCGGCCGTGAGCGACCGGTGGGAGGTGACGGTTCCGCGGTGACTGTCGACGGACCATCGGGTGAGATGATCCCTGCATCGAGTTGGCGCAGCCGCCTTAGCGCGAGTCGGTTCTCGGGATTGAGTCGAAGCACCCGGCACAGGCAATAGCGCTGCTCCTGTGGTTTGTCAGCGAGGGACGCCAAACGCAGCCAGGCTCGCTCATGGCCAGGCTCCCGTCGCACCAGCTGAGCGAGGATGTGGCGCATTCCCTCGCGACTCGGCGTGGGACACGGCATCCCTTTCCGAGCTGCTTCTGCGTCAGCTGTGCACTGCATGGAATCCATCATTCGCTCATCCTTGGTACATCTAATGCATCGAGAATCTTGGCTCCGAGGGGATGTTGCTCGCGTGTTCATTATATCATTGCCTCTGGATTACGTCAAGCAAAATGAGAGCCCACAGGACTAGGCTCGTTCTCGGTGCGAAATGCTGAGAGCCCCCGTCTTGGGAGCGGTTTCTGTATCATGTCGCTACGTAGAATGCCCTCGGGACGAGGGCTTACGAGCGCCGATGGTCATTTCGCACCAGAAACTAGGCTCAGCTCTGGCCTTAGCCCTGCCCAAGGAGAGTGCTCGGGCTGCTACGACATGCTGGATGAGGCCATGGCGACGAACACGGTATCCTCGCACTGATGCAGGGCAGTGGCGTGCGTGTTTG
>Ga0315274_10005005_pt1 | contig 19431 bp, 17 predicted proteins | sample YL17G02_20_MG_FD_203700 | JGI IMG/M metagenome (GOLD analysis project Ga0315274, IMG submission 203700) | Sediment microbial communities from Yellowstone Lake, YNP, Wyoming, USA - YL17G02_20 | ecosystem: Environmental > Aquatic > Freshwater > Lake > Sediment | place: USA: Wyoming | collected... | reverse complement strand
CCAGTGCGCCCGTACAGGCCACAGTCTGTGGGCTCAAGCCCAATTCCTCAGCAACTTTGGGCAACAGCTTGCCAACCGGCACGCCAGATTCGGAGTAGCGCGGGAGTTGGGCAGCGGTGATGCCCAGCGTCTTCAACATCTCCGGCCACCACTTCTTGGTGCGAAAGTTCCAGTAGCAGGTTGATGTGACCAGCGAGCCTTCACAGACGTATTCACCAGTCAGGCGATGCAGGAAATAGTCCTCGAGCAAAAGGAACTTGCCAACCTTCTCGAAGAGCTGCGCCTCGTGCCGTCGTAGCCAGAGGACCTTTGCCGCCGGCCAGGTTGGCACGAGCTTGACCTGACCCGTAGTCTCATATGCATGTCGATGCCCCAGGAGTTCGCCTAATTCATCCGCCTCTGACTGGGCCCGGTTGTCCAACCAGACGATGGCACGTCTCAAGGGCTGGCCGGACTTGTCCACAACAATCAAAGTCTCTCCCTGAGCCGACAGGCCGAGAGCTTTGACATCTGCCGGGGCAATTCCCGATACCTTCATAACCTTGGCGATAGCGGTGCTGAAGGCTCGCCAGTAGGTCTCGGTGTCCATCTCAACAGAGAGCGCATCGGGGGTGATGAGTTGATATTCTTCGGTGTCCTTGGCAACCGCAGTGCCCTGCAGGTCATGTAGAGCGCATTTCAGTGCAGTCGTACCCAAGTCAACAGCGAGAATGGCGTCCATGAAAGCCTTCTTTAGTCTCCGGGAGCTCCTGCCCAAGCGATTAGCGCCACTTCCTTACCCACATTGATCAGCGTGTGTGGCACACCTTCTGGAATGAGGATGGCGTCTCCCTTGAACAGTTCGTGATATTGTTTTTCGTCAAAGAGCTGGACATGGCCCTGACATACGAAGAAGACTTCTTGAGAGTTCGGATGGCCGACGTCGATGTTGCCGCGTTGCCCTGGCTGCAGCATCGAGGTACCAAACCATAGTTTGGGGACTTTGACATACTCACGGCAGTGCTCGGGCCCTTCCATGAAGTTGCGGGCCTCTACCTGACGGATGATGCGTGGGGGTTTGTATGACATCGCATAGCCTCGTCTCTGTGGGTGGTTCGTGAGACTGCGCATAGAGTAACATAATTTGACGGGCAATACAAATGATGTTACTCTGAGAGCCAAGTCGACGTTTTATACCATTCGAGTCTGACAAGACGGAAAGAGGAGGCACAATATGGCAACTATTAAGCCTGCTCTCATGGAGGAGGTGGCCAGGTCAGCCCACACATTCTGGGAGAAGAAGCTAACCCCGGGGATGGATTCCGGCGATACCAGCCTCAGGGATCCGGAAACAGGACTGATATACATCCTGCCTCAGCCATCAGCGCGCCAGCCGATTCGTGGCTGGAATACCATCACCAGTGCCGATGTTGCCGTGATTGATCAGCAGGGCAATGTAGTGGGTCCGCCAGAGAACCTTCCGACAGTTGAAGCCCCGATGCACCTGCGCATCTATGAGGCACGACCCGATGTGAACGCCATCGTGCACAGTCATGGCGTATGGTCGCAAATTTTTGCTGCAGTAAGGCAGGATATCCCATGCTTAACAATTGATGCGTATCATTTTCTGATGGGAGAGGTTAAATGCGCTGAGTTCGGGCGAGTGGGGTCAGAAGCGCTGGCACAGAACATCGTCGAGGCACTGGGCAATGAACGTAGAGCGGTTCTCATGGCAGGTCATGGGGCGGCTTGTGTCGGCCCTGACTTTTATGAAGCCTTCCTCGTCGCCGAGGTTCTCGAGACGACAGCCAAACAGGCGCTCTTGGCCAAGCTGATTGGCAAGATTGTGCCTGTCACACTTGGCGATATTCTTCCTGAGGACATGATCAAGAGCATGGATGCCGAGACGCTGAAGCAACTGGGCATCAAGTTCTGAGGCAACCAATCGCATTTTCAGTATTCAATGCCTGCTTGATGGCTGTGGGTAGTCGCACGGTCTCGAGACTAAAGGAACGGAGGAAAATGAGATGAAGAGATTCAAGGATAAAGTGGTCTTGATCACAGGTGGTGCGGAGGGAATGGGCCGTGCCATCACGCTGGCTTTCGCCCGGGAGGGTGGCATCGTGGTACCCACAGATATCAACACGAAGTTGCTGGCAAAAACAGCAAAAGAAGCCTCTAAACTGAGCCGTCGACCCATTGACTGGTTCAAGATGGACGTCACCAAGAAGGATGAGATTGAACAGGTCGTGAAGGCTATCATTGACAAGCACGGCCGCATCGACATTCTGGTCAACAACGCCGGGGTCTCTACCATGAACCCCGTAGTGGACATGACCGAGGAAGAGTGGGACTTTTGCATGAACGTGAACGCAAAAGGTCCGTTCCTGGTGACAAAGGCAGTCCTGCCCCACATGATCGCCGCAAAGAACGGCAAAATCGTCAATACTGCTTCAGTTGCCGGTAAGGGAGCAACCGCTTTCCAGGCGCACTACGGAGCTTCCAAGGCCGCGGTCATCGCCTTTACCCAGGCGTTGTCAAAGGAAGTTGGGGAACATCACATCAACGTCAATGCCGTGTGCCCCGGTGTGATCAAGACAGCCATGCAGGATCGCGAGATGGTCTGGGAGGGCAAGCTGCGCGGCATGGATCCAGAGGACCTGCGCTTCATGGCTTGTCAGTTTATACCTTGGGGTCGTAATGGGGAACCCGAGGATGTGGCGAAGGTGATCCTCTTCCTGGCATCACCAGATGCGGAATACATCACGGGGCAGGCCATCAACATCACCGGCGGCTTGATCATGGTCACGCATTAGGCTGCCTGCCATCACACGCAACAGGAGGACCGACGTGATTGATGCTAAGGTTCGCACAAATGTCCTGAGGGCGGCTGACAGCCTGAAGGATGAGCTGGTGCAGTTGGTCTGCGACATGGTCCGCATTCCGAGTGTCACTCCGGATACCGCGGTCGAGATAAGCGGGGAAACGCAGGTCAACCATGCCCTCAAGCCGGTTATGGAATCCTGCGGATTGGAGACTGACCTGTGGGAAGTGGAGAAAGGTCGGGCCAATCTGGTGGGAATCTGGCGCGGGAAAGGAAGAGGCCGTTCCCTGCTCCTCAACGGGCATGTGGATGTCGTGCCGCCTGGCCCGCTCGAGAAATGGACAGTGGCTGGTCCGTGGAGCGGTGAAATCATCGATGGGAAGATTTACGGCCGCGGTTCCACCGACATGAAAGGTGCGGTCGCGGCTGCTGTTTTTGCCATGAAGGCGCTGCTGAAAGCCGGGTACCGCCCAAAAGGGGACGTGTTCATCCAGAGTGTGGTTGGGGAAGAACACCACGAAACCCATGCGGGAACCGGGGCAGCGCTTGAGCGCGGCTATAGAGCCGATGCTGCTATCGTCTGCGAACCGTCGAGCCCGCCCCATAAACTATCCATCAATACTGCATCGCCAGGCCTGGTCGTGATGCATATCAAAGTAAGGGGCAAGGCAGCGCATATCTCAATGCGCAATGAACTGGTCAGGGCTGGAGGTCTGGGAGCTGCCTTGGGCGTATCAGCCATTGACAAGGCATTCTTGCTATACCAGGCTCTGCTCAAACTGGAGGAGGAGTGGGGACAGACGAAAAGCCACCCCGCTTTCACTCGTCCCGGCCATTTCGTCCTTTTCCCCGAGGCTATCCAGGGCGGGGACATTATGGCAGCTTCTATCCCTGAAGAATGCTCCATGACGTACATCATCTGGCACCCTCCACAGGATACCGCGGAGGGCGTGGCCGAGGAGATCAAAGCTCATATAGCGCGCTTTGCGCAGACCGACCCCTGGCTGCGCGAGAACCCGCCCGAGGTGTATGTCCCCTTGTGGAGCTTGCCGCCGTTCGAGACTTCGCAGGAGGAACCCATCTGCAAAGCCGCCGCGGCAGCGAGCGAGGCGGTCTTCAACCGACCAGCAAGCCTGTACGCTTCCGGCTACACCAGCGACGCCGGTTACATTCGGCAGGCAGGAATTCCGACGATCGTGGTGGGTCCGGGCACCCCCGAGGTAGCGCACGGCTTTAACGAGTACGTCAAGATTCAGGACCTGGTGGATGCAGCCAAGCTATATGCCATGACCATCGTCGAGTGGTGCGGTATCTAAAGGGCATGTCAGATCGCCATCCTGCGGAGGAGGAAACGGCAATGCAGCGCTTTATAGACAAAGTAATCCTGATCACCGGAGCCGTCGAGGGGATGGGTCAAGGGGCATAAGAAGGCGAGACTGCTAAGACGTGACAGATTCGTATCACTTGTGATAGACACAAGGGATTTGGCACGAGTATACCATTTGATACCGGAGAAACTTGTGGGGAAAACAGGGTACAAGCTATGAAAGCCGGCGCTTTTTGCCACTGAGGTAACTGGATTGGTCCGCTCAGAAAAGGATATGCATTCTTTATATTGGATCCTACCTTAAGAACCTAGCTTTGCGTAAGGCTATCGGGTTCCTGAGGATGCCTACCACCACTCACAGCCAAATCCAAGCTAAATGGCACGGCAGTACTGCGTCGGCGCAACTGCGCTTGCTAACTGCGCTTGCGGAACTGTTGACAAAGTCAGGGGAATATGCTACCTATAATAAGAATGAGTAACCACACAACTTGGGTAATGGGTCTGAAAGGCAAGGTTGTACACATGTTTGAGCCAATATATATCGCTGTGAAGAATCTCATGCGCTTGATAACAGTATCTGCTGCTCCCGCTGTTATCATTCTGAACTTTCACCAGACTACAGGAGACCCCTATCTCGATGCGGGAACCGGTAGCATCATCATTCAGGCGCTCATAGGGGTCTTGGCAGGAGCACTGTTATTACTCAAGATATACTGGAACAAGGCTAAAGATTTCTTCAAGGTTCTATCCTCCGGAAGGAAAAGACGTGGAGATCTCCACGAGTAGCGGAGATGTGCCAAGTTCTTTTCGGGATCCGAGTGGGTTTCTCTTCAAAAGAGATGGCTTGATTTACCGCCAGGTAAATGGCTTCTACAAAGAGAATTACGACCGCTTAATGACCTCGGGTCTCTACCGAGTTCTTGTAGATGCTGAATTATTGATTCCTCATGATGAAGTTGCCATTGAGCCTGCCCAACCTGACAAAGCATACAAGATAATCAAGCCTGAGTTGATAGAATTCATATCATATCCATATGAATGGTGCTTCAGCCAACTGAAGGATGCAGCACTGACTACCATAAAGGTCCAGAAAAAAGCATTAGATTTTGGCATGTCCCTCAAGGATTGCAGCGCTTATAACATCCAGTTCAGAAAAGCCAAACCGGTGTTTATAGATACGCTTTCTTTTGAGAAATACCGCGAGGGGCAACCCTGGGTTGCATATAGACAGTTCTGCCAGCATTTTCTCGCTCCTCTGGCCCTGATGGCCTACAGGGACATTCGGCTAAATCAACTGTTCCGAGTCTACATCGATGGAGTCCCTTTAGATTTGGCGAGTTCACTCCTGCCATTCCGTACCCGTTTGGTATTCTCTTTACTCTCTCACATCCACCTTCACGCTGGAAGCCAGAAACGCTACGCCGATAAATCCGTAGACACGAGTCGTTACAAAGTTAGCAGATTGTCCTTTCTCGGGCTAGTTGATAACTTGGAGTCTTCTATCAAAAGGCTGAAATGGCAACCCAGAGGTACCGAATGGGCTGATTACTATAAGGAAACGAACTATTCGGAAGCGGCGCTACAGCACAAGAAACAGGCTGTAACTGAATTCCTGGGCAGGCTGAGTCCCAAGAATGTCTGGGATCTGGGTGGAAACGTAGGGGTTTTCAGCCGTATTGCCAGTGGCAAGGGGATACCTACCATATCGTTCGATATAGACCCCGCTGCTATTGAGATAAATTACCACGAATGTGTAGCGAAGGGAGAGCCCCAGCTCCTCCCCCTGCTGATTGACCTTACTAATCCAAGCCCCGGCATTGGCTGGGCTTGCGATGAAAGAATGGCTTTCTTGGAACGCGGCCCCTCGGACACAGTGCTAGCACTTGCGTTGGTTCATCATCTGGCGATCTCGAACAATGTGCCGCTCGGCAGGATTGCCGATTTTCTCAGTAGAATATGCAATTCTCTGATAATTGAATTTGTGCCCAAGAGTGACTCGCAGGTGCAAAGACTTCTGGCAACCAGAGAGGACGTCTTCTCTGATTACACTCAAGATGCTTTTGAGCAAGAGCTGAAGAAATACTTCATCATACAGGATTGCGTGAGAATTAGAGAGTCCGAAAGGACCTTGTATTTGATGCGTAAGAGTCAAACGGCACAATGAATTCCCCTAAAATGCTGACCAGGTGCAAGAAGACAGCCTCGACATTGTTTGGAAAATTTCTGGGATATCCTGCTATTCACCCTCTAATGTTAGCGATAGCTCCTATAATTATTCTCTATTCCGCTAATGTCGGTGAAGTCTACCCTTCAGAGATTGGAATACCGATAGCGATCGCAGTGGGATTTGCCCTCCTATTGTTATTACTTTCTTGGGCTATTCTAAGAAACCTCAGAAAGGCCGCAGTCGTCGTCACCATTTTTCTGATCCTTTTCCTTCTGTATAGGCCCGTTCTAATGGGATTAGAAAGATGGGCTGCCTGGGAAGCTGCTTGGATTATTCTTCTTATTGTTTGGGTCATATTATTCGTTTGTGGCATGTATTTCGCCGTTAAGACTCGCAGGCCTCTGAATAATTTGACGAGCATTTTGAATGTCATGGTCATCGTACTCGTGCTGGTTCCTTCCATCAACATCATAATTAATGAGACCAAGGTAGTCCAAAAAAATGAGTATATAAAAAGTCTAAGGCCCATGGGACTCGAATTCTCGGCTTCGGGAGGTACTGAGACACTTCCCGATATTTACTATATTATTCTGGATAGGTATGCGAGCGCGAGTACACTTAAAGAAGCGTTCGATTTTGACAATAGCGAATTTATTAATTACTTATCTGCTAAAGGATTCTACATTGCATCGGAAAGTCAGTCGAATTATATCAAGACCGCCTCATCGCTGGCATCGTCACTGAATATGGAATATCTGAATTACCTTGCTGAAGGGTTGGGGGGAAATTTCAGCGATGTAGGTCCGATGTACCAGAAACTGCAAAACAATAGCGTGCAGCATCTTCTAAAGGCGGAGGGATACGAGTGCATAAATATCGGCAATTGGTGGGGCCCGACAATGGTAAATACCTTTGCTGACGAAAATTTTAATTATGCCGGGATGCCATATTTCGCCGAGATTTTATTTGAGAGCACCATGGCAAACTCCGTTTTGGCAAAATTCGGTGTTGTCGACGATGAACGCAGCTTGCATAGGGATTGTATTCTATACGCGTTTGATAAACTGGCCGAAATACCTGCAATGAAAGAACCGACCTTCGTTTTTGCTCATCTGCTTGTTACACATCCTCCGTACGTTTTTGACAGGAACGGTGAGTATCTCACAGAGGAAGAAGCTAGCCGAAGGAGTGAAAAGGTTAATTATATAGACCAGTTGCTTTTTACCAACAAAATGGTAATGGCGTTAATCGATGAAATCCTGTCGAATTCAGAGGTGCCTCCGATTATCATTCTGCAAGCGGATGAGGGTCCCTTCCCCGAAGGTACAGATGTTCGCTCTTTTAGTTGGCGAGGGGCGACTGAAGCGCAACTCAGACAAAAGACGGGGATACTCAACGCATACTATATGCCCGGTGTCGATAAGCGCGCACTATATCCGTCCATAACGCCGGTGAATTCCTTTCGAGTAGTCTTCAACCTCTACTTTGACGCCAATCTGGAATTGTTGCCTGACAGGATTTATGCCTCTTCGCGCAATCATCCCTATGATTTTTTCGATGTAACCGATAAAGTGAAATAGGGCTGGGACGACAAATCACGCGCTGATGTTGGCCCCCGCTAGACCACATCGCTTCCGCAGCGTGCTAGTCTGTCGCAATCGCACGGTATACCGGATGACCGTGAGTTTTTCGTTGCCTCTCTACAGCTTGCTGACAGTGCCACTGCTCCAGTTTGCCACCCAGATGTTGGCGCCGTCAAAACAGACGCCCATGGGATTGGTGCCCGCGGTATAGGTGCCCAGGGAAGCGCCATCGCTGGCCCGGAGCTTGCTGACAGTGCTACTGCTCACGTTTGCCACCCAGATGTTGGCGCCGTCAAAACAGATGCCCGCGGGCTGGGTACCCACGGTATAGGTGCCCAGGGAATAGCCATCGCTGGCCCGGAGCTTGCTGACAGTACCATCGTAACTATTTGCGACCCAGATGTTAGCGCCGTCAAAACAGATGCCAATGGGCTGGGTGCCCACGGTATAGGTGTCCAGGGAAGCGCCATCGCTGGCCCGGAGCTTGCTGACAGTGCCACTGCCATAGTTTGCCACCCAGATGTTGGCGCCGTCAAAGCAGATGCCCGCGGGATTGGTGCCCACGGTATAGGTGTCCAGGGAAGCGCCATCGCTGGCCCGGAGCTTGCTGACAGTACCATCGGATTGGTTTATCACCCAGATGTTGGCGCCGTCAAAACAGACGCCATAGGGCGAGGTGCCCACGGTATAGGTGTCCAGGGAAGCGCCATCGCTGGCCCGGAGCTTGCTGACATTGCCACTGTCCAGGTTTGCCACCCAGATGTTGGCACCGTCAAAACAGATGCCAAAGGGATGGGTGCCCACGGTATAGGTGCCCTGGGAAGCGCCATCGCTGGCCCGGAGCTTGCTGACAGTGCCACTGAATTCGTTTGTCACCCAGATGTTGGCGCCATCAAAGCAGACGCCAAAGGGATTGGTGCCCACGGTATAGGTTATGCCGCTCTGGTTTGCTTGATACCAGCGTAGCAGTGCTATCTGCATGGGGCTCATGCCACCCGAAATATGGCCATTGACGTCGAGGTCCCCGGTCACATGTACATTACCGTCGAAGTAGCCAGCAAAAGCGTTGCTACCCTTAGCATAGCCGTAGACGCCGATGCCATTGCTACCAGTGGCATTGCCCACGACACCGACGCCCGTGCTGCCATCGGCCCGGCCGTAGACGCCGGCGCCACCGCCCGGAGTCACGAAATATCCACCCAATTTTCCTCCCTGCCCCAAGACACCGACGCCGTTGGTACCATCGGCCTGGCCGTTGACGCCAGCGCCGTCGCTACCACTAGCGGTGCCGTAGACTCCTCTACCGTAGGTGCCCCCTGCCTGGAAATATCCTCCGTAATTTGTTACAGCCCCAGTATTAGAGGCATAGCCGTAGACCCCTCTACCGGTGCTCCCAGCTGCCCGGAAATATCCTCCGTAATTTGTTACAGCCCCAGTATTAGAGGCATAGCCGTAGACCCCTCTACCGGTGCTGCCAGCTGCCTGGAAATATCCTCCGTAATTTTGTTACAGCCCCAGTATTAGAGGCATAGCCGTAGACTCCTCTACCAGTGCTGCCAGCTGCCTTGAAATATCCTCCGTAATTTGTTACAACCCCGGTATTAGAGGCATAGCCGTAGACGCCGGTGCCGCTGCCACCAGTAGCATAGCCGTAGACTCCTCTACCAGTGCTGCCAGCTGCCTGGAAATATCCTCCGTAATTTGTTACAGTACCAGCATTAGAGGCATAGCCGTAGACTCCTCTACCAGTGCTGCCAGCTGCCTGGAAATATCCTCCGTAATTTGTTACAGCCCCAGTATTAGAGGCATAGCCGTAGACCCCCCTACCTGTGCTGCCAGCTGCCCTGAAATATCCTCCGTAATTTGTTACAGCCCCAGTATTAGAGGCATAGCCGTAGACGCCGGTGCCGTTGCCACCAGTAGCATAGCCGTAGACACCTCTACCGGTGCTGCCAGCTGCCTGGAAATATCCTCCGTAATTTGTTGCAGCCCCGGTATTAGAGGCATAGCCGTAGACCCCTTCACCAGTGCTGCCACGTGCCAAGAATTTTCCTCCGTAATTTGTTCCAGCCCCAGTATTAGAGGCATAGCCGTACACTCCTTCACCGGTGCTGCCTGTTCCCTCGAAATATCCTCCGTAAGCTGTTCCATTCCCAATAACGGGGGGGGTCGCCGCGAATGCTACAAGCGGCAGCAGGCTTGCCATCAGGATAGCCACCAGGATAACCACCATGACTAGACTTCCCACCAGGATTGCCCGTTGCTTCTTCGACTTCATTTCTTTCTCCTTTCTCTTGAAGCTTGCCAGATCTTCCGTCCTCAAGTTTATTGGCAATCAAATGCAGCTATGATTTCTTTCCCGCGCGTATATCACAGCCGATTGAAGACGAAGAACTTATAACATCGGGCTAAACTCTTGTCAATATAGTTTGGAGAACGTTTAGCGAGTGACCAACGAGTGACCAAAGGGAAGTCGTTCTGAAGCATACAGTTATGTAGGTATGATCCAAGCTAGATCCATGATTCCCGTTTTGGAGCAGAATGGACGATCCGAGGTTGATCTAAACAAAAGCAAACACTGCCTTGAAGATCGGCCTTTGAGTTCTATCTATTGAACACCGCGGCTCACCGGCTTCCTGGAGCCGCCCCCAAGTCAGGTTTTGCAGAAAATCAGGGTGTCACATTGACCTTGCGCCTGCATCACACTCACATCACAAAAATGTGCCCGTCGTTCGGAAAATCCCAATTTTCATGCGCCGTAGGGCCGTGTGCGTCGCGTGCGACGTTACGCTGACGATTTACAGTTTGAACATATCCTAATATGGTACAATAATATGCACACAAGGATGTGTAGGCACCCAGACAATACCCGATCCATTCTAGAGTATAGAAACTTAAGGGAGGTAGAGCTATGGCAGGGAAGAAATTCAAGTACTTAAGCAAGGAATGGGCCGAGGAAGTCATCAAACGTGCTAACGAGAAGCTCACTCCAGAGAAAATGAAGCACGTTACATCATCAATGTTAACCCTGAACACAAATTGCCCGGATGGAAAAGATCGCGCTGTTTATTATGAAATTGTCGATGGAGTGGTAACCAAGGTCTCGATCATGGAAGGCAAAATGCCCAACGCCGAGTTCACCATAACTGCAGATTATCAGCTATACGCCAGAATCTCGCGAGCTGAACTGAAAGCCAGACGAGCGCTCATGTCAGGCAAGATGAAATTAAAAGGACCACTTGTCAAAGCATTGAGATTAGCGCCTCTTGTCGATCGGTTAAATGAAGTCATATCTACAATACCTAGCGAGTACTAGAACATCAAGCACAGGAGGGAATTATGCCTAAGAAGTCCTCATCCCCCAAAGACCGCTATTTTATCGACTTCCCCAAAAGGATTAAAGAAATTCAGGCGGAGATGCAGAAAGCTGGGCTTGACGCCTATCTGGGAACACGGCTGAGGACTTTGTCATGGACCGTAGGTGCATTCTGTCCGTGGCGCTCGTATGTTGTGATTCCATCACAAGGGTTGCCCACGGCGTTCACCTTTGTTATCGATGCTGCTAGAGTAGGCGACGATTCCTGGCTGGATGAGAGTCAAGTCGTCGGATACGGCCCTATGGGAGATCAGGATCAAATCACTCTGCTGGCCAATAGCATAAGGTCTCATTTGAAGAACGGTAGAGGAGTGGTAGGTATTGAAAGCGGTATAGCCACTTATCTGCCCGAGGGTAATATCACTCTCTATGAATATGAATGTTTGCAGCGCGCCCTGCCAAAGGCTCAATTCCGGAATGCTCACGATATCGTGGATCGGCTTTCATTGATAAAGGACGAGGGTACGATCAATCGCTTCCGGGAAGCATCGCGTATTGTCGACATCGGACACCGGGAGGTCCAAAAAGCGATCATCGATGGCGGATATAGAGGAATGACTGAGACGGAAATCGCTGGACTGGCAGCGTATGCCATGAGGAAGGCAGGAAGTGAATGGGAATGGTCTTTCACAGGGGGAAATGAGATTGCTTCCGGCTATCGTACAGGATACGCAGCCGGGGCCTGCACTCCTGCAACAAGAAAGCTTCTGAAATCCGGTGAGCCGCTCACGGTAGATTTACATGCTATGTTCAAATTGGGATTGGGGGATCACGCACACAACTACCTGTTGGGGCCAGCCACGAGGCGTCAGAAATGGCATGCCCGGAACTTTGTTGATCTAGTAAAACTGTGCCTAAAAAAATACCGGGCCGGTGTCAGCCCATCGAGTCTTGCTGATGAGTTGCTCGATTTCTGCGAAGAAAGGGGATTTGCCGACTACATGGTGCCCGGTTTCGAGCACGGTATCGGAATGGTAGGCGATGAGTGGCGCATAGGCCTCAATGACGGTCCTTTCCCTTACTGGACCAACCCGGAACATGTGTATCAGCCTAACGAAATGGTCATTTGCGCTATTCAATACTCTTGCCCCGATGAAAAGATAGGCTTCCGTTATGAGAATCCCATTCTCATAACAAAGAGTGGTTGCGAGGTGATGTCAAAGTTCCCACTTGCAATTGAAGATATCTAATGCAAGTAGCATTTGGTACGACGTCATCCGAAGACAATGAGTCTATTTATGTTTGAGGCCTCAAGTGGCTGTCAATCTCGGAACCCAAGAAAGCTTATGGATTAGGAGGCACACATGGCATACAATGCGCTAATTTTGGAGAAAGAAGGCCCAATATCAATCATCACCTTGAACCGTCCTAAGGTAGGTAATTCCTTTGATGTGATTCTGGGAGCGGAATTAGATCATGCAGTCAAACATGTAGGCGGAGACCGGGACAGCAGGGTACTCATTATCACCGGAGCTGGCAAGTATTTCAGCACAGGTATAGACCTCAGTATGTTTGCCACACCAGACCGTCATGCTAACGGTATAATTGCCATACAGGATGTATTACCATCTGATGATGATCAAACGCCAGGCAAGGGAACAGGAGTAGCTGCCGCAATCAGAATTAGAGACATGCCCAAACCAGTGATCGCCGCCGTAAATGGCCCAGCGGTCGGCCAAGGCCTTGCCATAGCCCTGGCCTGTGACATCATTATTGCCTCCGACAAGGCCAGTTTCAGCATGGCGTTTATCAAGCGTGGCGTCAACCCTGATACCGGCGCTTCGTTCAACCTACCGCGTCTGGTTGGACCGCAAAAGGCATGTGAATTGACCTTCACGGGCGATACCATCGATGCCGCAGAAGCCGAACGCATAGGCCTGGTCAGTCGAGTTGTTCCTCACGATGAGCTGCTGAAAACAGCCAGAGAGCTGGCACACAGAATGGCGAAGAACCCGCCGCTAGCCGTAGGATTTGCCAAATCACAGCTATATCAAGCCATGCTGGAGACCGATATGGTCGAGCATATGAAGCGTGAAGTGGAAATCATGGAGAGACTCATGAAAACCGCGGATTTTCTGGAAGCTGCCGCAGCGTTTATGGAGAAACGTGAGCCAGTTTTCAAAGGCGAGTAGCGCAGCAAGATGGGACTGACGAAAGGAGCATCACATGGCTAACAAGATTAGAACTAGAGTCAATCAGATACTGGGATCGGAATATCCCTTGATCGTCGGCACCATGCTGGGATGGTCCAATGCTGAGCTAGTAGCAGCCGCCGCTAATGCCGGGGCATTTGCCAGCATAGCATCCTCCATGTATAGCACAAGTGATGCACTTCGAGAAGAGATCCGGAAGGCCAAGACTCTTACTGACAAGCCGTTTGGAGTCAATATCAACCTGTTCCCAGCCTTAAAACCACAGAATGTCAGCGAGTATGTCGATGTTGCGCTCGAGGAAGGAATAGGTGTAATCGAAACCGCAGGCCGCAGCCCGGAAGAGCTGGTCGGTAGAATTAAGGGCGGCAAAGCAAAGCTAATGCACAAATGTGCTCGGCTGAGAGACGCCCGTAAGGCAGAGAGCCTGGGTGCGGACCTCGTTGAAATAGTGGGATTTGAGTGTGGCGGCCACCCCAGCAGGGAAGGCATCGGCGGGCTTGTGCTAATTCCCCAGGTGGTGGATGAGGTGAAGATACCGGTGATTGCCGGGGGCGGGCTTGCCGATGCGCGGGGCTTCGTCGCTGCCCTGGCTCTCGGAGCAGAGGGGGTGCTCATGGGTACCAGATTCCTGGCCAGCCGTGAATGCCAACTTCACCCCAAGCTGAAGAGCAAGCTTGTCGATGTCCCGTCTACGGAATCGACACTTGTACTGGGCTCAATCGGTGACCCGATGAGAGTGCTGCGGACTGCGCTTGTCTCGAAGATCCAGGAGGCAGAGGAAAAAGGAGCCACCTTAGAGGACCTGGTGTCCCTGATTTCCGGAGAGAAGAGCAGGAAAGCGATGTCAGAGGGAGACGTGGACAACTCTCTGCTGCCCTGTGGTCAGATTGTAGGCCTGGTACATGATATTCCCACTATTAAAGATATCATTGACAGCATCGTCAGCGGGGCGATAACAATTGAGAAAAGGCTGGGCCGGGTAATGAGGTGACGGCTTGCCTCGCTTGACTAGCCATGCATAGGGTTCCTGATAGCTAGCCAAACAGGTCTATCGTTTTCGATTTCCCGCTTTTATCTATATGCTCGATGACGAGGGGAAAGCCTTTGCCTCCGCTGCCTACGCTGGTCTTGGTGCGCGCCAACTCGAGCGCTTCCATGGGCTCGATACACGCCTCGGGCGGCAGGACGCCCTTCTCTTTTATCCGGCCTGTCCCCATCAGCATCGCCCCCACCGCTGCCGGAATGCCTGTGCCCTCGCCCATCCCCTGCCTCTTGGAAGATATGGAGAAGATATAGGTGCTCTTATTACCATCCTTGGAGCCTTTCACCACTATTTTGAGGCAGCCTTGGGGCCCGGTGAGGCCGGCTTCTTTCACAAGCTTCTTCCGTCTGGAGAGTATGAAGGCAACCGCAAATTCCAGCGGGACGACGCTCTGCCCCTGGACTTCAATCGGCTCCTCCTCGGTTACGCCCAATCTCACCATCCCCTTTATCAGCTCTGCATAAGTCGGCGGCAGCACTAGGCCCAGATTGGTTACCCGCTTCACGCCCTTCAGGTACCGGGGCAGGGTTATGGTCTCCGGATGCGGATATGCATAGACCCAGTATTTGCCCACGTCTCTGAACTCGACCTCCTCCTCAAGGGCTTTTCCGCTATCTTCAAAGAGCCGGACGGTAGTGAACTTGCCCTTGAGGAACATAGGCACGTCCGCTTTCATGGAGTGTATCCTGTGCTTGACCACCGCCGGGCCTTCTATCTTCTCGCCGCCGTGGGCATGGTAGATATCCACCGCTTCCACCCTGTCGAGCATCGAATCGGCGCAGAACCTGACCAGGACATTGGCAAAGCCGGGCGAGCTTCCCATCCCGATGAGCGCGGAGACGCCCGCCTTCTTTGCGGCCTTGTCCATGCCCAGCATTGCCTCGGTGGCGTCGAAATCGTCGCAGATATCGACGTAGTTTATTTTGGACTCTATCACTGCCTTCAAGATGACGGGGCCGTACTTGTAGAACGGGCCGACACAGTTCAGGACGACCTTCGAGCCGGCGACCGTCTTCTTGATGCTCCGGGGGTCTGACGCATCGAATTTAACTGCGGAGACCTTCTTTGCTGCAAGCTTTGCAGCCAGCTTCTTTGCCAGTTCGAGCCGGGCGTCAGCGAGAACTATTTCGGAGAAAAATCCGCTCGAGGCGAGCGTTTCCGCAGCTACGCTTCCTACCGCTCCCGAGCCTCCTAAGACTGTAACTCTGGACATTTCCTCCTCCTTCCCTTCTTAATGAGTTTCGACAGAGCATTTATCAACAGGGGAGTGCAGAGGGGGCTTCCCCCTCTGCTGGGGGCTTGGGGGTATCCCCCAAATTCAAATTCCCCCAAGATTGGGGGACACAGGGGGTTGAAAAGTCGTTTATGAACGACCTCCTCCAACTCCTTTGCCGAACGGGTCGGTCCATTCTTTGAGTGCAATATCAAGCTCCGGGTGGTCCTTGGCATACTCATCTAAAACGATGCCCTGCATGGTGGCATCGATGGCCTGTCGGAACGCTTTTCCGCCAGCGATAGGGCCCTGCGGATGAGCGTGAATGCCGCCTCCTGAGCCGATTACGATGTCGGTACCGAGGTCGGCGATCACCTGAGGCACCATGGATGCAGTGATTCCACCTGAGGGCATAGGGAAGGTGGGCTTGAGATGGTATAAGGGGAAACTCAGATTCTTAGCTACGTTGCGGAACTTGTCGGGTATGACAGGGGCTTTACCATAGGGGGCCGGTATGACTACGACGTCAGCTCCGGCGAGGCGGGGCAGCTTGCCCAATACGAGATGGGAGCTCATTCCATGCAGCGGCGACATATACATGGCACCGGCGACATCCATGTGCCCCAGGATAGGGACATTTATCTTGGGGTCCTCTGCCAGCGCCTGCATTACCGGCAGTCCCACTGCGAGAAAATTTATCATCAGGGCGTTGCAGCCCAGCTCCACGGCGCGTTTGGCATTCTGAAATACCTTCGGTATTTTGTCCGTAATGTTCACAGTGTACAGGGTGTGCTCGCCAGTCTCCTCGTAGACCTGCTTCTCAATCTCCATGTAGCGCTTGACACGCCCTTTAACGGAGTTAAACGAAGCATCGGCGATGAGCTCATCGTCTTTAATGATGTCGCAGCCGCCAAGGGCAGCTTTGCGGAACAGCTCGGCGCCAACCTCCAGCGTATAACCTGTACATGGCTTAATCATATTGTTAAGCAATGGCCGCTTGGGGATTTTCAGCATTTTTCTGATGCCTGTGATGCCGAATTTAGGGCCCTTGAAGCCAGCGACGAATTTCTTGGGGAAGCGAATGTCCAGAAGCTTTATGTTGCCACCCATCGAGATATTGCCCACCACTGTGGTCAGCAGCATCGGTATCTGCTCGCCTATGTTGACCTCGGGATAGGCTATCTGAATAATCCAGTTCCTCATTTCCAGGTTCTGAGGCACCTCGAACTCGTAATCAGGCAGCTCATACACACCGATCACTTTTGCGATGTGCTGGCGGCGCACCTCGGGCGTCTCACCTGGAACAGCCACCCAGGTGCCCGTGCTCTGCTCAATAGCAAGTGCCTCTGCCAGCACCGGGATAGGCCATATCGCCGCGAAGGACGCCAGGTAAGTAGCGATGAGATATTCATCGTAGTCCACCCCGTCCGGCAGCGCAGAGGGCAGGCTCAGGATTTCCTCAGTATTCATCCGCACACCTCCTTGCAGGATTGTTGAAACGACCTCCGCTCGTTGAGCCTCTTGTAGAAGCCACGAAGGCTGCTGTATGCTTCTTGGTAAAACCTGTAGAGGGAATCATAGATTTCCCGGTTCTTTTCCTCAGGCTCGAAGGCCTTGCCTACATTCACCACCTTTTTTAAAGCCTCGAAATTCGGATAAATCCCGAGGCCGACCGCCGCCACCATTGCTGCCCCCACTGCTCCTGCTTCTTGCGGGTAGCGCACGGTCTCCGCCTTTCTTTGAGTTACATCTGCCAGAATCTGCATCAATGGCGCAGCTTTGGCTCCTCCTCCGATTACTCTGAGGCTGGGAAGCGGGAATTTAAACTCTTTCTCGACGATTTCTACAATCCACCTTATGTTGTAGGCAATCCCTTCATAGACTGCACGAAGCATGTGGTCGCGGGTATGCTCAGCACTCAAGTTCAGAAAGCTGGAGCGAACGTTGCAGTCACTTATAGGGGCCCTCTCACCATACATCCAGGGTGTGAAGAGCAGATAGCCGGAACCCGGCGGTATTTGGGCGGCTCTCTCGTCCATCAGGGCATACACATCGGCAATGTTGCATTCCGGCTTCTCGGGGCTGTACAACTGCTCGGCCATCCATTGAATGCAAGCTCCGGCAGTCTCGCTCTCAGCGAACAGGAAAGCCTTATCGGGGTCTGCCGAGTGAATCGAGGCTGCGCCGCACTTGCCTTTTGGCGTGCGCTGCGTCACCACACCCACCCAGCTCGACGTGCCCAGATAAACATGTCCTTCACCTTCACCGACTGCGCCCGAGCCCACCGCAGCGCAGGGTGCGTCTCCCGCGCCGGCGATAACAGGTGTGCCCTGTAACAGGCCGCACGCACTCGCCGCCTCCTTAGACAGCGTTCCTACCTGGTCGATAGGCCGCACCAGAGGCGGAAATTTCGCAGGGTCTAGTCCCACATAGCGGAAGATACTGCTGAGCCACTGCTTTTTCTTGAGGTCCAGCCCGAACACCGAGGCGCCGGTCCACTCCATGACTATGTTGCCGGTGCACCTATAGATTAGATAACCGCCGACATCGAGGAAACAGCTCATCTTCTTGTAGACATCGGGCTCTTCCTGCTTAAGCCAGAGCAGTTTGGGTATGCCGTCCTTGCCGCAGAGGGCAGTGCCAGCGATGAGAGCGAAAAGGCGAGCGTTGACGAACTTCCTCATTATGCGATTCGCCTGATGGCATGCCCTGTTGTCCAGCCAGATTATGGCAGGCCTGAGCGGTTCCATCTTTGCATCCATAGGTACAATGCCCAGCAATTGTGCGCTGTGTGTAATGCACAATATATCGCTGGGCGACACGCCTGTCTTCTCTAAAAGGGACCTGGTGGTATGGGTCACTGCGTGCCACCAGTCCTCAGGCTGCTGTTCAGCCCAGTCAGGTCTGGGATAGTAGACTTTGTAGGGCTCCCAGCTTTTGCCGTGGACGTGTCCCTCGGTATCCACCAGAACAGCCTTATTCCCGCTGGTGCCGACATCGTGGGCTATGATGTATTTAGTCATTTGATTAGCCTGCCAGGCGTTGTTTTCTTGATTAACGCGTGCAGGAGGATAATAGCAGCATTCCTGCAGGTCATTATGCTTTGGGGCAGCTAGAGATGTCAACTATAACAGCCATTCAGGTATCCATAGCCTGAGATATTTCCGCAATTCATCACCAGGCTCAGGTTTTCGGAGCCAGCGTCCAGCCCGCTATGCCGCTTGTAGTGAGAATCTCCTCGGCCTCACCCATAATCTTGTCAATTAATTCCTTCGCTGTGACAATCTTATCAATGAAGCCAATAGCCAGCGATATGGCACCGGTTCCCGCTTCTTTCGGTATACCGGTGCTCTCGGCCTTTGCTGCTGCCTGCATTACTGCCTTACTTTCTACGGCATCTCTCAAATTCTGAATATCTTCGGCTTTGGATGTAGCCAGAATAGCATCACGCCATTTCGGATCGTAAGGATCGGCCCCAACAAGAGCCTGTTTATAGTGGTCAGCGAGCGGACACTCTTTGACAGTACAGAAGGCTGTTCCTAACTGCACCGCTTCCGCTCCCAGCGCCAGAGCACCCAGAAAAGTACGAGCATCACCGATACCGCCCGCAGCTATCACTGGTATTTTTACCTGTTTTACAACCATCGGGACACTCACTAATGTAGTGAGAATCAAAGGGCTCTTTAGCCCTGCCCCTTCCAATCCCATAATGCACACCGCATCCGCGCCGTCCCGCTCTGCCGCCAAGGCATGCTTCACCGTTTGTA